>JGI24185J35167_1000876_pt1 | contig 13556 bp, 6 predicted proteins | sample YNPBryunderm2012_FD_35167 | JGI IMG/M metagenome (IMG submission 35167) | reverse complement strand
CTGTCGTGGCCGACAGTACACAGGGTGTCACTGCTCGCTTGCCCAGCAGTGCCACTGGCTGGGCAGGCAATCAATATGGCCGTAACTGTTGGTCCAGCGGCTATGGCTTAATGCTGCCAATGGCCGCAACCAAGAGTGGTGTGTCCTGGAGGCACGCGCTCCGTCGCGTCCGTTAGCGCGCCATGTACGGCCACGACGGAGCGTGGCCCTCCATATCACTATTGAGATTCGCAATACGTGGTGACACGGGACACTACGAAATACCTTAATCAAGCGGTCACTACGTTTTGCAAAGATCAATAGATCAGCAGAAAACATGCGCGCAAAACGCAGGCACGTTGCGGCACAAAGGCCGAATTCTGCTGGGATGACGCGGCGGCAGCTTGCGCTATGATTATATAGCAACGGGTGACGCACTTTTGCGCGGCAGGGGCGCGCTCAGCTTGTCTTTCCAACAATCGCTCGCCGGCACCGAGCAAGTATGCCAGAACTGTACCTGTAAGTAATTATGCCAGAACTGTACCTGTATCCGATCGCCGACAGTTATCTGCTGGTAGCCGCTATAACGGCGGTGTTGCTGGCACTGCTGGCATTGCGGCCCAGCGGCGGCCGACTGAGCAACCATCGGCGATGGGCGCTGCTGGCGTTGCGGGCAGGGGTGATCGCGCTGCTGGTGATCGCCATGCTGCGGCCGACGATCGTGTACACTGAAATCCGCAAGCAACCGGCCACACTGGTGATGATGGTTGATCGCTCCAAGAGCATGTCGGTCGGCGACGGCGTGGGCGGCGCTACCCGCTGGCAAGAGTTGCAGCAATGCCTTGCCGATGCCACTCCGGCGCTGGCCCGGCTGGCCAAAGATTTTGAAATCAAGGCGTACGCCTTCGACGCCCAAGTGCAGGCCGTTCCGGTCGAAGGGGGCAACCTGCTGCTGGAACAGTCGCCCGATGGCCCCCAGACCGCCATCGGCGCATCGCTGGACGACGTGTTGCGGCTGGAGGCCGGCAAGCGTTTGCTGGGAGTGGTGCTTTTCAGCGACGGGGCGCAGCGGGCGATCGCCCCGCGCGACCTGCCGCCGCAGACCGCCGCCGCAAGACTGAAACATCTGGGTGTGCCGCTGTTTACGGTGCCTTTCGGCCAGGCCCGCGGACTCGGCCAGGTGCAGGACGTCGCCCTGCGCGAGCTGATCGTAGGCGAAGCCGTGTTCGTCAAGAACGAGTTGGTAGTCGGCGGTCAGGTGCGAGCGGACGGCTATGTCAATCGGGAACTTACCGTCCGGCTGCTGTTCGAGACCGCGCCGGGAAAGATGGAAGTGGTCGCTCAGCAGACGGTGCGGGCCACGGCCGACGGTCAACTGTTGCCAGTCCGTTTCACCTACGTCCCCGAGACGCCCGGCGAGTTCAAGCTNACCCTGGAGGCAGTNCCTCAGCCCGGCGAGCTGGTNACCACCAACAACCAACTGAGCACGTTCGTGACGGTGCTCAAGGGCGGCCTGAACGTGCTGTATCTGGAAGGCGGGCTTCGTGTGGAGCAGCGCTTCTTGCGACGCGCGCTGGATGCCGCCCAGGAGATCAAAGTCGATTTCGTCCGCCTCGACCCGCGCCGACCGGAAACCCGTCCCGGCGATTTTCCCGAACGCTTCAAGCCCGGCAAATACGACGTGTACATCATCGGCGATCTGGACTCCAAGGCTTTCCAACCGGGCGAGCTGAGCGATCTGGCCGAGGCGGTAGGTCGCGGTGCAGGGTTGATAATGCTGGGAGGAGTGCATAGTTTCGGCCCGGGAGGATACGCCGACACTCCGCTGGCGCGAGTCTTGCCGGTGCGGATGGAGGCNTCCGAGCGCCANCANCTCGACGCCCCCGTGCGCCGCGACGTACATCTGCCCGGTCCGGTGCNGATGCAGCCCACTTCTATCGGCCTGCTGCGCTACGTGCTGTCTTTGGCCGCCAGCCGGGAAGAGACGCTAACCACCTGGAAACGGCTGCCGCCGCTGGATGGAGCGAATCTGTTCCAGTCTGCCGGGCTTGCCCCGGGCGCCGAAGTGTGGATCGACGACGGCAAGAATCATCCGCTGCTTGTGGCCCATCAGTACGGCGACGGCCGCGTGCTGGCCTTTGCCGGCGATTCCACTTGGCGCTGGGTGCTCAACGGGTTNGGCAGTGCGCACAGCCGTTTTTGGCTTCAGGTNGTGCTGTGGCTGGCCCGCAAAGACCAGCCCACCGAGGGTGCAGTGCACATCAAGCTGGCTAACCGGCGCTTCGCACCAGGCCAGCGAGTGGAATTCACCCTGGAGACCGAATCGCCCACCCGCGAAAAACTCGCCGATGTGGATTACCAGGTCCGCGTGCAACTGCCCAGAAAACCAGACTCGCCCGAGCCGCAGTACGAACCAGTGCGCACCGTCGCTCAGGGCACGCAGGCTATCGGTTCGTTCCGCAACACCGCCACAGCCGGAGATTACGCGATCGAAGTGACCGCTGCCAGGCAAGGGCAACCGCTGGGCAGCGCCCGGGCGAGATTCCTGGTGTTCGAGCAGGACATCGAGCTTGACAACGCCGCCGCCGACGTAGGGCTGCTCCAGAACCTGGCAGCCATCACCGGAGGCGAAATGATCGCTCCCGAACAGCTTGCCGAGCTGATCGACCGCCTGGCAAATCAGCCCGAAAACCTGGAAATCCCCCAGGAAACAAAACTTACTTTCTGGGACCGGTGGAGTTTTTTCCTCACGCTGGTGGGGCTGCTGTCGGTCGAATGGTACCTGCGGAAACGCTGGGGACTGGTCTGAAAGCCACGGCAGCGACTGACGGCGACAGCAGCGAACCTGCACTGTCCACCGCGCGGCCGCCGGCCGGTCAACTGCGCTCGGGCTTTTCGGCACGGGCGGGCCTGGACAACAATCGCTCGATGGCTTCGACGGCCTTGGCCAACTGGGGATCGACCACCGGCTGCTCGTCCTGTGCGGCCGGGTCGCCCTCGGCAGGCGGCAGTTTGATTCCCTGTCGGCGCATGCGCTGGCGGTCCAAGCGGATTGCCAGCTCTTTGTCCACCGGCACGACAAAACCTTCGTCGGGGCGCACCCCCCAGTTCTCGCTCTCCGGGGCCTCTTTGTATCGATGGATGTCCACTTCGCTGGGCCGCCAGTAACTGGCCGTGGTCAGCCGCATCGCGCCCAAGCCGGCTTCCAGATCAATTACCTCCTGCACCGTCCCTTTACCCAGCGTACGCTCGCCAACCACCACGGCCCGGCGGTGATCCTGAAGGCACGCCGCCACGATCTCGCTGGCGCTTGCGCTGTGGCGGTTGACCAGCACCGCCATGGGAAAGTCCGTCCAGACTGCTTTTCCGCTGGCACGGTATTCGCGCAGTACCTGTCCGTTGCGACCGCGGGTAGTGACGATCACCCCTTCCGGCACGAACAGATCGCAAACGTCGCGGGCGGCCTGAAGCAGTCCGCCCGGATTGTCGCGCAAGTCCAGTATCAGCCCGCGCATGTTGCGCACCGCCAGCCAATTTAGCGCCTGGAGCAGCTCATCGCACGTATCGCGCCCGAAGGTGGTGATGCGCACGTAACCGATCCTGTCTTGGCCCTCCAGGAAGAAATCCCACGTGCCGTCGGCGCTGCGCCGGTCGCCCTCGATGCTGGGAGTGTGTATCAGCTCGCGCACGATCTCGACGAGCAGTGGTTTCTCCAAGCCTTCCCGCTGAATGGTCAGCTTCACCGCATCGCCCGGCTTGCCGCGCAGCAACCGCACCGCTTCCTTAAGCGACATCCCCTCGGTGTTTCGCTCTCCGATGCGAACGATTCGGTCGCCGGCGCGCAGTCCTTTTCGGGCAGCGGGAGAACCCGGCAGCGGAAATGCCACCAGCAACTGTTTGCTCTGCGGGTCCACCAGCACGTGCATCCCCACGCCTACAAAACTCTGGTCCAACGTCTCGTTGAGCTGTCCGGCTTCCTCCGGCTCCAGATACGCCGAGTAAGGATCGCCCAGCCGTGCGATCATCCCTTCCATGGCGCCTTTGAAAAGCTCTTCGGCCTCCACTTTGTGCAGATACTTGCGCTCCACGCGCTGCATGGCGTTGCCGATGATGCGGCCGTAGCGGGTGCTCTGCACCTTTTGAAAGCACAACAGCGAAACAACGCTTATCGCCAGCAGCCAATACAGGTTGCGTCGAGGCATACGGGGCGCCCTCGCGGTGTTTTCAGTGTTTTCTACAAGCCGGGCCACACCAAAGCCCTGCGCAGGCCTTTCACGAAGGGGGTATTTTCGGTGTTTTCTACAAGCCGGGCCACACCGCATCGGCGCGCAGGCGGCAACCGGCTTACCGCTTATCCTATCGGCCCGCAGCCCAGCGCGTAAAGTGGCACACCGCCGGCGCCACTATCATGGGGCGTCCCCCGGTGTCACTAGCATCAGGCGCACCCCCGGCGCCAACAGCATGGAGGGCCACGCTCTGTCGTGGCCGCATTTGGCGTTGGTGTTTGGCCCGCGTTTGGGGAAAAGACGACGGACGCGACCGCAGCGCGTCGCTCCGTTGTCGGACGTGTCGCGCAGTCCCACAACAAGCATTGGGCCAGTGCCGCGCGCTGTAAACGGCGCTATGCATCGCCGCGACTACTGCGCTGCGGAGGCTTGGGATGAGTGCGCCTCGGCATTTTGGAAGATGCCCGGCTTGTCCACGCCGTCGCCGGTCCAGTCGCCCACCACGGGGATGTCGCCAGGGCCGCCCAATGCGAACACTTTGTCGCGGGCGTCCAGCGTGCGGTCGTTGTTGACATCCAGGTACCAGGTGCCTTTGCGATAGACGCCCAGTTTGTCCACGCCGTCGCCGGTCCAGTCGCCCACCACAGGAATATCGCCTTCCTGGCCGAAGCTGACAGCAAGATCGTCCTGGCTCCAGCGACCGTCGCCGTCGATGTCCAACATCCAGGTGCCGTTGCGGAATACGCCGATCTTCTTCACGCCGTCGCCGGTCCAGTCGCCAGCAACGGCTACGTCGCCGGCGGTACCGAACTGGAACACGTGATCGATCAGGTCGCTGCGCAGTTTGCCTTTGGCGCCGCGCTGAAGTGTGCGATGGCCGGTGGTGGCCTCCTCGGGCTGGGGCGGAACGTTCTTGGGTCGGCCAGTCCGGGTGTTCAAGGGGCTCGGCAGGCCCACTTCGGCGGCCAGTGCTCTGCCATCGCCGGGCCACATGGGGCCGAAGATGCCGATATCGGTCTTGCCGTCGCCGTCCCAATCGCCGGTGACCGGGATGTCGCCTTCTTTGCCCAGTTGCACCCACAGGTCCCCTTCGTCCCAGACTCCGTTTCCGTTAAGGTCCAGGAACCATTGCCCAGCAACGAACACGCCCACCGATGTGCGTCCCGTGCCGGCCCAATCGCCCGTGACTGGCACAGCCCCGGCAGGCCCAAAGACCAGCGTTTGCACCGGCTGGCCGTTGGCGTCGGCCAGCACCCAGCGGCTTTGCGTCATGTTCACGCTCGTCCAGCCAGCAGGAGGCAGTTGGCCGGAACCGTCCAGCACAGCGCTGGGCAAACCGTCGCTGAGGCCGCGCGGCTGGCCACCGTTGATGACCGACAGGTGCCAGGTGTAGGCTTCGGGCACGCCGCCGCAGCCGAACAACTGCGGGGCCACCGGGGCGACGGGCACAGGGAACGAGAAGAACATCGGCACGCCATCGACCAGTATCGGCGGCGCAGGGCCGCCAATAGCGGAGGCGGCGGAAGCACTCCCGGCGGCGCTACATATGGCGGCGGTACGACAGGCGGTACCGGTGGCGGCGGAGGCGGCGCCGGCGGCAACACCTCGATCAACACCTCGCTGAAGTTGTAGTTGGTAGCCTGCTGACCAGCCCCCAGCGCTATGCCGAGTATCGAGTCTTGCCGGGCTTCTTCGGAAATCGAGCCGATCATCAGCGGGTCCAGCGGCGTCCATCGGTTGACGGCTATTCCGCCATGGGTGCCGGGGCGATTGATGCCGTCGATGTACCCTTCCGGCTGCACCTGGATGACCGAATAAACGCCCGGCCACAACCCCGTGAACTGGTAGTAACCATTGGCATCGGTGATGGCGGTTATCGGCTGGCCGTGCTCGTCGCGCAGCAAATTCCCGTTGCCATCGGCCAGCCGCAGCACCACGCCCGCCAACGGCACATCGTCGTCGGTCAGCAGGCCGTCGCGGTAATCGGGTACGTAGGGGATTGTGGAGCCGTCGGGCACTTGGATCGGCGGGCCATCTTGGAACACATATCCGGAGATGCTGGCCGGCGGAATCTCCAGAAAATCGTAATCGCTGCCGTGCTGATCGGAGCCTAGCGTTATGCCGGCGATCTTGTCGTTGGCCGCGAGCCAGCCGCCGGCAGTGCCCACGAAGTCTTCGCCATCCAGATAACCTTGCGGCTGGAGTTGCTCCACGCCGTAGATGCCGGGCGGCAAGTTGTCGAACCGGTAATACCCCGCGGTGTCGGTTACGGTGCTGGCGATACGGCTTCCGGTTGCATCGAGCAGGTAAACGGTCACGCCCGGCAATGGCGGCTCGCCGGGATCGTGCAGGGCGTTCCCGTTGGCGTCGATCCACACATGGCCGCTGAGGCTGGCGGGCATCAGCTCGCCGAAGTTGTACTCGAAGGCGTACACGCCCGGGGCGAGCACGATTTGGGTGATGCGGTCGCCTGGGTTTTCGGCTATTCCGCCTTCGCTGCCCGGGGAGTCCAGCCCGTCGAAATACCCCGCCGGTTGCACCTCGGCCACGCCATACACGCCCGGGACCAAATCATCGAAAAGGTAGAATCCCCAGAAGTCGGTGATGGTGAACGTTCCGGTGGGATTGCCCGCCGCATCAAGCAGCAGAATGGTCACGCCGGGGATTCCCACCTCGTCGAAGTCGAACACCCCGTTGTTATTGCGGTCGTGATACACAAAGCCCGAAATCGCAGCCGGGCGCATTTCGGCGAAATCGTTGTTGATGCTATTCTCGCCGCCGAGCAACGCCACCTGGGCGATCACATCCGCGGAGATTACCGCCCCCCGGGTTTCGCCTGCCACTGTGCCTGCCGTGGCGCCGACGCTGTAGTAACCGGCTGGCTGTGTTTGTACGATCTGGTAAACGCCTGGCAACAGGTTGTCGAACCGGTATCTTCCGGCGGCGTCGGTGACGGTCGTAAGCCCAGTTGGCGCGTAACCCTCGCCGGTCCACACGTACAGGGTGATTTGCACATCGGCTATACCCAGTTCCCCAGGTTGCCGCCGATTGTCGGCATTCAAATCGTCGAACACAGTGCCCGAGATGCTGGCAGGCAACGGTTGCTGGTAGAGGGTGAAAATGGCCCCGGCAGTGTACACCGGGCCGGGCGATGAGCCTGGGGGCATGTACGGACTGGGTGGGTCGTAGTTGTCGTTGGGCAAGTCCAGGCCGGTGGCGTCCAGCTTGCTTTGGTAGAAGTCCAGAAACATGTCGCTACCGGCGGCGTCATAAAAATGCGGCGCCGAAAAACGGGCCCATAGCGTGGAACCCTCGAACTCGTTTCCCTCGGCCACGGCGTTGGCGCCGAGGAACCCCATCTCGTCGACGTCGATGCTGAAGACCANCCGCTCGCCGGCATCGAAACCCGAAAATCGCAACACCAGCAACGTGCCGCCGTCNGCCACTTCGACGCTTACCGAATCGATTCCGGTGGAACTCAGCACGCGGAACGGATGCGAGCCGAAAGCGCCCAGACCGCCGGGCGCAGTGTCGAAGAAACAATCGCCGATGGTCAGCCCGTCGCCAAGCTTGTCGGTGTTGATCCGCAGCTCGACGAGTTGCGTGCCCGGCGCGCCGCCGCTCCAAGTGATCTCCAGCACATCGCCGACAACATCCTGCCCTTGGCTGTCTTCGAAGTACACTGCGCCGACATGGATTGGCGGTGCGTAGGATAGCAATTGCCGCGGTTCGATCTGTTCGATGCGGCAGCGGCGCCAGTTGCTTGCGCCCTTCTGCCTGCTTCCCAGCAGGCGCTTCAGCAGCGATGACAATCCGAGTGCCAGTGCCACGTCAACCTCCTTGTCGAACTGTGTTCAGCCCTGCTGAGAGATTTCCAACAGCAGCCCCTATCTGCCTAACGCGGCCTTCGGCCGCAACCAAGAGTAGGTTGTGGAGGGACGCGCTGCGGTCGCGTCCGTTGCGCTTTCGTCGATGGCCCTCCGGTCACTAGCGCCGAATTACGGCCACGACGGAGCGTGGCCCTCCAGATCACCCAAACACACGCGGGCAAACCGCTCCCATGTTTCGCAATAAAGGACTACATAACCATTGACATCTAAGGGCTTAGTTCCCATACGCGGAGCGTGCAATCGTATCCGGCCGAAATCAGCACATTTGCCGCGTGGTCATACTTCAGTGCGGCAACAGAGCCGGTGTGGCCGACCAGCCGGTGATGCTCGCTGCGCTGGTCGAGGTTCCACAAATGGATCAGATTGCTGCTGGTGCCGGCGGCGATGTACTGTTTGCCGACGAGCGCCAGACTCATCACCGTGCCCAGGTCTTTTCCTAGCGTGCCGGCCGGCTGTCCGTCGGCGGTGCTCCAAAGCTGTACTTGCCCCCGGCTGCCTGCCGCGGCGATCAGCGAACCGTCGGGCCAATAGGCCAGTGCGTGTACCGTCCCGCCCGGCAACGCGATTTGCATGGTCTGCCGGCCGGTGGCTGCCTCCCAAATGCGAATTGCTTCGGTGCGCCCTGCCGCGGCCACGTACCGGCCATCGGGCGAGAAACATACGGCACGGATGTCGCCGCCGGGTGCATCGAGCTGGCGGGTCAGCCGTCCCCCGCCGTCATCGATCAGCAGCCGGACCTTGTCCTCCATCCCAGCGATGGCCAGTATGCGTCCGTCCGGGCTGTACGCCAGCGCAGCCACAGCCTGCGGTAGGCCCTCTAGCGTGTCGCTCAAAGTGCCCGAAGGAAGGTCCCAGAAGCAAACTTTGCGGTCGTTCCCGGCCGTGGCAGCAGTTTACCTTCTGGGCGTACGGCGATGGCGCGGACCCAATCGGTGTGGGCCTCCAACGTCTGGAGCAGCCGCAGTTGTTCGGCATCGAACAGGCGGATGCGATGGTCGTCGCCAGCCACGGCAATAAGCGGCGATCGCTGCCCGGCCGCAGACGGCACAATGGCCACGGCACTGACAACCGTGTGGCGAACACCATAGTCCAATGCACGGCTGTCAGAGCCTAATGCCCGGCTGCCCGTCGCACCGGCAATGCCCGTTGCCGCCGGGACGGTAACGTGGCGCAGTAGCCGCGGGTTGCTCACGCGGGGCAGTTTCTCGGACGTGGTGGCCGCTGGAAAAGCGTTTGGCGTAATTGGTTCTACTTGGCGAAGCCCATCAGGCCACCATAGCGGCAGCCGGTCGGGCTGCGCGGCGGCCTGCACCCAGCCGGCCAGCAAAAAAACTACGACGGTTGACAGTAACGGGAAACGTGTAGCAGGCATCATCAGCTCCCGGCTCGGGCTGGCAGGAAAGCAGAGCTTCATGGTTACCTAATGCTGCGGGCAGGTCGGACGCGGGCAGAGTGCGACTGCTGGCACCCGGCAAGCTACGGCCATTGGACATATTGTTTATCGGATAACTGGCCAATTCCTGGCTTTGTACTCGGCCGCGCTGCCGGCGGGCCGCCGGCGCGAGCTTGCCCATTTCCTATCTTTCGGCTGGCACCGGATGCNAGCGTAAAGCAGACCGTGGCTTGTGTTGAAGCCAGGAAAAATGGGCAAAATGCACGAGCGGCAAAAAGATAGGCGGTCTAGGATTGTTGCATCACGCAGCAGCGTGCGCGCTACCGTCCTGCCGACAGCCACCCACGCTCGATCTGTTCCAAGGTCTTGCCTTTGGTCTCGGGCACTAGTAGCCAAACGACCACCAGCAGTACCACGCAGAAGACTGCGTACACCCAGAACGGGAAGGCGCAATGGAACGTTTCGACCAGCCACGGGTGCTTGTTGATGATGGGAAATGTCTGGATGACCAGGAAGTTTGCCACCCACAGCGCCACGGTGGCGAAGGCCATCGCCCTGCCGCGCACCCGGGTGGGGAAGATCTCCGANAGGATTACCCAGGTGATCGGCCCCACCGANANCGCAAAACAGGCGATGTAGCCCAAGAACAGCGTNAGCAGCCAGGTTTCTGCCCGCTGGAAAAAGTACGCCACNCCCACGGCGATCAGACATATCCCCATGCCGGTGCTGCCCAAGAGCATCAGCGGTCTGCGGCCCCAGCGGTCCACCGTCCAAATGGCGACGATGGTGAACAACACGTTGACTGTTCCCACCACGGCGTTTTGCAGCAGGGCTGCATCGACGTGCGAGCCGGCCTGCTTGAACAGTTCGGTGCCATAGTAGAGGATGACGTTGATGCCTGTGACCTGCTGCAAGATGGCCAGCGCGATGCCCACCAGGAATATCGGCTTTATGCCCGGCTCGAACAGTTGACGCACCGAGCCGCTCTCTTGGGCGATNGTCTGCTCGATGTCGGCCAATTCCACCTGGGCTTGCTGTTGGCCGTTCACCCGGGCCAACACCCGCAGCGCTGCTTCCCGGCGCGACTGCTGGACGAGAAAGCGCGGGCTTTCGGGGACCAGAAACAGCAGCAGCAACAGCAGCGCCGCCGGCAGGGCCTCGGAGCCGAACATCCACCGCCAGCCGTACGTTTCGTTCCAGGAGACGATTCCCCGCAGGCCCAACTCCACNTCTGNNAGTCCTTTGCGCACGCCGTGTTGGCCCAGGAACTCCACGACGGCGGCGGCATCCAGGGCGTCGCCTTTATCGGCCACGAACTGTTGGGTCTTGCCGATGCTGATCTTCTGCGCACCCGGCGGCAACTTCTCGGCGATCGAGCGCAGGTACTGGAAGACCAACTGGCTGTCCAGTCTGTCGCCCCTCTCGGCCGTGTATCGCTCCATCGCCTGGCGGTCCAGCAGCGTGCCGTAGGCCGCGATGAAGTAGTTGACGAAGAACACGATCATCATGCCGCCGACGATGGTCAGTTGATTGATGGAGACCAACCGGCCGCGAATCCGTGCCGGCGATATTTCGGCGATATACAAGGGCGAGGTCAGCGATGCGATTCCGATGCCCAGCCCACCGATCACGCGAAAGACGATGAACTCGGCGAAAGTTCTGGGCACCGCTGTGCCGACTGCCGAGACCAGAAAGCACACGGCTGCCAGCAGCAGAGCGCGTTTGCGTCCCAGGCGGTCGCTGAGTACCCCGGCGATTGCCGCACCGATAGCACAGCCCAGCAGCGCGCAAGCGGTGGCCCAGCCTTCTTCTCGTTCGTCTAGCAGGAAATGCTGCTGCAAGAAGCCGATGGCGCCGTTGATTACCGCGGTGTCGTACCCGAACAGCAGGCCGCCCAAAGCCGCTACCAGGGTCAGCAGAACAACATAGAGCATACTGCCTTCGCGCTGCATTTCCTGGATCCCTTTCGTCGTGACCAATGAGCAAGTCGGCTTGCTGAGTGCTGCAAGCGAGCCTGTTATGGGCAACTGGCCAGGCGGCGATGGTGTCGGCGTGCCTGGCGCGGAATGCAGCGCGGCAAGCAACACCGCAGGGCGGACATTCCGCTTTTCCTCCGTGCCGTAAACCGCGTCTGGAGGCGTCGATGGGAAAATGCTATCGCAGCCCGCCGGCACTTGACAAGTAGCTTGTCGGGAAATCCAATCAAGTTGCCCTTTAGCAGCCAGCACTGGCCCAAGCACGATGGCGCTGTCCAACTGTCATTTGCAACAGCAAAGGCGCGCGATATGAACTCCCGCCAGCGAGTCGCCACGACGCTCGAGCACCGCCAGCCGGACTACGTGCCGATGGACTTGGGCGCCACTGCCGTGACGGGGATGCACGTCAGCAGCGTGTACAAGCTGCGGCAGGCACTGGGATTGGACAAGCCCGGCACGCCGGTCAAAGTGGTCGAACCGTATCAGATGCTGGGCGAGATCGGCCCAGACTTGATGGACGTGTTGGGGGTGGATGTGGTAGGGCTGCGCGGGCGGCGGACGATGTTTGGTTTCGAGAACCGTAACTGGCGCCAGTGGCAGTTGTTCGATGGCACACCGGTGCTGGTGCCCGAAGGATTCAACACTACGCCCGAACCCAATGGCGACATCTTGCAATACCCCGAAGGCGACCGCACCGCGCCGCCCAGCGGCCGGATGCCCAAGGGCGGGTACTACTTCGACGCCATCATCCGTCAGGACCCGATCGACGATGCCCGGCTGAACGTGGAAGACAACTTGCAGGAGTTCGGGCCGATCAGCCAGGAGGACCTGAACTACTTTGCGCAAGAGATCGACAGGCTGTATAACCAGACCGACAAGGCCATTGTAGCCAATTTTGGCGGCACGGCCTTCGGCGACATAGCCCTGGTGCCCGCCCCGTGGCTGAAACATCCCCGCGGCATCCGCGATGTGGCCGAATGGTATATGAGCACCGTCACCCGTTTCGACTACGTGTATCAGGTCTTCGAGCGGCAGTGCGAAATAGCCCTCAAAAACTTGGAGAAAATACACGCGGTGGTGGGCGACAAGGTGACGGCGATATACGTTACCGGCACCGACTTCGGCGCCCAGCACGGCCCGTTCATCAGCCCCGAAACGTACCGAAGACTGTACAAGCCGTTCCACATCCGGGTGAACCAGTGGGTACACCAGCACACCAAGTGGAAAACGTTCATCCACACTTGCGGATCGGTGGTGGCGCTGTTGCCGGACATCATCGATGCCGGGTTCGACATCCTTAATCCAGTGCAGTGCTCGGCGGCGGGCATGGACCCGCAGACGCTCAAACAGCACTTCGGCGACCGGATTTGCTTCTGGGGCGGAGGCGTGGATACCCAGCGCATTTTGCCCTTCGGCACGCCCGAGCAAGTACGCGAAGAAGTTAAACAGCGAATCGAGATTTTCGGCCGCGGCGGCGGCTACGTGTTCAATACCGTACACAACGTGCAGGCCAACATCCCCGTAGAAAACTTGCTGGCGCTGTACGAGGCGGTCCGAGATTTCCGCGGATCGCTTTGAGGAAGCCCTGTCTGCGACCCAGCCGTGGAGCACGGCGACCAGTGGGCGGCAAGCGCCGGCGCCGCTGCGGCCGGTGCCGTCCACAGGGCTGCGGCCTGCCCCGGTGCCATATATCCGCAGCTACTCCCGTGCCATACATCCGGCGCTACTTGCCACCAAGGGTGAACCGATGACACACATCACCACCGCGACTGTCGGTCCCCAGGGAAGCCGTGGTGCATCGAGGATTTGTCTTGCTCGTTTTCGTTCTGGGTTGCCTTTGTCTATGGGCAGTGCACTTGGCCGGGGAGCAACGTGTCGATGCGGAATCTTGCGGGGAGCAATCGGCCTGCGATGTGGCTGCAATCGACCCTTCGGCTCCGACCGATCCGCGCAGCAAACTGATAGGCGTCTGGAAACTCGTTTCCATCGAAGAGCGCGACGCCCAAGGGCGCCTGGTCGTGCCATTGGATTACGGCCCTAATCCTATCGGGATGCTTATCTACGAAGCCAGCGGGCACATGTCGGTACACGC
>JGI24185J35167_1000864_pt1 | contig 13606 bp, 15 predicted proteins | sample YNPBryunderm2012_FD_35167 | JGI IMG/M metagenome (IMG submission 35167) | reverse complement strand
CTTGGAATAGGTCCTGGGGATGAGGTTATTGTCCCGGGTTATACCTTTATTGCTACTGCTTCAGCAGTCCTAAATGCAGGAGCAATACCTATTATAGCAGAAGTAGATGAAACTCTAACCTTAGACCCTGAAGATTTTGAGAGAAAGATCACACCAAATACAAAGGCTGTCATACCTGTTCATATGCAGGGATTACCGGCAGATATGGACAGGATAATTGAGATAGCAAAAAGATATAATATAAAGGTTATAGAAGATGCCTGTCAGGCTGTAGGGGGAAGTTATAAAGGAAAAAGATTGGGGAGTCTAGGCGATGTAGGTGTGTTCAGCTTTAACTACTACAAGATAATAAGCTGTGGAGAGGGTGGATGTATAGTTACAGACGATAGATTAGTTTACGAAAGGGTTCTGGTATATCACGATAGTGGATTTGTCTTTCTCAGTCCTTCTCCTAATGAGGTAAGTATACCAGTTTTTATAGGATTACAGTTGAGAGCAAATGAGATTATGGGTGCAATATTACGGATTCAGCTTAGAAGACTAGATGGAATACTTTCAGATTTAAGACGTATCAAAAAGTTTTTCATCGATGAGCTCAAAAGTACAGGTGTAAAGTTTGTCCCAACCAATGATCCAGAGGGGGATTGCGGTGTGGTTGTTGGTTTCCAGTTTGAATCAGAGAAAGAGGCTAGGGAATTTGCCCAAGGAGAAGGGGTAAATGGGTGGCTACCAATAGACACGGGAAAACATGTATACTCTAACTGGGAACCAATTCTGGAACATAGGGTTGGACATCACCCCAGGTTAAATCCATTTGAATTTCCAGAAAATAGGGTTCTCAGGATAGACTACTCTAAAGATATGTGTCCAAAGACGCTTGATATCCTCAGCAGAACTGTATTTATATCTATCAATCCTGACTGGAACGAAAGAGAGATAGAAAGAAGAGTAGAAGCCTGCCGAAAGGCTCTCAGTTAGAATCCGAATAGGAGGAATGAAGGATTGAAAAATTATAGAAGAATATTCAGTCTTATATCAATAGTAGCTTTTCTATTTACCATAACTGGACTCAACGGATGTGACTGTAATAAGCCTTTTATAGAAAGAGTCGAAGTATGGATAATTAGAGATGAGGCACCCTATGAAGAGCAAATTTTCCCTATAGGATCTACATATAAGATCCCTAAAAATACAAGCTTCAGGATAAAGATAAAGACTCAGGAGACTATATCTAACCTGAATAATAGTACAGTCCAGATTACTTCTTCAATCACTATCCCTATAGAATATCTCGAAGATACATGGTATAAGGCAGACTATGATAATCTTTCTGGAACTTTAGATACCGGAACTTATAATGTCACTATAATTATCAACCATAATGGGAGGATTCTGACACAAAGTATCGTTATTCAAATCGAACAAGAGCTTCATCTGATACTAAAATCCAAATCCTAAACCCAGCGCAAGTCCCAGTTCAGGATAGAAGGAATATTCTGTATTACTATCATAAGTGTACTCTTCTACGCCTAACCTGAGTTGAATTCCCATTTTGAGTTCCATCCCTAAGGGCCCAACAAATATAAGTCCGCCTTCTGCATAAGGGAGTATAAATACTTCAACTCCTCCCTCCCCATAGAAATAAATAGGACCGCTCAAATGGAAGTATCTCCTATATCCTACTCCAAGGAAAGTCAAGCCTATGAGAGCCTCAGGTTCTCCTCTTGGACCCAAATCGGTATAGTATAATTTTTAAGGAAATTAAGATCTTCATAACTATAGATCAGAAGACCTTAAATCCTCTAGCTAGAATTATACATCAAGGGATATCTCCATTTCAAGACGGATGAATCCAAAGTTGACAAGAAGCCTTTAGGAGTGATATTATTGAATCTAGAAAATATCCTGTTGGGAGGAGGTAAGATAAAATGGCAGAAATACTGAGTTTAGATGTGAATCCCACTTCTGGAAGGCAAGGGGATATGGTAACAGTTGTTGTCAAGGCTTCTCCAGATACCAAGGCAGTTTACGGCAGAATCCCTGAATACGGTTATATGATCCAGTTCCAGAAGGAAGGGGACCTTTTCAAACTCTCTATGCAGGTTCCTTATGGGGCACCTCCAGGGGTTTATATGGTTTCAGTCTATCCGGTGGATAACGAAGGTAACAGGGGTGAAGAGAAGAGGTTCAATTTCCATGTTCTATAAATTCCTGAGTTAGAATTCCAAGAGCCTTAAGGGCCTGAAATATCTCTTTACTTTTCTCTTCTTTCCTGCATAATTCAATCTCTTTTCTGATTCTGGCTACTCCTACAGTCCTTAAGGCTCCCCCTTTTATTGTGTCCTCCATAAGCTTGTAAGTATGTGGTTCTATAACAAATCCAAGTCTTATGCTGAATCTTACTGCCCTAAAGATACGGGTAGGGTCATCTATGAAACTTCTATCATGGAGAACTCTTATAATTCTATCTTCCAAATCTTTTATTCCGCCTAGTGGGTCAAGTATCTTTCCAGGTTTCTTTTCAGGAAGGATAGGAACTGCCAGAGAATTTATGGTAAAATCTCTTCTATACAAGTCTTCCTCAATTGTTCCTGGCTCTACTATTGGCAATGCCCCAGGTCTAGGATAGACTTCTTTTCTGGCGATAGCTATATCTATATGCTCTATATCATCGTAAACCACTTTAAACTTGAATGTGTAGAACCTTTTGAGTAATCTTCCCTTTATACCAAGAGTATCAATATACTCTAAAAATCTTTCCGCTGAAGTCTCTACTACCAGGTCTATATCTTTCAGCTTTAAACCTAGAAATATATCTCTGAGAGTCCCCCCAACAAGATATATAGGGATACATTTCCTATGTGCATTCTCTAAACACAGAGATATATCAGGAATAGACAGAATAGATGAGAGTACGTTTTCTAACTTCATCTTTATTTATAGATATAGCCTTCCTTAAAAGTTCCATAGCCTTCTTTAATGTTTCCTTACTGTTATAATATATCTCTAAAATAGTCTCGCCCTTCTCTATGTAATCTCCAACCTTTTTCTTGAGTATTATACCTACATTAGGATCTATAAGATCTTCCTTCCTGTATCTACCTGCCCCAAGAGTTCTCACAGCTTCTCCAATGAGATAGGCATCTAGCCTTTCTATATATCCAGAGCCTTCCAATGAAAGGTTATATACCTTGGCTAATGGTACCAGATTACTGATATCTCCTCCCTGGGCTTTAACCATCTCTTCAAATTTACTAAATGCCTTACCGCTTTCAAAAGCCTCTCTCACTATCTCCTTTGGAGCCACAGTACTGGCAATCTCAATAGCTAATTCTTTCAAGTCTTGAGGACCTTCCCCTTTTAAAGTCTCTATAGCTTCTATAACTTCCAGTAGATTACCGATCGCACAACCGAGGGGCTGATCCATATCTGAGATTACTGCTTTTACTTCCCTACCAAAAGACCTTCCTATCTCTATAAGCCAAGAGGTAAGCTCTTCTGCGTCTTTAATGTTCTTCATAAAAGCACCTGAGCCTACTTTGACATCAAATACTATTGTCTTTGCCCCTCCAGCTATCTTTTTGCTAAGGATACTGCTAGTTATGAGGGGAATACTATCTACTGTACCAGTGACATCTCTTAAGGAATAGATATCCTTCTCAACAGGAACCAAATCTTCTGTTTGACTTATTATGCTACAACCTACCTCTTCTACTATCTTTTTGAACTCCTCCAGACTGAGATTAACCCTGAATCCAGGTATAGATTCCAGTTTATCTATAGTCCCTCCAGTATGTCCAAGCCCTCTACCAGAAAGTTTCGCCACTTTAAATCCGATAGATGCCAAAAGTGGAACAACTACAAGACTGAGCTTATCACCTACACCACCTGTTGAATGCTTATCCAACACAGGGAAATCCCATTCTAATGTCTTACCTGTTGATAGTATGGCTGAGATAAGATTCCTTGTCTCCTCCTTCGATAGGCCTCTTATAAAAGAAGCCATAAGCCACGCACTCATCTGATAGTCTTTTATCTCTTTCTTATGAAATCTATCCACAAAGAATGTTATCTCTTCTTCGGTTAGTATATAACCATCTCTCTTTTTAATAATAATCTCCACAGGATTCATTTTATTATACTCCTCTCTTTATCCATTCTCTCAATAGAATCTCAAGATCTTTACTTATCTTATTTCCCATCTCCAGGACTTCTCTGTGAGTTATAGGGGACAGATCGTCTCTATGTACATTGGTTATACTTGATATACCAACTACTTCCATCCCTAAACTTCTGGCTCTTATAACCTCCAGTACTGTAGACATACCAACGGCGTCTCCCCCTATAGTCTTAAAAAATCTTATCTCTGCTGGTGTTTCATAAGTGGGACCTTTTACCCCAACATATACACCCTCTTTTAGACTCATACCAAGCTCTTTTCCGATATTCTTTAACTGTTCCCTAAATCTATAGGAATAGGCATTCTTCATATCTACAAAATTTGGGCCTCCGACAAGAGGATTTTCTCCAGTAAGGTTTATGTGGTCTTTTATAAGCATTATATCCCCAGGATTATAAGTATCATTTATCCCTCCGCTTGCATTTGTTACAACCAGGATATCGACACCCAAACCTCTGAGTATCTCTACAGGAAAGACTACCTCCTTTGGAGAATATCCTTCATATAGATGATATCTCCCCCTCATAATGATAACATCCTGATTCTCAACTTTAACAATATCAAGACTTCCCTTATGTCCTGGCACTGTTGATAAGGGCATATTTGGTATATCTCTATAGTCTATAGAAAACAAAGGAATCTGATTAAATATATCAAGTCCAGAACCAAGGATAATACCTATCCTCTGATTAAAACTGTACCTCTTTTTAAGAAATTCTAAAGTCTCCTTTACCTTATCCATTGTTTCCTCCTCCCTTTAATTATACCAAGCGAATAAAGGTCTTTTTTTCTATTACACCTGTGAAACTTGACCAATACGGTATAATTCAATATGAAACTGTCCTTGGGGTTTTTAAGTGGGAGAAAATTTTTAAATTTTCCACAGACATTTTTGGTGGGAGAAAATAATAAACTTATCCACAGGATAAGCATTAAATCATTATAAAACAATATTTTCTAGCAAACCACCAATCCTGTAGTGAAACTTAAAAAAATCTATGGTATAATAGATTTATGAGTGCAGGATGGATAGAAGTGATATGTGGAAGTATGTTTAGTGGAAAGAGTGAAGAGCTTATAAGAAGGGTAAAACGAGCAGAGATAGCCCGTCAGAAGGTACAGGTATTTAAGCCTGCTCTAGATACTAGATATGCAGATAGAGAGGTTGTCTCTCATGATGGCAATAAGCTGTCTGCCTATACTGTAACAAGAGCTAGAGAGATAATCGAGTTCCTTCTACCGGATGTCCAGGTAGTAGCTATAGACGAGGCTCAATTCTTCGATGACGAGATTGTAGATGTATGTCAGATGCTGGCTGATAACGGAAAAAGAGTAATTGTGGCAGGATTAGACCAAGATTTCAGAGGAGAACCATTTGGGCCTATGCCAAAACTACTGGCAGTTGCCGAAAGGGTTGACAAGCTTCAGGCAATATGTATGGTCTGCGGTAAGCCTGCAAGCAGGACCCAAAGACTCATAAATGGCGAACCTGCATATTACGATGATCCAACTATACTTATAGGTGCAGAAGACGTTTATGAAGCCAGATGTAGAGAGCATCACATAGTAAGAAGGAGGAAATAGAATGCAGATCGGAGGACAGGCAGTAATAGAAGGAGTAATGATGAGAGGTCCAAATAGCTTCAGTGTGGCGGTGAGGACCCCTTCAAATGGGGTAAGGGTCCATATGTTTAATACCAGAAGTATAGCGAATAGCAAGATAGGACGTATCCCCATCTTAAGAGGGTTCTTTGTATTGATAGATAGCCTTATATTAGGGATAAAGGCACTTAATATCTCTGCAGAAGAGTACGGTGGAGAGGACGTAAAACTCTCCAATATGGATATATTTCTGGCTATGGTTATGGGAGTAGGGTTGGGTATACTGCTGTTTATAGTATTCCCTGCTTTCATAGCCAGGATGATACAGAACAGCATCCCATCAGCCTTTCTTGTCAACATAATAGAAGGACTTGTAAGGATTGGGGTATTCATTATTTATCTTTACTCTTTCTCCTTTATAAAGGATATAAGAAGAGTCTTTGAGTATCATGGGGCTGAGCACAAAGTAATCTTTACATATGAAAAGGGAGAACCTCTTACGGTCGATAATGCCATAAAAAACAGCAGGCTACATCCAAGATGTGGGACAAGTTTTCTCCTCATAGTAATGGTGGTAAGTATTCTGGTATTTTCTATCCTTGGGAAACAGACCTTACTTTTGAGGATACTCTCAAGAATAGCGCTGGTCCCGTTGGTGGCAGGAATATCTTACGAAATGATACGGTTGACATCCAAATACAGAGATTCAAAACTGGCAAAAATTATAATCTCTCCAGGGTTGGCTCTCCAATATCTTACCACCAGAGAACCTTCTTCTGATCAGATAGAAGTAGCTATAGAAGCTGTAAAATCAATATTAACTCTAGAGGGTGTTCCATATGTGGGATAAGTTAGAAGAGATAGAAAAGAGGTATATAGAGTTAGAAGTATCTTTGGCTAAACCCGAGGTGATAGCAGATCAGGAATTATTCCAGAATCTCGCCAAGACATATAGTGAACTCGGAGAGATTGTCAGTATATACAGGGAGTATAAAGAAGTAGAAAAAGAGATAAACGATTTAAAGTCTCTTCTGGACGATCCAGAGATTGGACCTATGGCAGAAGAAGAAATAGAAGAGCTGGAAGAAAAGAAAGAGAGATTAGAAGAGGAGCTAAAGATTAAGCTTCTTCCTAAAGACTATCGGGACGAGAGAAACGTTATTATGGAGATAAGAGCAGGGACAGGAGGAGAAGAAGCTGCACTCTTTGCTGGAGACCTTCTGAGGATGTACCTGAGGTATGTGGAACGTAAGGGTTGGAAGGCAGAAATAATGAGCAGTAACCCGACGGACTTGGGAGGATACAAAGAGGTCATTCTTTCCATTCAGGGGAAAGGAGCCTATAGTAGATTAAAGTTTGAAAGCGGTGTCCATAGGGTTCAGAGAGTACCGATAACAGAGTCTGGTGGCAGGATTCACACATCTACAGCAACTGTTGCAATATTACCTGAGGCAACAGAGGTGGAGATAGAGATAAAACCAGAAGATATAAAGATAGATACATTTAGAGCTGGGGGACATGGTGGACAGAATGTCAATAAGGTCGAAACCGCAGTAAGGATTACTCATATCCCAACAGGAATAGTTGTCACCTGTCAGGACGAACGATCCCAATATCAGAATAGAGAAAAGGCATTAAAGATACTTAGGGCTCATCTCTTAGAGATTAAGGAAAGAGAAAGAGAAAAGGAAGAGACTGAACTTAGAAGAAGTCAGGTGGGTTCAGGTGAGCGCAGTGAAAAGATAAGGACATACAACTTCCCCCAGAACAGGGTTACAGATCACAGGATAGGGCTGACCCTCTATAATCTGCAGGATGTACTGGATGGGGATCTGGATGAACTTATAGATGCCCTTATAAGAGAATATCAGGTTGAGCAGTTGAAGAATTTATCACTTGCTAAATGACCCTAAGAGATGTCTATAGAGAAACTGTCAGCTTATTCAGAGGAAAGATTCCAAATAGTCATCTTGAAGCTATTCTTATTATCTCTTTAGCCTTAGATAAACCTAAAGAGTATATCTTGGCACATCAAGATCTAGAGATATCGCCAGAAGAGATAGAAAGGATAAAAGAGCTCAGCATCAAGAGGGTTTCTGGGATCCCATATGCATATCTGAAAAAAGAAAAAGAATTCTTTGGCCTTAACTTTTACATAGACGAAGGGGTATTAATACCAAGGCCAGAAACTGAGACCCTTGTGGAGGTAGTTCTGCAAGAAGGACCGTTTATAAATGGTCTGGACCTCTTCTGTGGAAGTGGTATAATAGGACTTTCTACCCTTTATTACAATGCCTGCAGGAGATTTCTCGGAGTAGACATATCTTCTAGGAGTATAGAGGTTGCTGATATAAACGCCAGGAGGTTAGGGCTGTCAGACAGGTACAGGCTTATAAAGGCAGATGTTAGATCCCTCTATCTTGAGGAGGAATTTGATCTTATAGTTGCAAATCCTCCCTATCTTCCAAGTTCCGTATGGGATTCTCTGGATCTGGAAGTAAAAAATGAGCCAAAAGAAGCACTTTTGGGTGGAGAAGATGGCTTAATCTTCTATCCTGAGATAGCTAGACTCATCTCTGAAAATCTGGTAGAAGGTGGATTATTTGCTGTCGAAATAGGAGGAGATGAACAGGTAGATAGGGTGAAAGAGATCTTTATGAGTTACAATATCAGGAGAATGAAAGTAAAGGAGGATCTGGCTGGTATATCCAGAGTAATATGGGGGAGGAAAGAATAAGGTGCTCATAGTTAGAGCTGAAGAAAACATAGAGGCTCTTGCAGAGCTTCTAAGAGATGGGAAATTGGTAGCCTTCCCTACAGAGACGGTTTATGGCTTAGGGACTAACGCATTTATAAAAGAGAGTGTCTATAAAATTTATGAGGTAAAAGGAAGAAAGGAAGAGAAACCGCTAAGTCTGCATATAGGTACCTTTGAAGGTATAGAAGAAATGATTGAGCCTGATCCTTTGACAAAGAGACTAATGCTTCAATTTTTCCCTGGACCAATAAACATAATTGCGAGGAAAAAGAGTAATATCCCTGAATGGATAGGGAAAGGGGATACCTTGGGTGTAAGATTCCCTTCCCTTTTCATATGTCAGAAGTTACTCAGACTGGCAAAAGTACCGGTTGTGGCTACAAGTGCCAATATATCCGGAGGCGAAGAGCCCAGGAGTGCAGAAGATGTGATAAAGATGATAGGGGAAAGGATAGATGGGATACTTGATGCTGGTCCTGTCCTTTTAGGACGACCTTCTACAGTGGTGAACGTTTCCAGCGGTACTATAGAGATTATAAGGGAAGGACCTGTAGATAAAAGGATGCTAGAGAGTATAATAGAGGAATTGAAGATTAGAGAAGGATTGGAGGAAATATGAAAGTAGCTATTGGAAGTGATCATGCTGGCTTTAGACTAAAAGAGGAATTAAAGACCTATATAACCTCTCTCAATGTTGAAGTGAAAGACTTCGGATGTCATTCAGAGGATTCAGTGGACTATCCTGATATAGCTAGAGAAGTTGCTTTAAGTGTAGCAAGAGGAGAGGTAGATAGAGGGATTCTTATATGCGGAACGGGGATAGGTATGAGTATAGCAGCCAATAAAGTTAAAGGGATAAGGGCAGCTGTTGGCAACGAGTTACTCTCAGTAAGGCTAGCTAGAGAGCATAACAACGCGAATGTGCTTACCCTAGGGGCAAGAATTATCGGGATCGAGGTTGCTAAAGAGGCAGTCAGAGTATTCCTGGAAACCCAATTTTTAGGTGGAAGACATCAGAGAAGAATAGAGAAAATAGGAGAAATGGAGGGATTAAGATGTATCTAGAGGTGGTTGATCCAGAGATATTTAACGCGATAAAGGGCGAAAGAATAAGAGAAGAAACAACATTAGAATTGATAGCTAGCGAAAACTTCACCAGTCTTGCAGTATTAGAGGCTCAAGGTTCTCTGCTCACCAACAAATATGCAGAAGGATATCCAAAAAGAAGGTATTATGGGGGGTGTCAATGGGTTGATGTGGTAGAGCAGTTAGCTATTGACAGGGCTAAGGCTCTATTTAAAGCTGAGCATGCGAACGTTCAACCCCACTCAGGTTCTCAGGCAAATATGGCTGTATATTTTGCCGTTCTAAATCCTGGAGATACTGTGTTGGGGATGAATCTGTCTCACGGGGGACACCTAACTCATGGTAGTCCAGTCAATATATCGGGAAAGTATTTCAAGTTTGTCTCCTATGGGGTTAACCCAGAGACAGAGATGATAGACTATGATCAGGTCAGAGATATCGCCAGAGAGACAAAGCCAAAACTTATAGTAGCAGGAGCCAGTGCCTATCCAAGGATTATAGACTTTGAGAAATTTTCAGAGATAGCCAGAGAGGTTAGTGCTCTATTAATGGTAGATATGGCACATATCGCTGGACTTGTGGCTGCCGAGATTCATCCCAGTCCTGTTCCCTGGGCGGAATTTGTCACAACCACTACGCATAAGACTTTAAAAGGCCCAAGGAGTGGCCTCATACTCTGCAAATCTGAATATGCCAAAGTTATAGATAAGGCGATATTCCCGGGAACCCAGGGAGGTCCACTTATGCACGTTATAGCAGCAAAGGCAGTAGCACTGAAAGAAGCAATGACTCAAGAATTCAGAGTTTATCAAAATCAAATAGTAAAGAATGCAAAGGTATTAGCTGAGACTCTGTTAGAGAATGGCTTCAGGCTTGTCTCGGGTGGGACTGATAACCATCTTATGCTGGTAGACGTAAGGCCCTTTGGTTTAACAGGTAAAGAGGCTGAAAGATTATTGGAAGATATTGGCATTACCGTCAATAAGAATGCGATCCCCTTTGATCCACAGCCACCCACAATCTCCAGCGGGATTAGAATAGGTACTCCTGCGGTAACAACTAGAGGGATGAAAGAATCTGAGATGAGAGAGATAGGAGATATAATAGCTAAATGTTTACGGAAAGAAGAAGATAGAGAGGTCCTAAAGAGTAGAGTTAAGGCTCTATGTGAAGCTTATCCTCTATTCTATAAAGATATAGGAATAGTCTGAGACCCGTGAGACTCTTTAGAGTTATCATAATATCGGCTATTCTGATACTATTTTTATATACCGATCTCTATGCCCAGAGCTTAGCTGATCAGATTCTTATAGCTCCAGGGTTGAATTATACTGTCTGTAGAACGGATAACCCTCCTTTAATCATTCATACTGTAGAGGTAGACCTTACAAGTCCTTTTATAAAGCTGGAGACTTCTCTTGCCAAAGATACTCTTATGCAGAGGGAAGTTTTGAGTTCTATAGCCAAGAGAAACAGGGCAACTCTAGCTATAAATGGAGATTTTTTCGATCCGAAGACAGGGATGATAATAAATTTTATGGTGACTAATGGAGAGCTTGTCAAACTACCAATTGCCAGAGGAGCCCTTGCTATCACCAGAGATGGTAGACCTATCATCTCTTTGTTTAACCTCAGTATCAATATAGAGACTAAATATGGAGTTATTCCAGTAAGTAACTTAAATACTCCGAGAGGGGGTAACGAGGCAGTACTATTTACAGATAAATTTGGTAAGAGTACAGCAATATCAAATGGTGCCTTCGCTGGAATAGATATAGAGCTTCTAAATTTTTCCCAGCCTCTACCTGCCTCTGGAGTGATAACAGCAAGAGTGGGAAATATATATTATGGTACAAATAGCTCTATTATACCGACTAAGGGAGGTATTCTGTCTCTCGGAGGAAGAGCTCTCACCTACATTCCCTATCTAAAGACGAACGATGAAGTGAGAATAGTCACAAGACTAAATCCTCCCATCGACATCTTACAAGCTATAGGCGGAGGGGCAATTCTGTTAAAAGATGGTAACATAGTTTTCAGGTCTACCGGTGAACAGCCCCTTCCTCAGGAAGTAACTGAGAAGAAGAACCCAATAACAGCAGTAGCAATAGACAGCAATAATAAAGTCTATTTCTTGATTATTGACGGAAGAAATCCTCAGAGTGCTGGTATGACCTACTCGGAGTTAGCAAATTATCTAAAAACCATCGGTATGAGAGATGCTTTAACGCTAGATGGTGGTGGTTCCAGTCAAATAGTAATTAATAATAATACAATGAATACCCCTTCAGATGGGAGAGAAAGGGCAATAGCCAATGCGATCATTGTAAAAACATCTGTACTTTCGGGAGAAGCCAGATTGCTCTCCTTACACCCCAGGAGACTAATTATAAAAGAGGGAGATACTTACAGTTTCAAATTGCTCCTGCAGGATATATACGGGAATACATTTTCCTTTGATCAAAAGAAAGTTATGTGGAAGTTAGAGGGACTAAATGGAACAATCACAGCCGATGGAACTTTTTATGCCAGTAATTCCAGCAGTGGAAAAGTAATCGCCGAACTCAACGGACTGAGGGCAGAATCCGAAGTCACCATTGTTCCGGTACAAAGGTTATCCAAAATACTGGAGGACTTTGAAAACAACTTCTTAGTCTCTATCTCTGGAAGTGGCTTTGACTTTAACCAGACAAAGGCATCTATCTCTGATTCTCAATATATAAGCGGTAAAAGGTCACTGAGGTTGGACTATTCTCTAACAAAAGGAGCTCCCAGTTTTGTATATATAAACCTAAATATCCCGATACCAAAAGAAAGTAGAAAGATCAGCCTGTATGTGTATGGGGACAACAGTGGCCACTGGTTAAGAGGATTATTTAGAGATAGCTATGGAAGATTATGGGTAGGAAATTTTACCTCTGCCACAAAAGGAATAGACTGGGAAGGATGGAGATATCTAGAGGTGGATTTATTGGGTTTAGAGGTCTTCGGTGGAGACAAAGGTATCACGCCTGAGCCTCCCCTAGAGTTAATCCAGATGTACCTGGTAGAATTAAAAGAGGAGAAGAAAAATCAGGGAACCATATATATAGACTTGATACAGAGTCTGTGATATATTTATCTAAAAATCATTGCCAGAAAGGGGGTGATAATGATGAGAAAGGGAAAGGTACAGTATTACAATACCCTGTATCAAATAACCAGAACCATCACTTCTACCCTGGATTTAGATGAGGTCTTGAGACTGATCACAGAAAATACTACCAAAACTATGGGGGTAAAAGCATGTTCTATAAGGCTCATAAATGAGGACAAGAAGACTCTCAGAATAGCATCAGCCTATGGTCTGAGTGAAGATTATCTAAAGAAAGGTGCAGTAGAGATAGATAAGAGTCTTATCGATGCAGAAGTTCTAAAGGACAATGTAGTTAAAATCAAAGATGCTACAGCTGATCCAAGATTCCAATATCCAGAAGAAGCCAAAAAAGAAGGGATAAAGTCTGTACTCTGTGTTCCTCTGCAACTTAAGGATAGGATAATAGGTGTTATGAGGGTATATACAGATAAGCCCCATACTTTCACGAAGAGTGAAGTTGAATTTCTTACTGCTTTAGCAAGTTCTGCTGCCATAGCTATAGAGAATGCAAGACTCTATGACCTCCTGCGTAGAGAATATAGCAAACTTTACAATGACTTTATGCAGTGGTATGATTCATGGAGTATATCGGTCAGAAGATAAGAAATTTAAAGAGGAGGTATTCTATGAAGTCCTTTATTGTTATTTTTCTGGCTATTTCGATATTTATGCTGTATGGTATTACTTACTCAGATGAGCTTACCATAGAGGATATTGGTAGGAGCTTCGTAAGTCTTTTAGCCAAAGGAGACTTTGCCAGAGCAAGTAATTCATTTACCAAAGAGCTAGCTCAGGCTATTCCTAAAGAAACGTTAGAATCCATATGGAAAGGTATTCTCTCTAC
>JGI24185J35167_1000851_pt1 | contig 13777 bp, 10 predicted proteins | sample YNPBryunderm2012_FD_35167 | JGI IMG/M metagenome (IMG submission 35167) | reverse complement strand
ACCTTCTGGTTTCGGCTGCTTCTCTCCCGACGGTTGCTGTTGCGCCGACGGTTGCTTCTCCCCACCCTCTTGGTTTTGACCGCCGGTATCGGGCTTGGGCTTTTCGCGTGGCGGCTGATCGGGGTTTTGAGCCAGTTGTCGGTCATCGGTCGAAGACCCCTGTTGCCCAGATCCTTCAGCCGAAGTCCCCTGTTGTTTTCCTGAATCGCCCTGCTTGCGTGGCTCTCCCTGTTTTCCCTGTCTGGCCAATTGCTCCTGACGGTGGCGATTGATTTCCTCGATGGCATCGCCCGGATTGGCCTGCGGGTCGATCGGCTCGCGCCGGGCAGTGGATTTCTCCGCGCCGGCTCGCTGGCCGTTTGCCTGATCCACCTGATCGCCTTGCTGGCGGTCGGGTTGCGCCGGCTGCTCCGGTTGCTCGGCCGGCTGCTGGTCTTCTGCCGTTTGGCCCGACCGGGAAGGCTCCGTTTTCTGACCCTCGGCCGGCTGACGCTGCTGGTCTGCGTCGGGCTGCTTTTCTGCATCGCCGGGCTGCTGATCCTGCGAAGCTTGAGGTTCCATCTGCTCTGGCTTGCTATCGCGGTTGCTATCTTCGCCCGGCTGACCGTGCTGGCCGTCTTGCCGGGGCGCCTGCGGCTGCGGTTGTTGCCCCGGCTTTGGCTGGCCCTGCTGTGGCTGTGCCTCTACCGGGGCGATAATGATCCAGCGTCTGTCGGTGGTGGCGACGTTCGGCGCCGGCTTTCCGCCGATTTCCTTGTTNTCTTCGGCCTGNACCCAATACGCCACGCGATCGCCGGGTTTGAGNTTGAGTTTCTGCGGCTCGAAGACNAACTGGCCCTGNAAATCGCCCTGATGTGCTGGCTGGGGTGTGGGTTTNTCGAGCAGTGGTTCCAGTGCCAACTCGGTTTCACCGCGCAGCGCGCGGACCNACACCCGGCGCAGGCCGAAGTCCGGATCGCGCGCCACGGCCCTGATCGCCACCCGGCCGTCCAGCGGCACGACCACTTCCGGCTGGGTCGGCTCGAGCAATTCCACTTCCGGCGACAGGTCCGGCACTACTTCGATCGCATGGCGGCTCGGCCATCGGTTGGAATTGCGATTACGGTCGGTAAAACGTACCTGATAGGCATCGAACTCCGGCCTGAGCGGATCGTCTTTGCTCAGCCGCAGCGTGAACCGACCGCTGGCCTGCGCGCCTTTGACTTGCATGGGCAAGTTGTGCCGGCCGTCGCAACCCAGGTCGATCTCCGCCCGAAGAATTTCCTGGTTNGCCGTGGCGTGGACGGTGACCTCGGTGCCTTCGATCGCCCGGATGTCGCCTTGCCGGTACACGGTTCGATCGGCCAGTCCGGTGTACGGCGGGTAATGGTAGTCGATGGCCTCGACGACGATGGCTGGTGGAATCTGCACCTCGACCCGAAAATCNCTGGTTGTGCAATCGCCGCAGGTAATGCGGTAAGTGTAGTTTTGCTGTAGTCCCAGACTGCCCGGGGGCAATGTGGCCGCATACGAATCCCCTTGTCCGGTGTACTTCATGGGGATGGTCTGGTCGATGACCTGACCGTCGGCGGTGGAGAACACCAGCAATACCGGCTCGTCTTCGCGATTGCCGCGAACGGCCGCCGAAACGCTGAGGAACTCGCCGTGGAAGCGGATTGCGTCGCCCGGTTGCACCTCGGTAATGCTGACGCGCGTGGGCGCTTGGATGTCGGCCCAAGGCAACAGCACCCGGGCGGCAGAGACCAGCGGGCTTTTTGGCGAGATTATCAGATACAGGCAGAAGGCGGCCAGCACGCCGGCCAGGATGTAGCCCAAGCGGAACACGCGCGGCCAATCGACCACCGATTCGATCGGCACCTGGGCCACCTCGGCGGCCGCCCGCTGCTGCAATGCCTGAAAGACGACCGGACTGACCTCTTCGCGTCGCTTGCGAAGCAGCAGGAAGTTGATCAGGGTGTTTTTGATTGTCGGGCGGCTTCGCTCGATCGTCTGCGCCGCGTANATGGGATTGATCGGGTAGCGAATGGCGGGCCAGACGCGCCGCCAGCAATAGTAACCGCCTGCTCCCACCAGCACCACGAACAGCGTCAGCCGCCCCAGGGCACTCAATCCCCCGGACACGACCCAGTGGTCCAGCACCGCTGCCGCCAGCATATAGGCCAGCAGCCCCACGCTCAAAGTCAGCAGACCGCCAAGCAGATCCACCCATTTGACCTGCCGGCGCGCCTGGCCGACGCGCTGCTGGATCAGGGCATCGGTTTGCAGCGCTGCGGGCAACATTGAATTAGTATTCTCGCCACCAAGGGCGGTACCGCTGGCCATTCAGTTGCCTCCGACAAGGAGGATGTCAGTTACTTTGCCCCGCGACGCACCGCAGGGCGGCACTTCGAGGCGCTATAAGTCGTAAATTGCACAAAACAGACCGGACACAGGGACCCGCCTGCCAGCCGGTTGCACTGTCCACCGAGCTAAGCAAACGCGCAGACGGCAAGCGGGGCGCCTACCTCTATTATAGACGCCTCGCGTAGGTTTTTGATTCCGACGACCGGTTGCTTTCTTGCATTCTTGCACCGGTTTGTGGTTTCGTGTCTGTTACAACTAGTGTTTTGCCCTGTCGAAGCTCGAATTCGGCGGTGCCGTGTGGCGCATTTTACCCATCTCATCGTTTGCCAAATGCCTCCTCAGAAAACTAATGCACACACGCGTCGGCAGGTTGCTTCAAGGCGGCGGCTGGCGTCGGCGAGAATTCACGCGGGGACAACAAGCACACCCAGCGGGCCGTGCACAGGCACCATTAGCGCACCCAGCGGGTCATCAGCCGGTCTATGAGCCTCGGAAAAAGCCGATTGAGCCACACCAGCACATGTCCCCAAAAGTAGGGAATGATCTCGTGGCGGCCGCGCTGGATCGCGCGGATAGTGGAAGCGGCCACGCGAGCAGGTGAAGCCGCCTTGTGCTTGGGCCACGGAGGTTCCGCGGTGCGATGGATGACGCTGTCGAAGAACTCGGTTTCGGTAGTGCCCGGGCTTACCACCAGCACATCGATATTGTGCACGCTCAACTCGGCACGGAGCGACTCGCTGAAGCCGCGCAACGCAAACTTGCTGGCGCAGTACTCGCTGCAATAGGGAACTCCCCGATGTCCGAGTACCGAAGCCACATTCACCACTATCGGGTTGCGTGCCTGCTTGAGCAAGGGAATGGCCAGGCGGATCATTTCCACGGCGGCAAAGAAGTTGATTTCCATGATGCGTCGCAGCCTGTGGCAGTCGGCGTGTTCAAACAGCCCCACGCCGCCCAGCCCGGCGTTGTTGACCAGGATGTCCAGCCCGCCATATCGCTTTTCTGCGCAGTCGATGACGGCCTGCCGGGTTTGCGGATCGGCCAGATCGCCGGCCACGGCTGCCGCTCGGCCGCCTTGGGAGGTGATTTCGGCCACCAGTTGTTCCAGCCGTTGCTGGCGGCGGGCGGTGACCACCAGCGCGGCGCCGTGTTGGGCCAATTGGCGTGCGATTTCGCGACCGATGCCGCTGGAAGCACCGGTGACGATCGCTCGACTGTCGCGTATCTGGCGTTGCATTGAGGTACTAGGACTATCGACAAAACGGCTAGGCCTGGCGGCAAAGGGCAAACAAACAAGTCGATACGTCGGGCATCCGGCGATATACAGGGATCCGAGAGCATAAGGCCGCTACTGGCGAGCCAGCACCTGCACACCGTCCTTGGCCATTCGCCCCAGAAAACCGCGCGGGATGCGGCAGTGGACGATCACCCGGCTGTCGAGATACTTCTTCGACAGCACCTGTCCGTGCTGGGCAAGATAAGCCAATGCCTGGCCGTTGTCGGCCCCCATTTCCACATCCACGTCGACGAAGGTNCGGCTGAGAGCNTCGGCCACNGCCGCCGCCAACTGGGGCAACCCTTGNCCGGTGCGNGCGCTTACCGGAATGGCATTCGGATAACGACTGAGCAGCCCTTCCAGCCGCGCGCGATCGGGCAGGGCGTCGATCTTGTTGATCACCAGCAAAGTATCTTTCTTTTCGATTTTAATCTCTTCCAGCACACGGAAGGCGGCGGTGATCTGTTCGTACACGTCTGGATTGCTGCCGTCGGCCACGTGCAGCAACAGGTCGGCCTGCCGGGCTTCCTCCAGCGTGGCCTTGAAGCTGGCGATCAGATGGTGCGGCAAGTCGCGGATGAAACCGACCGTGTCGCTCAGCAGCACATGGCCCCAGCCAGGGATTTGCCAGCGGCGGGTGCGTGTATCGAGCGTGGCGAACAAGGCGTCTTGCACGAACACGTCGGCGCCGGTCAATACGTTCAGCAGCGTGCTCTTGCCCGCGTTGGTGTAACCCACCAGCGAAACGGTCAAGTGCTCCCGGCGAGCAGCCACTTCTCGCTCTTTGCGGCGCTCGATCGCCCGCAGCTTCCGCTTCAACTCCTTGATGCGGTTCTCCACCAGGCGGCGGTCTTCCTCCAACTGGGTCTCGCCAGGGCCGCGCAGCCCGACACCCTTTCGCAACCGCGAAAGGTGGGTCCACATCCGCTTCAGCCGCGGCATGGCGTATTCCAGTTGGGCCAGTTCCACGGCCAGTCGGGCTTCGTGCGTGCGCGCACGGCCGGCGAAAATGTCCAGTATCAGCTCGGTCCGATCGATGACCTTGACGTTCAGGGCTTTTTCGAGGTTGCGCACCTGGCCGGGCGACAGATCGTTATCGAAGATCACCACATCGGCCTGGGTCTTGGAAACCAGCGCGGCCAACTCTTCCACTTTGCCGCTTCCCAGGTATGTTGCGGCGTCGGGCGCGTCGCGGCGCTGCGTGACGTAACCAACCACGCGGCAGCCGGCAGTAGTGGCCAGCCCCTCCAATTCTTGCAAGGGGACTCGTTCGGCCGCTCGGCCGGGCAAGAACACGCCCACCANAATNGCCGANTCGGCCGCCAGTCGCTCGCTTCGCCTCAGTTCGTACACGGCTTGTGGCGTACTCCTCCTGGTGGTCGGAAACCAATCCCACTTGTGTCCGACGGGATACTCGACCCGCGCCAATCGCGGTTCGTCGAGAATCACAATGCCTTAAGGTTCGGCGAAAATCAACACCGCTTGGCTGCTACCAGTATTGTAGCTCGCCTACTGATGCCATAAAGCATATATGTATCGGCTGCCCATGCGACGAAGCTGCTCATGTCATGAACCAAGTACGGACAGCCCCGACCGCAGGTCGAAGTCCCGCCGTTTGACAGATGAAATACTCGTGCCATGAACTAAATACGCTATTATTGATCTTCGCGAAAGTTAGTGACCGGCTGATATAACGTTTCGCTACTGGTTTATGTCTCCACGTATTGCGAACGTCAATAAGGCACCCTTGCACCAAGCCGGTGTTCAGTCTTGGGCGTCTTCGCTTTCATCGGCCAGCAGGCGGCAATAGCTTTCGTAGCGGCGGGCGTCGAGCCGTCCGTCGGCCACGGCATTCTTGACGGCGCATTCGGCCTCGTGGGTGTGTGTGCAGTCGGGGAAGCGGCACAGACAGATATAAGGGCGTATGTCGCGGAAGAAATTAGCCACTTCCGCCGATACCACATCCCACAGTTCGAACTGGCGCACGCCAGGGGTATCGACCACGTATCCGCCGCAGCCCAGCGGCAACAGTTGTGCGTTGGTGGTGGTGTGCCGTCCTTTGAGCGTGTCCTGACTGACCGGACGCACTCGCAGGTTCCACGTCGGATCGATGACGTTCAGCAGCGACGACTTGCCCACGCCGCTTTGCCCGGCCACTACCGTGGCCCGGCCGGCCAGCGCTCGGGCGAAACGCTCCACGCCGAAGCCGGTCTTGGCACTGAGCGGCAGCACGGTATATCCCATTTGACTATACGTGCCGATAAGCGGCTGTAGTTCAGCCAGATCGGCCAGATCGATCTTGTTGATGCAAATCAAGGGGCGGACACGGCCTTTTTCGGCCGTCACCAACAGACGGTCGATGAGGTTCGGCTTCAGCGGCGGCTCGTCGACGCTGACGACGATGGCCAACTGGTCGATATTGGCCACAATCACCTGCTGTTGTCCGCGCACCGACCGGGAAAGCGTTCCGTGCCGCGGTTCGATCCGCTCGATCAGCCCTTCTTTGGGATTGGTGTTCTCCACCGGACGAAACAGCACCCGGTCGCCGGCAGCCACCGCATGGCGCAGACCGGTATCGAGCGTCATCAGCACCCGGCGGGTAGCGCAGTGATACACCTGGCCGTCGTCGCCCAGCACAATGCTTCGCAGCCCGCGCACCGACAGCACGCGACCTCGGCGGCAAGCCGATTCGTCCACTTCCAACTGGGCCGGCAGTTCGCCCTCGGCCGATTCGCCGGTAACCCGCACGGTCCGCTTGCGGCTCAGCTCCCCTTTGCCCGAGACGCGCTCCACCCGCGGCAGTGCCTGCTCGTCCAGTTCTTCCGGGTCCAGATGTCTGAGTACATCCTTTCGGCGAGGCCGATCAGCCCGGTTCTTGCGAAAATCGGCGCGTATCTTTTTCTCTTTCGCCATACAAGCAGGCCGACATGCCGGGGCTGCCGTGGATTATTTGGAAGGCGGGCGAGGACGAAACCGCAACTGTCCGGGCTGGTCTTTGGTTACATCGTAACGCGTTTGTTCGTCGTAATCGGGCGGAAGTTTGGCTTTGGCTAGATTGCTTCGCTCCAGCCCGGCGCGCTCCAGCAACGATTTGCTGAAGATGTCGGTTTCGGTGAAATCGGGCGGCGGGGGCCCCACCGCTCCTAGTTCCACTGGGGAATAGCGCAATTCGTAGTTGTGCCTGGCAATCGACAGTATATCGCCCGGATCGACACGCTTCTCAGTAGTCACCCGCACCCCATTGACCTTCACTCCGTTACGGCTTTTCAAGTCGCGGACGTACCAATAGCCGCCGGTGAGCGTCAACTGGCAATGATGGGCCGACACATTTGAAAAGCGCAACACAATGTCACAGCTTTCGCGCCTGCCCACCAGCAAGCTTCGTTTCAACAGCGGAATCGGATCCCCACCACCCTGCGGTATCAACATCCCGTACATGTCGCGCCCACCACTTTTACCAGAATACAGGTCTCGTAGAATAACTAGTAAGACAAGCCTTTGTTAGTTTATCGGGGCGTTCAATTGGCGTCAACCGGTAGGAAGTTTTCGGAGCCAGTGGCCGACTGGAGTGCCGCCGGAGCACGCTATTACAGCATCGGCTTTTTCTACCGACAACGATTCGGCGGACCGGTAAGAAAAATCAGCCTCGACGCAGGCCTGAGCTGCCCGAACCGCGACGGCACCCTGGGCGCCGACGGCTGCATCTTCTGCGATCCGGCCAGCTTCAGCCCCAGTCGCCGTCTGGCCGGCCTGTCCATCTCCCAACAGATTGCACACGGCATCGAAGCTGCCTCGGCCGGCGGCCGCGTTAACCGCTTCGTAGCATATTTTCAACCGGGCACTAACACTTACGCCTCGGTAGACCGATTACGGGCGATCTATGAGGAGGCACTCAGCTATCCACAGATAGTGGGGGTCGCAATCGGTACCCGGCCCGACTGTCTGCCGCCGTCGGTTCTCGACTTGTTGGCAGAGCTTTCGGAGCGGACNTTTCTGGTGCTGGAAATCGGCCTGCAATCGATACACCAGCGGAGCCTGCAATGGCTCGGCCGCGGCCACGATTACCACTGTTTCTGCCGCGCGGTAGAAGAGGCAAACCATCGCGGCCTGAACGTCGGGGCGCACGTGATTCTGGGTCTTCCGGAAGAGTCGGCCGAACACGTCTGCGCCACTGCCCGCGAGCTGACCCGGCTGGGCGTTCACAGCGTGAAGCTGCACAACCTGTACGCGGTGCGGGGCACTCGGCTGGCCGAACTGCTCGCCGCCGGTCAAGTACGTCTGCCGACGATGGCCGAATACGTGCAACTGGCGGCCGATTTCCTGGAGTGGCTATCGCCACGCTGTGTGGTCGAGCGACTCAGCGGCGACGCTCCGCGCCAGTACCTTGTGGCGCCCGAGTGGTGCCTGGACAAGTCCGCAGTCCGCCTGGCTATCGAAGCCGAGTTGCAGCGCCGCCACAGCCGTCAGGGGGCAAAACTCTCCACTTCAGCGAGCGTCTAGCAGCAAGCGGCAACGCAAGAAGAACGGCCAGAAAAGCAAGACAGCTCGGGCATTCAAGCAAGCTTGGACATCAAGTCCGCCCGGCCAATTCCTGGTCGATCATCTCCAGGTCGTTGCGATACAGGCGGATTGCCTCGGCAGGGCTGAGGTTCAAGATCGCCCGGCCGTCGGTCTCCCAGTGGTCGCGGTCGTATCGAAAGACCGCCGTACCCACGCGGACGTTGCTTACGATTCCGGCGACATCTGTGGGCGAACCGGGAAAGTCGTCCACGGCCACCGTGACCTCCACAAACGCCGAGAGTTCGTTCGTGTTGCGATTGCGGACGTATGCTACCGCATCGTCGAAGTAGCAATCATCCCAACGGGGAGAGCCGTCTGTCGCTCGTGAGGCTGCCAGGCGAATGAACTTGGCCTCGAGCCATTCCCGATGCCGGTGAAACTCCCGGCGTGCCCGGGCGAAATGCACCTGGCGGCTGGTCTTCTTCAGCGGCCAGGCCACGTACACCAGCACGCCCACAACCACTGCGGCAGTCAGTATTATCCACCATGACTCAATCATAATGCTCTCCCGCGCGCATCAGGCGTTGCCGCCCGCTAACCCTATATTAAGCGAGGCCGAGTACATTTTGCAAGAGTTCGGCGCGCCGCTGGTCGTCGTNCGAAACGCCCGTCGCCCCGTCGCTGATCGCCAACGCCGTTGGAGACTTTTACATCGCAACAGGCTCGGGCAGTCCGGCGCGCCGCCCGATTGCTGCCAACTGTGAACGCAACCGGCTCCGGCTGGCCAACTTCCTGCCCGATTGCGTCGGGCGGAAAACTGGATCGCTTCTCGGTTGGCTTATTGAGCTTCGCAAATTGCAGACACACCAAATTTCCTGGTTTTGGGCCGCGTTGGTGTCGCTTGGTTTTGCAAAGATCAACAGTGCCCGTACTTGCCAGCCGTTTGACGCCCCGTCGGCCAAAAAAGTTCCCCTGCAAACTGTTACTTCGTATCATGAAGTCTTCCCGCGTGTCGTTAGCTGGCAAATGGCGATTCTCGGTGCACACATGTCGATTGCGGGCGGGTATCACCGGGCCGTCCAGCGCGCGGCCAGTGCCGGTTGCGACTGCGTGCAGCTTTTCACGCGCAACAATACCCAGTGGCAAGCAGCGCCTATCACCAGCCAACAAGTGGCCGTTTTTAGGGAGAGTTTGAGCAACTCGGGCATTCGACATCCGATAGCGCACGCCTCGTACCTGATCAATGTCGCTTCGCCCGATGAACATCTATGGCTGAAATCGGTTGATGCGCTGGAAACCGAACTTCGGCGTGCTGAACTGCTCGGACTTGCCTGGGTGGTAGTTCATCCCGGCTGTTACACTACGGCTGACGAAGCTACGGGGTTGCGCCGTGTGGCTCGCGCGCTCGACGAAGTTCATGCCCGAATCGAGAACAACACGGTCGGATGCTTGCTGGAGACCACCGCCGGTCAAGGGACCGCGTTGGGTTGGCGCTTCGAGCATCTGGCCGAAATACTCGGTCTGGTTGGCCATCCGCAGCGGCTGGGTGTCTGCTTCGACACTTCGCATGTGTTCGCCGCAGGTTACCCGCTGCGCACCGCCGGCCAGTACGAGCAGACCATGGGCCGCTTCGATCGGCTGATCGGTCTGGAACGAATTAAAGCCATCCACCTTAACGATAGTCGCGCGCCGCGGGGTTCCAGAATCGACCGCCACGAGCACATAGGACACGGCCGGCTGGGATTGTCTGCCTTTCGCAATCTGCTGAGCGACGACCGCTTCCGCCACACGCCTATGTATTTGGAGACTCCCAAGGGCCGTTGCGACGACACCGACTGGGACGTGATAAACCTGCGCCGGCTGCGTCAGATCGCTCTGCGCGTGCGGCCGTCCGCCGACATCGCCAGTGGGTCGGAAAAGTCTTTCGGCCCACAGTCGGATCGCCGCTGAGCAACCGACGGCATTCTACAACTGCAAGCCGAACTGCGGCCAGCACCCGGTGACGACTCTGGCCAAGCGTTACTTCACCAGCGTGTTAGGCACGCCACCATTTGCTTCGAAGGACGTACGTCAATAGCCAAGGGTGTAAATCCTTGACAGCATTCCGACTGAACAACCAAGCCCCGAAGGGTACCCCTCATGGAACCGGGGCCTAACGCGGCCTACGGCCTCAACCAAAAGGAGGTACTGGAGGGACGCGCTGCGGTCGCGTCCGTTAAGATTGGGCAGACGGCCACGACGGAGCGTGGCCCTCCAGATCACCCAAAAACATGNGTGCAAAAAGGGCACAATTCACGCCGAAAGGGACTAGAGGGCTTCNGGCGATTGACCGGCATAATGCCTGCCGATAAAGTAACGGCTGCCTGGCAGTCGTTCTGCTACACATGCACGTTTCTTATTACAAACGCTATCGGATGGAGATCGAACTAGCCGGCAAGGAGTTTGTGTACCGGCTGCCCCCCGGGTACCGCTTGCTGGGCTGGGACGAATCGTTGTTGGACGCCTTCGCGCTGGCCAAATATCGCAGCTTCTGCCACGAGATCGACGCCCATGTTTTCCCCTGTCTGGGCGATTTGACCGGATGCAGGCGGCTGATGTTGGAGATCAGCAGAAAAAAAGGATTCCTCCCGGCCGCCACCTGGTTGCTGCTGTGCGATCGCCAAGGCCAACAGCCCGACTACTGTGGCACAATCCAGGGAATCATCGACAGCGAAGGACNCGGAGCGGTGCANAATCTGGGCGTGGCGCCCGAGCACCGGAATTGCGGCCTGGGCACGGCGCTGCTGTTTCGGGCGCTGACGGGGTTTGCCCAGGCTGGCGTCGAGCGAGTACACTTGGAGGTCACCGCTGCGAACGAAGGCGCCATCCGCTTGTATCAGCGGTTGGGGTTCGTGACCGTCAAAACCTTGTTCAAATCGGCTGATGTGTTGAACCGGTGAGTGAACCAATACTTTCCCATGTTTACGACAATGGTTTGGTGCTTGTCGCCGAACCAATAGCGTGGATGCAGTCCGCGGCTTTTACCATCCTGTTGCCTGCCGGGGCTGTCGACGATCCTGCGGAGCGCGAAGGGTTGGCTGCGCTGAGTTGCGATCTGGTGCAGAGAGGGGCCGGGCCGCGCGACGCCCGACAGATCGTCATCGACTTGGACAATCTCGGTCTGCGCCGCAGCGACTCGGTATCCAGCTCTCATACCGCCTTTAGTGGCGCTACGGTGTGGGGAAACTTGCCNGCCGCACTTACGATTTACGCCGATGTGCTCCGCCGACCAACGCTGCCGGCCGATCAACTGGAGGCCAGCCGGTCGTGCCTGCTTCAGCAAATCCGGGCAATGGAAGACGAACCAGCGCAAAAAGTGATGGTCGAGCTGCGGCGCCGGCATTATCCGCATCCGTGGGGCAGCCCTCCGGAAGGCAGCGAANAAAGCGTCCAGGCCATCGCGCTGGCCGACGTGCGGCAGTTCGTCCAGAAGCACTATATGCCCAGTGGCACGATCATTGCAGTGGCCGGGCGCGTGCAATGGGAAGCGCTGCGCGAGCTGGTCGGCCAGTTGTTCGCCGACTGGCCGGTTGCGGACAAACAACCGATCGAAGAGCGGCCGGCCGAGCGCACAGCGCTGCACATTCCCTACGCATCGAACCAGACGCACATCGGAATTGCTTGGGATGCTGTGCCGTACAATCATCCGGACTATTTTCGGGCATGGGGGGCCGTTGGTGTGCTGGGAAGCGGTACCAGCTCCCGGCTGTTCATGGAAGTCCGCGAAAAACGAGGCTTGTGCTACAGCGTTTATGCTTCGTATCACACGCTGCGCGAGCGCGGCGCGGTACTGTGCTACGCCGGCACGACCGCCGATCGTGCCCAGCAGACGCTCGAGGTGATGCTCGCCGAGTCGCAGCGCCTGGCAGAAGGAATCCAGCGGGACGAGCTTGACCGGCTGAAAGCCCGCATCAAAAGCGCCTTGGTCATGCAGCAAGAGTCTTCCTCTGCCCGGAGCAACGCCATCGCCCGCGACTGGTACCATCTGGGAAGGGTGCGCACGCTGGAGGAGCTGGGGCAGTTGATCGACCAACTAAGCTGCGAGAGCATCAATCAGTACCTGGCCGAGCATCCGCCGAAGGATTTTACCGTGGTGGTTCTCGGCCCGCGCGAACTGCGGATTCCATGAGCGCCGCCCAGTTCGCTCAGGTCACATCGTCGCACCGAGCTGGCAGTGTTAGCCATCGGGAAAAACCCTGACGCGGGCTGCGGCCCCAATCAAATTGGAGGGACGCGCTGCGGTCGCGTCCGCTGGCCCTGGATGCGCGGCCACGACGGAGCGTGGCCCTCCAAAATCACGCGCCGTGCGCGGCCACGACGGAGCGTGGCCCTCCAAAATCACGCGCCGTGCGCGGCCACGACGCAGCGTGGCCCTCCAGGTCCCGCTACAACATCCGCGCACAATGCCCGTGGGATACGTCTTTGGAGACCCTAGTCAGTCGGTTCCAGCGGCGCTGCCCCGATTCACCGAATGGGAAACTCTCGAAAGTACGCCATCTTGACGACCCGCCGGCTGCTGGTTGCGGTGGCCCTGACGGCGGTGGTCGTTGCCGGCTATGTGGCCTCCAGACCGAGCGGCACAGGTCCGGCCGCCGGTGAGCAACTCGGTGGCCATTTCCTGCCGGCGGCGAACCGGCCGACGACGTTGCGCGTGGGCACGTTCAACATCCACAGCGGACGCGGGTCGGACGGTCTGACGGACCTGATGCGGACTGCCGCTTGCCTGGAAACGGCAGCACTGGACCTGGTGGCCCTACAAGAGGTGCGCGGCAATCGGGCCAGCGGCGCAAACCAGACCCGAACGCTGGCCGAGCGGCTCCAGATGGCCTGGCTTTACGCGCCTGCTGAACGCCGCTGGGGCGTGCTGGAGTTCGGCAACGGCTTGCTGGCTGCCATAGAAGTGAAATCCTGGCAGCGCGTCGTGTTGCCCCGCCGTTTCGCGGCGGACCATCGCAACGCAGTACTGGCTGTGGTGGAACACCACGGACGTGCCATCCAGGTATTGATGACGCACATTCACCGGCGCGATCAGCGCGAGCGTGACGCGCAATTGCAAGCCGCAGCAGAAATGTTCTTGTCGCTAGAGAAACCGGCCATCCTGCTGGGAGATCTAAACTGTTCGGCTAGCGAGCCGCCGCTGCGCCAGTTGCTCGACACGCCGGGTGTCGAGGACGCCGTGGGCCAGGCACTCCGCCGCAAAGGCGCCGGGGATCTGCCGGGCCGTGTCGACTGGATCATAACGCGCGGGCTGCGCGCGGTAGATGCCGGCATCGTGAACCACGGTGCATCGGACCATCCGCTTGTCTGGGCGGAACTGGAATTGCCATAAATGGGCGGCAACCGGATGTGGTCGAACTTGTCGGCCGCTGTGCAAACGGGCTTGAGCGGTAACGCTCGTACGCGGCCCGCTTCGCATGCCAAGTGTGTTATAACGGTTCTCGGACTGCCTTCCCGCAGTTGCGGCTGCACACTTCCTTTTGCCCGAGCCCTCCTGCGCACTGTACGCCGTTCGGCCGGCCGGCAGCGACATCGGCCTTGCACAGTCGGCGGCCGCTTGATAGTGTGCAGGCATGGACGATGCAAAGCACAGCACTGCGGGCAGGGCAGCCACCACCGGTA
>JGI24185J35167_1000848_pt1 | contig 13800 bp, 9 predicted proteins | sample YNPBryunderm2012_FD_35167 | JGI IMG/M metagenome (IMG submission 35167) | reverse complement strand
GCCCCTCGTCGGCCTTCCACGCCCCGGTGGGTCATCTGTCGGCTGATCAGGGTGGGGACAACGACCCGGCACCCGCTTTCGGCCAATCGCCGGGCATATTGGCACTCCGCCGGGACACCTTCCTTCAGGCCCACCAATTGTTCCGGCAGCACGTCGGCATCGGGGATGGCCACCACATCGGCCACCGGCTCTCGACCTTCCGGCACCAGCAGCAGCCCCTCCCCCCACACATCGCCAAAGGCAGGCCAACGGACCGCCAGCACCTGGTAACCGGTGCCCCGGCCCACCAGGGCAGGCTGGTGGGTGGTGGCGACCAGTTCAAATCCGTCCACCTTGGCCCGCTCGTCCCGAACACCCAGGATATGGGCCAGACGTTGGCGGTTCGGCTCCAGCGATCTCTGGTACGCCTCCGGCGAGCTGTAGTCCCGTCGCCAAAAAGAGGGCCGTTTTTCCGCTGCCTGATCGATTTTCCGTAGTAAAAATCGATCCACACCGTCGATCATCGCAAAGGCAATGTCGCCTTCCATTTNNAGNGGCTGNGTGCCGGGCAGGGGGGAGTGGTCCGTGGTCGGCTGGGGTTCTTCCGAAGCAAGCCGGGGTTCTTCGGCGGCCAGGGTGGGTGCGGCTGCCGCTTTGGGTGGGGCGGCCGACGATTTCGCTTGGGCAACCGAAGGGTTCGCCGCCACGGCAACCGATTTCGCTTGAACAACCAAAGGGTTCGCCGCTATGGCAGCCAATATAGTTTGGGCACCCGAAGGGTTTCCCGGCACAGCTACCGATTGTCCAGAAGCCCCTTTCAGCGTTTCGGCCGCATAAAGGGCCGGTTGGACTTCCTCCGTTCGGATCGGTGCCAGGAAAATTGCCGGTGCCAGGAGCATTTGGAGTGGAACGGTAACAAGCAAGCCGATGGCCGGTAGTCTAACCGTACCTACCGGCCCCCCGCAAGAAGCCTTTGTGGTACTGAAATTCATGGAATTTCCCATCGTCCTATCCTCCGCGAGGTGGGGAAACTCGACCACGTATTCCGAGAGGTTGACAGTCTCCCCCGGGGCGACTGCAACGGTCGCCATGCGGCTAAAAAAGGCTTTCAAGGTGGGTACTACTTACGCTGATAGGTCCCCATGAGGACTGCTTCGGCTAGGATATGGGCTTGGATGTGTTTTAGGAGTTCCTGTTTGGTAAGTCCCGGGGTGTTGGGTGCGGGTTGGCTTAGGGCATAGAGGCGAAAGAAATATCGATGGGGTTTTCCCGGCGGCGGGGCGGGGCCTCGATAACCGATGTTTTCCCCTTCCGGCCAGGAATTGCGGCCCTGCAACGCTCCGGGCGGTTCCTGAGGTTTTTCCACCTTGGCCAATCCTTCCGGCAAACCGCGCACATCCGCCCCGATGCCGTAGATGACCCAATGCACCCAGGGTTCCGGCGCTGGGGCATCCGGACTGGGCGCATCAGGGTCGTCGCAGATGAGGGCAAACTCTTTGGTCCCTTCCGGCACGCCGTCCCAGCGCAGGGGCGGCGAAATGTCCTCCCCGTCGCCGGTGTATTTTTTGGGAATGGGTTGGCCGTACTGGAACGCCCGGCTGGTAAGGACGAATTGGGGTTTTCCTTGGTGTTCCGCCTGTCCTGAGGGGGCCGACGCCTGTTCCGGAGTAGCACCTGGTTGTTTGGCCTGGTTGGCCCCGCAGCCAAGGGAGAAAACCAGCCATCCGCATAGCAACGCTGTGGCCGCTGTGATCCCACCCGCAAAAGCCGTCTGCCGCCGCATGATCGGGTCTCCTTACTGAAAAAAGAGGGAGGTGCCGATAAGGAACATTTTAGCCGACCGAAGCAAATCTCCTCTTGTCTGGCGGGCTAACTTCAGCGTGTCATTCCCGCGGAAGCGGGCCCCCGGTACGCCGCTGCCCTGGTGGGAGAGGCCCATTTCGTCAGTCGGGTTCCGTGTTACGCCGGTAGCATGTGGTTTTACCCTTTGACCACGCCAATGGGGCGGAGGCGGGCCACCTTCTTGGCCAGTCCTGCTTTATCCACCACATCGACCACAAGACTAACATCTTTATAGGCATCCGGGTGTTCCTCGGCCAGGCCTTTCCAGTTTCGGCATTTGGCCACGATGCCTTGGGCGGCCAGTTCCTGGTCGATGCGTCGGCCACGGGCCTTTTGGATGGCAGCATGTCGGCTCAGCACCCGGCCTGCCCCATGACAGGTGGAACCAAATGTCTCCTCCATGCTCTTGGGCTGGCCCACCAGCACCCAACTGGATCGGCCCATATCGCCGGGAATGATGACCGGCTGGCCGATCTGCCGATACCGCTCGGGCACATCCGGATGCCCGGCCGGGAAGGATCGGGTCGCCCCCTTCCGATGTACGCAAACCTCCTTGATCTTATCTCCGACTCGGTGTTTTTCTATTTTGGCGATGTTATGGGCTACGTCATAGACCAGGTTCATCTGGAGGCGTTCCCAGGGCTGGCCGAAAAACTCGGCAAATGCCTCCCGGGTTTGCCACATGAGCAGTTGCCGGTTGGCCCAGGCGTAGTTGGCCGCCGCCCGCATGGCCGCCAAATACTTCTGCCCCTCCGGACTGCGAACCGGGGCACAGACCAACTGCCGATCCGGCAGCGAAATGCCGTATTTAGCCGGGGCCTGTCGAAGCTCTTTCAACGCATCGTCGCAGACCTGATAGCCCAAGCCCCGGGAACCCGAATGGATCATCACACAGATGCCGCCTTCCTCCAGTCCCATAATCCGGGCCGCCTCCGGATCGAAGACTTCCTCGACCACTTGGACTTCCAGGAAGTGGTTGCCCGAGCCGAGGGTCCCGCATTGGTCCTGGCCCCGCTCCTTGGCCCGGGGGCTAACGGCATCCGGATCGGCGCCGGGGATTCGACCGCGTTCTTCGGTGTGTTCGATGTCGGCTTCGGTGGCATAGCCTTGGCAAAGCAAATATTGGGCGCCGTCTTCGAGGATGCGGTCCAGGTGTTTGCCGGTGTAATGGTAGGGGCCTTCTTCCCCCACACCGGCGGGGATTTTTTGGAACAATAGATTCATAAGATCGTTGATTTTTGGAAGAACATCTTCCTTTTTGAGGTTTGTCCGGACCAGTCGGACGCCACAATTGATGTCATAACCCACCCCACCGGGGGAAACGACACCCCCCTCTTCTGGGTCTGTGGCGGCCACTCCACCAATGCAAAATCCATAGCCCCAGTGGATGTCAGGCATCGCCAGACTGGCCACCTGAATCCCCGGCAAAAAGGCCACATTGGCCACCTGCTCCGGCGCCTGATCGGCCCGGATCTGCTCCACCAGCCGATCATCCGCATATATCCGGCCTTCGACCCGCATCCCCGATTTATATCCCACCGGTATCCGCCAAAGATATTCATTGACCTGTTCCAGGGGTCCCTCGTACCGTTTCGATTCCATAGGTTCCTCCTTTGAAAAACCCACTGGCATCCCCCCTGAAGAGGGAGAAAATCTGCTCGGTCTTCTGTTCTGGGCACATTCCATATCCCCATTCCTGGGGGGTTGCCGGTGTGTCTTTTCACCTTTCTTTGGAAAGACTTCCTACCATTATATACAGAGTATGGAGACCAGGAGGGATGATGTGATGGGGGACACTCTAGTAAATCCTCCTGGTCCATCTAGAAAACTGGGTTTTCAGAGGAATCGGCAAGGGCATCATCCCCCGGAGGCCATTTCACAGGTGGAGCATGACCTCGGCCAGCCTGCTCCGCCCCCCTAGCGTGCCAAGCTAGTGCTTTCCCCTGGAATTACAGGTCGAGGATCACCTCGGCCAGCCAGCCGTCGGCGTGTTGTTCTACCCGGAGGCCGTGGTAGGTAACCGCTTTGATTTCGGTCCCGATCTGATGGCGGGTCGGGTCCAGGATATCCCCCCAAATGGTGCCATTTAATACCTTTTGTTCTAGAAAGATCGGCTGGCCCATAAGGGAAGCCATTGCCTCCGGCGGCCCGGCCACCTGCACGTTTTCCCGCCCCAAATGCACCTCAAACCGCCGGCCCACCAGTTTTTCCAGGGCAAACAGCACCAGCAGCTCGCTGAGCCAATCGTGCAGGAGGTCTTCCACCGAGCTGGCTTGCAGGCCTAAGGTTTTCTGCCGGACAGGTTGGACCTGATCCCGATTGACTACCAGCACCGCCAAAAGGGCTTCGGCGGCCTCTTCAAAAAGCCGTTCTAACGATCCAGCGCGAATGCGGAGGCCCAAATCGGCTGTATGTTCAAATGTTTCGTACATCGGCGTTTTTTAAACAGCACCTTTCCCCACCGGAAACCCCTCTTCTCTGAGTAACCAGGGCACCGGGAATCCATCCGAAAGGGAAAAATACTTCTGGGATCCCATCGGCCCAGCGCCAGGGGCGGGGGAGGCCGGTTGGACATCAGTCAAACCAGCGGAGGGAGTCGCTAGGAGGACCTCTTCAGTCTGGATCAAAAGGCGTACCAGAGGTCTGCCCTCGAAGGACCTCCCTTCCTTGGCTAACGTATTCTGGCTATTTTTGGGCCGCGGGCACCGTAGGGGAATCGCTGGCCTGGAGGTACCAATCACAGACCCGCACTTTTGTCCATTTGTCCTTGTTTTCTTCGATGAACTTCAGGTGCCGGGGATGCTCTTGATAGGTATCATGGGCGGCCTTGTCTTTGAAGATGACCTGCAAAGCCACGTCGAATTCTTGATCGTTGACCGGGCGTTGAAACTCCTGGCCCCGCACGCCAGCGGCAAACCAGACGGCATCCTTATGCCCGGAAAGATATTTTTGGCAGGATTGCACAAAGGCAGCCTTCGCCTCGGGGGATTTATCCTTCAAGGTAAAATAGACATCGTGTACCAGATACCCGATCAGGCCTTGGGACGGTGATTCCCCGCCTCCGGCGGAGTCAATCCCAGCCCCCCGGCTGCCCAGCCAACCCACCACAAGTGCCAACCCCAGTCCACCCAGCCATAGCCAGTTCGTCCGCTGCATGGGAGTCTCCTCCTTTCAAAAAATGCCCATAACCCATAGAAGCAAAACCGATCCTATGTTAAGTGTATCCACCAGGAGTCATTCCCACAATCCGTGGGAGTTTCGTGCCAACTTTTACCCCTTTTACCCCCTCCCAGTTGGAGCCCCCTGCCGGGGGAATAGACTTCACCTATTTATTCCCATTTATTCCCACGCACCAGCAGCCCACCGGCCGGATGGCCACCGATCCATAGGATAACCGGTCCGGAGGATATTCGGTCCGGGTAACATCTTAGAGGCTGTCCCGAAATTGGTACCCCGGCCGGCCCGAGCCTGTTTCCAAACCCTTTCAGTTTCCCAAAATGCCTGTTGATTAAGGTTTTTGGCAGGGTGGGAGCTGCCGGTGGCCTGGTTCCTCTGCCTAAAAACAGATTTTCGGGACAGCCTCTTAGCCGAACGAAGGGACCGGCGTCTGCCACTGCTGCGAAAGCAGCAGTCCGGAAAGATGGCGTTGTATTTTCTGGATTCCCGCTTGCGCGGCAGGGACGCGCTGGGTTTAACCCGCCATGGAAGAGGCGATTGGGTTCATCCGGCCAAATAGGTCCTGCCCGGGTTTTTTCCATTAATGATCTTCGCAAATCGTAGAGGCATGAAATTCCCTGGTTTTGGCTACCTCGGTGTGCTTTGGTTTTGCGAAGACCAATAGAACCGTTAGAACCGGGCACCCCACCAGTAGGCGGACAAGATGGCCGTAATCTGGGCCACCAGGAGCGTGGTATCTGCATTGGGCGCAATCCGGATCCCGGAGGAACTGGCCACGGTCGTATAATCCCGGTAAAAGGTGCGCAGATCACTTCGGGTGCGGTCGCCGTTGCCTCCGGCCCAGTGGATGATGCTGCCCAGGATCGTTTCTTCGTGTTTTTCCAGGAACTCAGCCAAATAGGGGCCTTCTTCAATGTTTTCCGTGGAAGGACTGGCCAAGGCGGCGATTTCCGCTAAATCGTTGGCCATATTCTCCGCCGTGTCCACCGAACCCCGTTCGCATAACCGGAGCCAGGCTTCGGAAATTTTCCACTTGGGCGGCTGGCCGTCTTTTCGGCTCAGCAAAATAGCAAAATATTGACTGGGTTCATAGGAATCCGGCCCTTTAGCTTCGTTCCAACCCCGGCGAAGCAAAGTGGCTTCCGACCACCGAGAAAAGACCGCCCGCTTTTCCTTGGGATCTACGATGATAAACTTTCGCTGCTTGCTCAGATAGCCGATGACCGCCACCCAATGCTCAAAATCGTTGGAGAGCAAAATGGCTGGGTTTCCCTGCCGCAGATGGGCACGCAACCGACGGGCAAACTCCTTGCCTCGACTCCGATCGTCGATCAGCACAAATTCCGATCGCACGCCGAACTGCCGGGCCGCCCGACGCAAGCCTCGTTCATCCACTCCATGAATAAAAATGCTCACCGGTTTACCGGCGGCGGCCGCCAACTGCCGTTGGGTCGCCGTAATGCCCAAAATAAACAAACAGGCCGACAAACTACACGGCCCACAATGACTGGGCAGTTGCAGTTCACACAGCGGTGCAAACGGACGCTTTTTCCTAGATTTCGGCATGGGAAAATGGTTTCCACGCGAAACATTTTCGCCCGAACCCTGCCGCCCTCGCTTCGTGCAGTTGGCCACCTATTCTCCCCTCGCTGGGGGACCTCTGGGTTCGGCGAGCAACAAAAAGGCACGTTGGCCTTTTTCCCCAAACTGGAAGTGCTTTGTTCCTCCCCTTTTTCCAGCCTGATTCTAGACAGGGGGAGTGTCAAGAGCCGTCCCCCAAAAGAGTGGCCAAGGGAAAGTGGGATTCTAACCATTTATCTAGCAAAGAGTTAAAGCAAACCAACCCCTCAAAGGAGGAGAAAAATCTTACGAACCTTCTTCGAAAGAACCCCGTTTTGAGGAGAAAGAGTTATAATGTTGACTATTTTTATCACCAAAATCACATTCTTTGTCTGGGGTATCTTCTCGAAAATCTCGGCGAAAATAAAGTCGGAGTGGCCATGCCCCCCGTTGGAGGTAACGCCTGCTATCCTTCCGAATCTCCCTGTCCAAATCCACCTTGGCCAAAGGGATTCGAAATGCCTCTTTTGAGGGGGCAAATCCTACCAGAAAAAGGGAATGCGCCGCCTGTCCCCCATGGGGGCAATAGTCCCCCCGAAAAGACCATGGTTCAAAATCGACTCGCTAAAGGCCTGATCCGCATGGTCCAAACAGCTTTGCCTTTCCAAAGTGCTGCTTTGAACAGAAGTTTTTATGGGGTTTTGGGGGAGCCGCCTTGCCCACCCCCGGCTGGTCCCGCACTATTCCGACATGTCGGTTTATCGGAAGATTTTTTGAGTTGGTCGAGGCCACCGGGCGATTTGGGCTATCCTTTAGGCTTCCTCAAAACGGGTTTAAGGAACACGTTAGCCGAATGAAGAGGGCCGAGGTGTCATGTCATTCTGGGTTAGCCGAATGAAGGGGGCCGATGTCTCACTCCTGCGTAAGCAGCAGTCCAGATTGATTCCGGCCCAACCGGAGCAAGATGCTTTTTACTTTTTACTTTCTGGACTGCCGCTTTCGCCGCAGTAACACCCTGGCTTTAGGCCGCCGGACGGCGGTTTGCTTCATTCGGCCAAAGTGTTACAGGTTTAAAAGTGTGTTCAAGTAGGGGAGGAGATGCCTCGGATGCCGAAGGGGGGCCTCCTTAACTTTGGGGGCCAGTTAACCCTCCGGTGTCCGGACAAGGCCTCAGCAATACCCATTAAGATGGGGATAATCCTACCACTAAGAGGGGCTTTTACTGGCTTTCCAAAATGGTAAGATACATTATGAAAAAAGCCATTGCCCGCTTTTGGAAGGGCGAATATTCTTTCTTAGTTAGGCGAATGAACTTCAACGGCCTCTCCCCCGGTGGCGAAGGCGGGCAGTGCCAAAGGCACCGCCGAGTGAGGGGGCCAAAAAGAAGGCAACCGTGCCCTTCCCTTATATTGCCCTCCTCACCGTNCACTGTCCCGGCAAGGGCGAGGGAAAAACACGCCTTTTCATTCGGCTAAAATGTTCCGAAATACCTACCCTTTGCGCAGGAAATATCTTACACTGGGTAGGAAATAACTGTCATTGGATGGGGGAATACCTTACCAGTAAACGGCAACGCCACTTTGGGCCATAACTTTTAAATAAGGGGTCTAACGGCGGCTTGATTCCTTCAGTTCCTGGGAGCGAATCGGCCATTTTTTGCCAGTTTTCGCGATGGTAGCCAGTTTATTTACAGTTCGAGTACCTTAGACTTTGGGTAGGAAATCCCTTATACTTTATCCTTTGCATAGAAATACCGGTTCGTGGGAAAAGCGAATATAATTCTCTTTGCCGGGGATTGGTTCTCCGGGCAGAGATTTCGGAGAGGTGGCTGAGTGGTCGAAAGCGTCGGTTTGCTAAACCGATGAGGGCGATTTTTAGCCCTCCGCAGGTTCGAATCCTGTCCTCTCCGCCTTGGGGGCAATCGCAGAGGGAGTTATAACTTCATCCAAGCAATCGAGTTGGGGAATAGCTGCGGGGAGAAATCGGTAAAGTAGTACTGCCTTTCCGCTTTCGGGGGCAGTGCATTTTTGCCCACGGGGGCCGCTAAGTTTTTGCCATTTTTTTCGTAACTCTTTGGGTTATCGGAAGTGAGAACCAATCTCCTTTTGAGGGATTTCTTTTCGGAACCTCTAAAAAATCCTGAACATATCGGGAATTATATGGACTTTTGAATATGTTTTCAGTCTCGAAGGTTGCCAAGGAGAGCTGCAACCTGTTGGGTGCTAGCGTTGCAAGCAGCCCAATATACAGGGTTTTCCAAAAACTCCCGAAATACGTATCTTTTGTCCCCGTTGCATTATTCAGAGGTTCCTTAACTTAACGCCGTAGGTTACCGAATCGGTTGTTCTAAGTTTTGGAGGAACTCGAAGATTTTTTCGGCCATCAGATGAATCGCTGGGTGGGAGGAGGCGGCCAAGTGTGCTAGTTCCTCAACAGTCTTGGCGCCGCCGATTCCAATGGCCCATTCTCGGACAAAGATAACGGCCGCTTTTTTGCTCACCCTGATCGCAATATTAAAAAATTTCGCAGATCGTTCAGCCCAGTAGGCCAAACATCCGAGCCGACCGGTTACAGAGGCCTGTTTAACAACGTGCGGGGAAGAGGCCACAATTTCCCACACGCCACGCCGTGCCCAATCCTCAACCGTGTTTTTGGCCACTCGGCCTGAAAGCTTGCCAAGCATTTTTTTCGTTGCTGCTTCGGCCACTTCTTTCATCGTCGTACCCTTAACTATGGCTTTCCCTCCTATCCCTATGGCTTTCCCTATCCCTATCACATCCGGAGCAGTAAAGACGACATCTAACACACCGAAAANCCCTTCNCTCCATGTGGGCGTGTAGCCTTTCGAGAGAACCCAGATTAAATGATATGCGTCATATCCCGGGATACATTGAATGAATAGGGACGGGGGGGACTCGAATCCGTTTAATTCATCCAAACCACGATCTTGGAGCCTTTGAAACGCTTGAGTCAAAGCAACCTCAGCAGCCTCATCCGACTTGCCCGAATGGTTAAGGGCGTCAAGAACGTAAAATACCACACGATGGTCTAAACGATTTAAAAGGTCATGGAACCGAAACGAGTACGGATCGTAGGTTTCATCGCACCGCTTGTCAGGCGGATCCGGTTGAAACTGCGCCATTCGGACAAGAATTTGGTAGGTATGCAATAACTCATTTTCTCCTTTTTGGGCGGCCACTTCCAGGGCGCGGAATGCCTTGCGGGCTTTCTGGGGAAAGCGATCCGCATGATACCCATCCATGATCAAACTGGGCAAAAGGGGGCCTGTTTTTTCTAAGGTCAGATAACAAGGCCACCATTTTTCCAGGATCTTCGCATGGGGGTCGAATTCCACCAGATAACGAATTAAACGTTCATCGGTCGTTGCTAGGCTGTACCAATCGTCCTTCGAAGCCATGCGATCTCCGCGCTGTGCCGGCGCTTGGTCGGCCTCAGAGGCAAATCGGCTCAATGCCTCCCATGCCAGGTCCATCTTTCCTAACTCTTTCAAATGGCGAAGGTCTTTTTGGTTGGTGGAAAGAACTTGCAAAAAGATAGGCAAGTCCATCGGAGGAGTCCGCTGGACCCATTCGGGAAATTGATTCGCCAACAATAGTCCATCCAGCCCACGTTGTTCGATCCACGTTTTGGAGTTTTCGTTCACTTCCAAAAACATCTGGGCTACTTTTTTGACATCTTCTTTGCCTTTCGATAAATCCAGGAGGATCAAACACCGAAAGGCAAGTTCTGGATTCAGGCGAAGCGCCTCTTCGGTTTCTTTCGGCGCCAGCAGGTAAAAAGGGATCATGAGGGGGTACTTTTCGGCCAATTCTTTGGCGTTCTCTGGGAATGCCTCTATATCATCCAGCAGTTTGAGGAATGTGGAAAGATACCCTTTGCGATGAAACTCTTTCAGATGTTTATGAAGCAAGACCAGGATTTTGCAAGAGATTTTCCCCCCGAACCGTTGGGCCAATTTTTGGAAGGCTTCGGGATCTTCTCGCATCAGGGCCACGCCTTCCTGGCCCAAAGCCAAAATTGCTTCCGCCCCCTGAAAGCCGTGCTCTTTGACAATATTTACACCTGTCCATCCATATTGGTCGGCAAGCGTTTTCAACTTTCGAGGCTTTTCTTCAACCTTCCAATCGGAAAGGAGTTCTTCAAGCCGCTTCAGCACGGGATCAGGCTTTGTCTCCGATACCGTGTCCTGGGGTTCGTGATGGACGTCGGTTTCTGTGCCGTCCGAACTGCCTGTTGAGGAACTTGGGGGAGCCGATGGGGATATGGTCTTTCCTATTTCCACCAAAACCCACATACTTAAAATCGCCAGGGCAGCGACAAGTAGCCGTTTCATCCATCTCGCCATCGGTGGAATTTCCTTTGCAAGGGGGACTAAAGGAAGTAATATACATATTTATAGTTTACCGGATTTGCTTACCATAAGGTAATGATTTTCATGATCGTCGGACGCCCCGCTTTTTAGCAGATCGCGCATTTTTCGATCCCGACGACGCTCTATCTCCTTGATTGCTTCATGAGGGCCAATTCGGATGGATATATTGTCATCTATTCCGTCTTCTTTGCCTCCGGGAGTCCCTAGCCGATCCGTCAACTATTGTTTGGGCAACGCAGGCGGCTGGTATATCCCGTGGGCGTGAAGGCGAATGCGAGCGTTTGCCCAATTGTACTCTTGGAAAGCTGTGTCGCTAGTATCGATATTCTGCGCATCCAGAAGAAGTTTCAGCAGGCCATATTTTCCTCCAGGTGCGATTTTTCCTACGTAACTACCTTGTTTGTCCACCTCCTTGTGCCATATCTCCACTTCGACGCGCATGCCAGGTTTCCACTTTAGTTCTATCGCCTTAGGCAAATCAATGCGGTGATCTCCTCCAACGGGAAAAGGCCCGTAAGATTCCTGGTTTTGATCGATATGGATCCGGAAAGCAAATTTGAAATTTTGTATCCAACCTTCCGGAATCGACATAGTATGTATTTCAGAGATTTGATAGGTCCGAAGGGCGTCGAACGCTTGGAACCATTGTTGGAGTTGCTGAGCTGCGTTCAACCGTTCCGGGGTGCTTTTTTTTCGATAGGGGCACTGTTTGTCCAGATAACGCTTCAGTCCCTCGTCTAACTTGTCAAGATCAAGAGCGTTCCGGTAGGTACGGAGATTTTCGTATTCTACTTTTTCCCATGTTGTTAGGAGTCTTTCCTGAAGAGCGTCCCATCGTTTTTTCTGGTCATCTTGAACTTGAGGAAGTCGAGGTTGTAGTGCTTGTAATTGTTGGTATAATTGATTAAAAGTAGCTATCGGGGTATCTGTTGCAAGGCGGTGGATCTCCTTTTCCAACGTGTCTAATTTGCTGCTCACCCGAACCGCCTCGATTTCTTTGGCAAGCTCTTCGAGTTGCTCACGGAACCTCGGTCGTTCCGCCCATTGGTCCAATTCCTTTTTTAGTCTATCCACGGCGAGCTTCGCTTGGTCATACTGCTGTTGCTTGATATATTGGTCGATGTGTTCGCTTTTTTGTTGATGGATATAGGATTTGACTTCCGTTTCCGCCCACGGGCTTAGCTTCTCTCGGTAGGCGTTTGGTCGAGCAGAAGACGACGTCTCGTTCCATAAGAAAGAGAAAGCTGTTTGAGGCTCTTTTTTCAGATACGTGTGGAAATCGTCCTGGGATTTTTGGACGGCTTGGTTAAGAAGCTCGCTTCGCTTTTGGGAGAAATCCGCGTCGGGGAAAATGGTGCTATCGAGGCCTTCCAACCAACGGTACGCTCCGAGATAATTCGGCTCTCGTTTAAATAACTCAAGCTTTCGCTCGAACCAGTCTTTTCTCTCCTTCGGAGGCAGATTGCGCAAGGAAGGTTGGAATTGGTCCAACAGTCTATGGGCATCTGTAAGTTTGCCTTCCTTGATNAAATCTTCCGTCTGTTTCATTGCTCGCGTGAACTTGAGGGGCAACATCCTTTTTTCCCACTCGGGCAGCTTTTGTTGTATTTCAGTAGGCATATCACCACGGGCTTTTGCCCAGGAGATTTTTTTCTCTAGATCTTCTATGCGTGGATCGGGCGTACGGAAGAGTTCTTCGATCTTTTCGGACCAATTTTGCCATGCTTTCGTGACCTCGTCTTTCAGATTTTTATTCCACTGGGCATCGCGGAGGTGGGCTGGAATAGTATCTATGAATTCGATCAATTCCGTCCAGGCCTCTTGGGTTCGGAATATCCTTATATGAGCGTCATACCATGCAGGTTGATTCTCCGGTTGGCACTGACGCACATAGGGGCGGCAGCTTTCGAGCTGCTCTTTGGCTTTTTCGTAGTCCCCTTGGGAGGTTAGTGTATTTGCTTTTTCGACGGAGCTTCGGACGAATTCATCGGCAATGGTTTTTCTTAGTTGAGCTATTTCCTCCGGCCACTTGCCCCAGTGAACTCTTTTTCGGAATTCCTCACAAAGTTCGTGGGCTTTTTCGGGTTTGCCTTCGTCTAGAATTATTTCATGCTTTAGCCTGTCGAACCATTGTTGCGCAAGATCCTCCAAACGTTCGGCCTTTTGCCTTTCGAATTTCTCCCTGTCTCCTTCGGCGAGCTGAGTCGGAAAGAAAGTTTCTTTGCCCCGTTGAACGGCCTTTGGATAACTTTCCAGGGGGTTTGCCTGCTTCAGCAGCTCCTGAATCTCCTTCTCGGTTTTGTCCCACATCCACTGGGCATGGATGCGTGCATGGCGTTTCTCGATTTCTTTTAATTTGTTCTCGCACTGGCTGCGCAGCGAGTCCGGAAGTGGGGTGAACCAGTTGCGCGCCTTGGAAATCAGAGAGTACGCTTCCTCGTAGTTTGTTTGATTGGCTTTTTGGGATACCTCTTGGTCTAAATGCTCTATTAAGCTCTGTGCGATCGTGTCCACCGGCTGTTGAACTTGCTTATATAGGCTCTGGAGTTCCTCTAGACAGCCCTCGGGAGGGGCCGGTAGATCCACATACCTGGCGAACCATCTTTGACAAAGGTGTCCTCTTTCTTCGAGAGAAATATTCTCTTGGCGTAATTGACCTCGGAGTTTTTCCAACTCCTTATGATCCTTCAGCAACTGTACAGCGTATTCGGCTTGCCCTTGGTAATCTTTGGCGGCCCAAAGAGACTCCTCCCTCCAGGTTTGTAACTTCTGGCTAATTTCATCCAAGGCTTCCGGCTTGGATAGGTTCTGCTGGGCTTGGACCAGTAGAGATTTCCCTTCGGAGATCT
>JGI24185J35167_1000842_pt1 | contig 13866 bp, 11 predicted proteins | sample YNPBryunderm2012_FD_35167 | JGI IMG/M metagenome (IMG submission 35167) | reverse complement strand
GTAGTGGGGCGTGTTGGTTTGACTCCTTCCTGTGGCAAGTATGTCTCCCGCCACTGACGAGGGGCGTACAGCTTCGCACGTGCGGCGGACTTCGGCATCTCCGGGTTGCGTGTCCTTTGTGGCACTGCTTGGTGGGAATCCGTGGCCGATCGGATTTCGGGTGGCCGGGCTGACCGCTGCGATGGCGTTTCGAGTCGTCCTTGGTACTCCAACGCCAAGGTCCCATTTTCGTCCAACCGTTCGAACTGCTGAGAATCTGTCGGGGAAGTTTCGGTGGGCGATCATTTGGGGGGTGGGCCGGATTCTGCCGATCGGGCGAAGCAGGTCATGCAGATGTCGTCGGTAGGAGGCTGAGGGCCGACAAATCGGTGCACGTCTTCCACAACTGCCTCCACCACAGCCTCGACGGAGGGCGGGGCGGAGGCCACGGCCTGTACCAACCGATCATGCCCATAAAACTCTCCTGCCCCGTTCATGGCATCCGGGACGCCATCGGTAAAGATCAACACCAGGTCGCCTGGGTGGACCGGCACGATCTGTTTGGCGTATTGGGTGCGGCATTCGACGCCCAAGGGCAATTGAGCAATTTCGGGGGCCAAGGGGCGAACTTGTCCGTCGGCCCGACGACAAAGCGGCGGCAAATGCCCCGCATTGAGTAGGCAGAGTTCATGCCGGGCCGGATCCAAAATGGCCAACAGGCAGGTAACAAACCGGCCTTCCCATCGCTGCTCGCAGAACAGCCGATTTAACCGGCCCAAGGCATGGGTTGGGTCCGTTTCCATGGCCAAGCAGTAGCGTAATTCGGCCGACAGGCGGGCCACCAAAAGGGCCGCCGGCACACCCTTGCCCGACACATCCGCCACAAAGAGGGCCACCCGGCCGCTGGAAAGCTCCAGATAATCGAAATAATCGCCTCCCAGTTGCTTGGCCGGCATGTAGTAATCGAAAAACTCATATCCCGGGACTTGGGGCCGACCGGATGGCAAAAAGCCCAGTTGCACCTCATGGGCCACGGCCAGTTCCCGTTCATAGACTCGCTCCTGGAGGGCGATTTCCTGCAGTTGGGCGTTTTCCACCAGCACGGCAGCCTGACAGGCCACGCTGGCCAGCAGCTCCAGATCCTCCGGTGAAAACCGTTGGCGGGGGTCCTGGGTGTCGATTTGGATGAGGCCCACCGCCTGCCCGCTCGAGCTGACCATTGGAGCGCACATGACGGATCGAATCCGGAAATCCACGATGCTATCGGAAAGGTTGAACCGGGTGTCCGTCATGGCATCGGCCGAAAGGACGGCCTGTTTAGTTTCCAAGACATGCTGGACGATAGTTCGGCTGATCCGGATAGGCATTTCGGCCGGTTGTTGCCGGCAGTGGACGGCTTTGGGGACCAGTCGGCCGGTCCGGGGATCCCGGAGGAGTACGATGCCCCGGTCCGCTTGGACAAAAATGGTAAACAAAGTTTCCAGTAGTTTGGACAATGTTTCTGGCAGTCCCAGGGCTTTGCCCACTTGTTGGCTGATTTCCAGAAGTGCCCGGAGTTTGACCTCCGGCTGGACCGTCAGGCGTAAACTGCTCGGGCCGGTGGACAGATCAACCCGGGACATCACCGAACTGGCTGCCTGGGCCTGCTGGTCGTCGATAACCATAGCGGTGGTTTGGAGGCCTTCTTCTTGTTCCCAGGCGGCGGCTGCGTCTTCCGGGGAACCTTCGTGAAAGACGAATTCCACCTCGCAAATCCGCACTCGGTCCCCGTCGCGAAGCAGATGTCGGCCTTGCACGAGCTGATCGTTGACGAAGGTTCCGTTTCGGCTCCGAAGGTCTTCGATGTAGTGCTTGCCGTCAATCCGCACAATGCGGGCATGTTGTCGGCTGACGGCTTTTTGGTCCAGGACGATATCGCAGTTGGGATGACGCCCCAAAACGGCACTGGGCCGCTCCAACGGAAATATCTGCCCCGGGGTCAGCCCTTTGACCGCTCGTAAAACCGCCATCCAAATGCCCCTCCTGCGCCAAACAAACTCTCCAGCGAGGAACAAATATATATTTCACCGCCAAACCGGCAGAATCTTACCCGCATCCTCCTCGAGAGTGTCTCAAAATTCTATTTTTAGCCGGATAGATCACCTACCGCCGGTCCCCGGACTCCCAGAAACTCCCATAAAACGGGCGTTGTGGTAAACCGGAAGGGTCTGGAAACGGTTGGGGCCGCCGCCCAGGTGCCAATTTCGGGACACCCTTCCAGCCGAACCACCCCTACGAAGAGCCTAAGACTTCTTCCAGTACTTCTTCGTTCACATAGATGGGTAACGGAGGCCGGCAGGTAACGGCCACCGCAATGGCGTCCGAAGGCCGAGAGTCGATCTCGATCAACTCGCCGTTATGTCGGACCCGAAGTTTCGCATAATAGGTGTGTTCTCGGAGTTCGTTGATCAGCACATCCTGAAGCTGGCCGCCCAGATGCTCTACGACGCTCACGATCAGATCATGCGTCAGCGGCCTGGGCGAAGGGATGCCTTTGACCCGCCGATCGATACTGGTGGCCTCGAAGATGCCGATCAATATCGGAAATGTCCGCTGGCCGCCGACCTCTTTTAAATAAATGACTTGCTGATCGTTGATCTCGCTAATGATAATCCTCGCCAGTTCCATCTGTACCGGCATGGAACAGTCTCCCCAACCTGAAAAAAACACCTTGTTGAGATATCCATTTTTTTGATTCTACAGGTAAAAGACTCCTGCTGGCTAGAGGGGCAGGCAACCTGGGCCAACTAATGAGGTGGTCCGGGTTGCTCCCGGCCAACGGTTTTATGGATGTTCGAAAATCGGTAACATTTTAGCCGCATGAAGCAAATTCGCTTCTCCCCTGGCGGGAGAAGCCAGCTGAGGGGGAGAAAAGAAGACGATGGACCACTTATTTATTTCCCCCTCTCCCTCCCCTTTGCTGCCAGGGGAGAGGGAAAAACAGGGCTTCCTCCGGCTAAAGGGTTACGGAAACTGTCGAAGCACCCACCGTTGGGGTTTTCAAGCACGTTTGTGTCCGGTGCTTTTGCAAAGATGCACCGGGACCATTCCGGGTTACCAAAGCGCCCCATGGGAGCGGGCTTGCTGTTTGCAGAAAATCCCTTGCTTCTTGACCACCATGCTTTCTGAAAGAGGCCTGAGGAGAGTCAGTCTAGACGGAGCGGGGTTATTGGTACATGGCCAGGATGTTTTCCGGCGGTACGTCCGGTTGGAACAGATGGGCAGGGGCCAAAATGTACCCGCCTTCGGCGCTAAGAATTTCGCAATATCGCCGGGCTTCCGTTTGGACCTGTTCGGGTGTGCCCTGGGGCAAGAGGCGTTGCATATCGATCCCGCCGTGGAAACAGATGCGCCCGCCGAATGGGGCCTGAAGCCGCTCCGGTGCCATCGAAGGCCCCACCGGTTGAATCGGGTCTAAAATGTCAATGCCCAGTTGGATCAGTTCCGGAATAAACGGGGCAATCATGCCGCAACTGTGAAAAAGCACTTTGCCGCCCAAACCGTGGATGCAGTCAACCATTTCCCGAATGTACGGGGCCACAAACTTCCGGAACATGGCCAGGGAAATGAGCGGGCCGGTTTGGCTCCCGAGGTCGCTAATAAGGAGATAAATGTCGATCCGGCCTTTGGTTACCTCGGCGGCCCGGGTGTAATCTTCTTTATAGAAATCCGTAAACTTTCGGCAAAGGAAATGGACCCAATCGGGCCGTTCCACCATATCGATGAACATTCCTTCCCATCCCCGGACCAGGGCCGGGCGTTGCCAGACATCGGCAAATCCATACAGCAGGGCGTACTCCTCCAGCCGCCGGCACTCGGCCGCCAACTCCGAATAGTCAAACACATCCGGCCAGGGCCAGGAAAACCGCTCTAGATCGCCGAAGGTTTGGGCGTCGGCCAGTGCGCCCCGGGTGTCCTCCCGCATCGGCCCCCAGGGAGTCTGCCGATAGATGTACCGCTCGCCCCAAAAGTTTTGATATACGCCGCCGCCTACATGGATTTCCGGCGGGCCGGGCACTTCCAGGTGCCAAATATCAATGCCCAACTCCCGAAGGACCTGCTCTTTGTCCTGATGGCCCAGGTAGGCCAACAGCCGGTTCCATGTCGCCAGCTCGGCCCAGAAATCCCGAGGCGTCCGATCCGGCTTTTGATGGGCTATGGCAGCCAGGACACGCTCCCGTGGCATCATCGCTCTGGTTGGCTCCCTTCCCAAAAGGGCCATCCAAGGTGCTAACATTTTAGCCAAATGGAGGGGCGTGCTTGGCAGGCCCCCAAAAACGGTGATCCAAGGCAGATACCACCACGGGGCCAAACCTCCGAAGCAGGTCCCTCCAAGGTTTTTTCATTCGGCTAAAATGTTACCCGAAGTGGAATCGCCAAGAGTCTCGATCTTCCCGGCTATTCCAATTTCGCCCCAATACGGAGCGTAACCTGGAATTGTTCGATGTTGCCATTATGGACTCGGCCTCGGATTTCGGCAACCTCAAACCAGGAGACCGTTGGCTCCACCTGAGCCGCCTTCTGCACCGCATTCACAATGGCCTCACTTAACGACAAGGGCGAGGTGCCCACGATTTCGAACTTTTTGTAGCTCGGACTTTCCATCTAGGCTCTCCTTGATGAAGGAAGACCGAACCGGCCAGCTTGCCGCCGGTTCGGAGCGACAGGAAAAAACCGATCCTTTATTTAGCCATTGTAGCAGTCGCGGGAACCCCCCAATGGGTCTCTTACTGATCTTCGCAAAACGTAGAGACGCTCAACTGCCTAGTTTCCCAGCACATTCGTGTCCCTTGGTTTTGCGAAGATGAAGAAGATGAATAGGATTGGGGAGGACCTTCGGTGGGTAACCATCTGCTGCTGGCTTGCTTCCAAAACCCTACTGGATAGTAACCCAATCTGTTCGACCGGCTTGACTGCCCATCGACGACCGGTCTGCCGTCTAACCCACGGGGCTACGGACAAGGCTGCTGGAAGCAGGTGTTTGAATCTCTGATAGGTTACCGAGGAGGGCCGAAAAACGTCAGATAAGGGCCGCCTTGGGCCAGTCGCTGGACGTAAAGGGCCGCCTCCCGGAGATGATAATCGCCCCACATGCAGGACTCGCCATGCGGCGTCTGGCAGCCCGGGGGCACATAGTCCCACCCCCGGGGCCGATGGTAAACTGCGTGGAGAAGCAAACCCTGGTGATCCGGCTGCGTACTCAGATACGGTTCGGCCAATAGCGTGCGTAGCACGGTCAACCCGGCCTGGAAGTACCGGGCGGCGTCTTGGGGGTGTTTGTGGGCTAGGTAGTGTCCGAGCCGAAGCAGGCCCTGGCAGGCAATGGCCGCCGCAGAGCTATCGACCGGTTCATGGGGGTTGGTCGGATCGGCGGGCCGCTGGAGGTAATCGCCCAGATGCACCAGGCCCGGTGCACCGGTGTCCCAATAGGGGATGCCGTCGGTAGGCGTATGTTCAATGTAAAAATCAGCAGTGGCCTGGGCCGCTTGGAGCATAAAACCCTCCAGTTCTGCCCGACCGCCGAAAGGCTGAAGTTCTTCCTCCGGGCGGGTGGCCAGCCATTCCAACTGTTCCGCATAGCCGAGGATCACCCAGGCCAGCCCCCGCGTCCAGGTGCTAAAAGGCGAATAGCCCTGCTGGGTGCTGGGACAGCGATATTGGCCGCTGATCGGATGGAACAGACTTTCATGAGCCACCCGGCCCCGCACATCATAAATATCCCGGCCTTGGCCGTAATACACGTTGTACCGGGCCGTGGTGCGGGCATGTTGCACCAGCCGATCCAACAGCGTAATCCGCCGATCCTCTTCCCCACAGAGGCAGTGGCCCAATTGGTGGGCCAGGGCCAAGCTCCGCAGGGACCGGATCGTATCGCAAAAAAGCGAATGCGGACCGTTGAAGGAATAAATGTATCCTTGGCCGTCGGCTGTCCGAGTCCATCGGGCCGCCTGCACCGCTCCGGAAACCTTCAGCGCCAGTTCATACAATTGGCGCTCCAGGGGACTGTCGGGCAGACGTCCTTCGATCATCAGCCGCCACAAATTGCCGTAGGTGCTGACATTGTTGAACCCATGATCATGCACTCCGGTATGGGTCAGATGGGGCGGCATTTTGCGGAGCGTTCCCTCCCGGCCCAAGTGCAAAAACTCCTCTTGGCCCGTGGCGTCGAACTGCAATAGGGCCGAGCCGTATTGAAACCCCTGGGTCCAGTCGGTCCAGGCCTGGCTGGTGTATTTTCCAGCGAGGGTAAAAACGGGGGCATCGTGCCGAGCAGCCCACCCCCGCTCTATAGCCCGGATTTTCTCCGCCGAAAGCTCCCACATCCGCCGGATGGCCGGCAGCAGGTCCACCGGACGAAGGTCTTCCTCGATTTGAAGCATCTTGCCTGGTCCTTCGAAAAGAAATGTAAACATAATCCCTATGGCCACGGATCGCCATTATTCCCACTTGGCAACTCCGAGCGCTGGTTAGCTCCTCCATGGAGGAGAAACCTGGACAGGTGGGTACGGCTCCATTTACCCGTAGAAACTAAGCCAGNAGTAACATTTTAGCCGAACGAAGCAATTTGCCTCTCCTCGGGAGGGAAAGACCGGTCAACCGATCGGTTGGACGGGNGAGNGGAATTCGGCGTCAAAAGGGGCAGGATCCCTGCGTGCACAGGAATGACACCTCCATTCGGCTAAAATGGTACCCTTCATTGGACAAAAGTGCTACCCGTTTTCATATTTTTTCCCCATGACGGTGTTCCCACGATCTTCCCGGCATGAGCAGCACGATCTTCCCGGCATTACCAGATCGGAAACGAAGGAAGTGGGATGAGACGGGGGCGGGGGACCCGCACACCATAGACAGCCCCATACCGCGCCTGCAATTGCTCAAACGAATAGTGGAGGAAATCATAGAGTTCGGCAGGTGGATTTTTGGCCAGGTATCGTTCCACAAGCCGGGCGGCCTGGGCATCGTAGGCCTTCTGCGATCGACCGTGGGCGTAACAGCGGCCCGGATGACGCCGGAGGTCGCCATTGAAAAGCGGGCTAATGTGCCAAAGTTCGTGTACAAGGGTCGTCATTTTTTCTTGAAACTTTAGGTCGGCAAACCGCGGCAGATAAAGTCGCAGAATGTAAAGCATCTCCCGACCGGCGGTATCCACTACCCGTTGAAGCGTGTAAGGCCGCCCGGAACGAATCACAATGGTCCCCCCTCCCGGAAACCGTAATGGAGTCAGGGAAGCGTAAATCCCCTCCCGGTGGGAATTCCGCACCTGACTACTGGCTACTAAAACCCGGCTCATGTCAATATGAGCTAACTCCGGTGTCCGGCCTACCACATCCTCGCACAACCGACGGATGTGTCCAGTAAAATCAAAGCCTCTTGCCGATGACACTGCTATCCATCCTTCTACCAACGCACCACCCTCCCTCCTGGGAGCCGCATACGTTCGTGTGCTTTCGGCTCCGGTGCTCGGGATGTGGACTGTATCCACCCGATTGGGATTCCACGAGTTGTCGGGGCTAAAATTCAGTACGAACTTCCCAGATTCTATCGATCTTCGCTATTTGTAGCACCCCTAAACTCCTTGGTTTTCCGCCCCGTGGATGTCCATGGATCTTCCAAAGACGGATAGTAAGTGGCTGTCCTGAAATGGGCAGCCGAGCGGCTCCCAATCGTTTCCAAACCCTCCCAGTTTACCAACATGCACCTGTTATGAGGGTTTAGACAGGCTGAAGCTGCCAATTGGTGGAGCATCCGGGTAAAAACGGCATTTCGGGACAACCTCTAAGGGCGCCCGGTGGATACATTCCATGTATTAAGATGATGCGACAAGCCCAGCACGTCAACCCACCGGGGCAAAAGAAAACCGAATGCCGTAATCCGCACAGCATAGCGGCACCGGGTTGTACAGAGAAAAAGGCCCCTGCTTCTCCATCCAACAGAGAAGCCAATCCGGCAACAACGACTAGCCACAGGGTTTAGATGAAAAGAGGAATATTTAGATATATTTACACATTCCGAGGGGTCCGGTTTGCCGACCGTCGATCAACGTTCGACCTTTTCGGAGGAATCCACTCCGACAGAGGAACCGGAAGCATCTAGGTCGGGATTGGCGGTGGGAGCGGATTTCGAGCCTTCCGCGCGGGCATGGGAGGCGTCCAGACGGGTTCGATTGCGGCGGCGTTTAGGCAATGGCGCTGCACTCCATTGTTTGGTCAGGTCTTCAAACACATCCGGCGATTCATACCGGATAATATTTTTGCCTTCCGGGATCGGGCCGATGAGACCTCGAAAGATCGGCAACCCCCGCAGGGACAAATCGGTGCTGCAGTCTTCCACGCCGATCTGGACATGCCGGCGCAGGATCGGTTGGGGCGAATCGTAATCCCGGATACGGATCTGCCCATCGCTGCCCCGGGTAACCACCCGAAACGTCGTCTTTTTCATACTACCCTCCCCTCACACTCTCTCTGGGGGTCATTGGACTGTATCCACCCGGTCAGAGCCTACCGCCTGATGGGGGGCAACAGCGTTTGGAGTTCACCGATTGGGGGAATGGCTTCTGGTGGATACGTCCTATGGAAGGGAATGTTTCGTATAGCTGACACCCACCCGCCGATCCCGTCCCCCAGCTTCCGGATTCATAGGCGGAAGAATCGGACTACGTATCCATGGAGGTTGGGGGATCGGAACGGAACACCGTCTTTTCAGAAGGCAATATCGGCAGGGATTTTTTGGGGCGAAAAAGTTTCTGCCGGGCCTGCTCTGCAAGATGCAACCGGAGGGATTGGCATTTTCGATAGCCAAGCCAAGCTCCGTAGGACCGGGCCTTGGGCCGACCGGCTCCTCGGATCGTATGGACCGGAACAAAGAAAGGGAGCAGACCGATTCGACTTGGGATAGTATTTATGAGGGATATTATGCCACCTATCGGATTGCATCTTAAGATGGGGTACAATGCCATACCGAAAGAGGGATTAGGGAATCGCCCCCTCTTGTAGGGGGTACGATTCCGAGACTTTTACAAAAAGACCTCCATTTTTTACTACTTTTGGGGGGTTCAAATATGCTTTATCAGGGCAGATTTCAGGGGTTGGCTGTTTTCGCCTTGAGCCATTGGCCCAACTTGGCTATCTTTCCTACCCATCCCAAGGGTCTTAGGACAACCGGCCCACCATGGAAAATCGGTAACCGTTTAGTTTGACTGTATCTACCCGTCCAGGCCCCTACCAGATGTAAGGGCTACAGATCGGATCGAACACCGCACAGTGTGGTCATAGTTGCCGGTGGATACAGTCAAGTTAGCCGAACGAAGCCCCNCACCTCTGCCCACCGTGGGAGAGGCCGGCGGCACCTTCGGCACCGTCGGGTGAGGAGGGCGCTGGGACTGCGCCCCTTCGGCCCATATCAAAAAGCGCACCTGACACACGCCCTCCGAGGATCTGCTTCCATTTGGCTAAAGCATTCCCAAAATCGGAGCGTGGGTTCGCAGTGGGGGAAGAGCAGCCCGGTAGTGAGCACCGCGGAGATAAGGCACCCGGTGGGCAGGGATTTTCCCTCCGTCGCCAGTCGTCATGCAGGTGCTGATAGCCCAGAGGCAGAAACATCTTGATCTGGTGTCCGGAGGAGGCGAAATCGACACGGGCAGAGAAAAGAAGCGAGCTTGGTTATTCGGTGGGCATCCTGTCGGTCTTGGCAAAACCAAGGGACACCGACGTGGCCAAAAGGGAGGGAATTTCGTCTCTCTACGATTTGCGAAGCTTAATAATCTGGGACTGATCTGAGAAAAAGGAAAGCCGTCCGAAGGAACCGGAAAACCCTGTTGGGCCAAAAGGAGATGGATTCATGGCGACAAGAAGGTCCTGGCTTTTTGTGCTGGTATGGGGGGCAACGGTGTCTGGGGCTTGGGGAGTGGATTTTCGGATGGAAAATAAGGTTTATTGGAATAACCAGCGGGAACCGGCAGTGGAAACCACCACCATCTTTTATAACGGGGCGGTGTATGACTTTCTCAAAAAGCCGGCCGAGGTCACCATTCTGGACAAGCAGCAGAATCGCTTGCTTCTGCTGGACACTGAACGGCGGATCAAAACCCACCTGAGCCTTCCGGAGGTCGAGGCGTTTGTGGAACGGCTTCGGCGTCGGGCCGACGAATACTCCGATCCGTTTGCGGCCTTCTTAGCCCATCCGGAGTTTGAAAAGAGTTTTGACACGGAGGCCAGGGAGTTAACGTTGCGGAGTGTCTGGATGACCTATCGGGTGGTGACGGTGGATGCCCAGAGTGCTGAAGTGGCGGCGGAATATCGGGTGTTTGCGGATACCTTGGCGCAACTGAATGCGCTATTGAATCCGAAAGGTTTGCCGCCGTTTCCCCGGCTTGTGCTCAATGCGGAGCTGGAGCGTCGGGAAGAGCTTCCCAAGGAGGTGCATCTAACGATTCATCCGGAGCGAAGTTTACTTCCGAAAAAGCGGACGGTCCTTAGAAGTGAACATCAGTTGATATGGACTGTTTCCGAAGCGGATCGGGCTCGGGTCCACCAGGCCATCGAATTCCAAAATCTTTTCCCCCACGTCAGCTTCGAACAATACCAGAAGCAGCATCTGGAAAAATAGGATTCGCTCTACGTAACACGTTAGTTTGACTGGATCCGCCCGCCAGGTTCCGCAACTTGGAGGGGTAAAAATTGGCCCCCACCCCACAGATTGTGGTAATTATTTCCGGTGGATACAGTCAGCCGAATGAAGGGGGCCGAGCTGTCTCTGCCCTGGAAGCAGCAGTCCAGGTTTGTGTCCGCACAAGCGGGAACCAGGAAGATGGAATTTTACTTTCTGGACTACCGCTTACGCGGGAAGGACGCCCTCGCTGTAGGCCGCCGGACAGCGGGTTGCTTCATTCGGCTCAAATGGGACTAAAAATGGAATTTCACGACAGCCTCGGAAACAGGCAGAACCGTCCGTCGCGGGAAATTCCTGGGGATTTGAGATTTTCAGGAAGTTTTGGTAGAATGGCAATGTTTTAGCTGAATGAAGCAATTCGGCTCTTCCCCGGCGGGGGAAAGCCAGTGTCTGCTGCCCGCGAAAGCGGCAGTCCAGAAATGAGGAGTCCCTGTTTTTGGATTCCCGCTTGTGCGGACACAAACCTGGACTGCTGCTTCCGGAGAAAGGAGACAGCCGATTCCTCCATTCGGCTAAGATGTTCCGTAGAATGATTTCTTCATAGTTCCGTGGGAGAAGGCTGCGATGAAAAGAGTTCTAGCCGTATGGGGGTGGACGATGGCGGTTTTGGTTTTGGGGATGGCAGGTGGAGAGGCTGCGGAGTTTACGGTGCATCGGGAGGGGGACAAAGTAACCGTCAAGATGGACGGGGAACTTTTTGCCGAGTATTTGGCTGCCCCCAAGCTGCAACCCCCGTTAGGTCCGATTGTTTGGCCGATCATCGGGCCGACCGGCAAACCGATGACCCGTGCCTATCCGATGGCCAACCAGGAAGGCGAGCGCAGAGACCATCCGCATCATCGGTCGATGTGGTTTAACCACGGCAAGGTGAACGGATATGACTTTTGGGCCAAGCAGCCGATCCGCCATCGGGAGTTTGTGCGGGTCGAAGGCGGCAAGCAGGCGGTGGTGGAAACCCTCAACGATTGGCTGGCGCCGGACGGCACGAAGGTCTGCGAAGACCGCCGTCGGTTAACCTTCCACGGTGATCCGCAGTGTCGGATGATCGATTTCGACATTACCCTCACCGCCTCCCAGGGACCGGTTACCTTTGGCGATACGAAAGAGGGCAGTTTTGGCCTCCGTGTGGCGGAGACGATGAAGGTCGATGCCAAGCTGGGCGGCCATATCGTCAATAGCCACGGACAACAGGATCAAAACGCCTGGGCCAAACGGGCCGAGTGGGTCGATTATTACGGGCCGGTCGATGGCCAGATGGTCGGCATTGCGGTGATGAACCACCCGGCCAGTTTCCGGGCGCCGACCTACTGGCATGTGCGCACCTATGGCCTGTTTGCCGCCAATCCGTTTGGATGGAAAGATTTCGGCGCTTCCGAAGACGGATCGTATACTTTGCCGAAAGGAAAATCCATCTCTTTTTACTACCGAGTGGTGCTTCACAAGGGCGACCATCAGCAAGGCCGAATCGCCGAACTCTATCAGGCCTATGCGCAGGAGAAAAAGGAATTGCCCCCTGGTTCCGGCCAGTAAAGAACTTCCGGCTGCCCGTGCTGAAGAGTCGCCCCCATAGGGGCCTCTGCGGTGGCAGAACCTTTCCTATCCAGCGATGGGCCAATAGGACTATTCTATTGAGTGGAAATATTCCGGCTGTAGCGATTGTGCGGGATTTACCGGTACCGCCGACACTTTAAAAATTCTTAGAGCAATTTTTATCTGCCGCTGCCGCAGTCCGAAAGGGGCTTGTTGGCTTGACGGAACTTTAGAGAAAAATCTTTTTTCTTTGCTGAGGCGAGAGACTAGAAATTATTCCTTATCTGGCTTGGACTAACGGCGGCAGTCCCTATCGCAGGCAATCCGATCCCCCCAGTATGGCGGGATTCGGAGGCGAAGAATTTCGGCCCTGTCTGCCGATGTTTTCAGTGTCGGCATCTTTGAAGAAGGAATTGTTCCGCCAGGCGGTGCGAGTGTTTGTGCCTGGCAGGCCCATCAGGAGAGATTGCAACCATGAGTTCCACCTGTGCCTGTGCGCCGGAAATCCGCTCGTTTGAAGAACTGCGTCGGTATATCTACCAAACCATCTGTGAACACTTTCAGTTGCAACCGGGGGCTTTTTCACTGACCCAACGGATTTTGACCCGAGGCGGCCAGATTTGTGGGGTATTTTTCTGTGTGCATGGACCTCGTGCGGTGAAGTTTTCCGCCATCTGGGAAATCGAAGGCAATCAAATTCTTTTCTACGATCCGAGCGGGGTGCGGTTTTTGCGGGTTCAGCTTCAATACCGGCCCCAATGGCAACAAGCCGCCGCTTAGGGACTGGTCCGAAATGGAGAGCCGGACAGCAGCCCTGCGTCCTTTCCCAACCGCTCTGCTTTATCAGCCTGCCGTTTTGTTCGGGTTTTCGGTCACTCTGGGGGCTGCCGATGGGTGGTCCATCCGGCTAAAAACGGAGGGAATTTCCGGATAGCCTCTTGGCTTCCGCCGCTTAGCTTCCTTCCTACCGTGCCTGCTGGCGAAATTCTGGTTCCTGCTCTACCGGTGCGCTCTACGGGCCGCTTAGAACTCCGGGCTGTGCCCGTGTGGGATGCGGGGGTATGCCCGGCCTGAGGCTTGACATTGCCCAAAGCCCAAAGTACCTTTAGGAAAATACGGTTCGGAGGCTTTTTTAGCTTTTTCCGTAGCATTGTAGCCGAATGGAGGAACGCAATGTGTCTGTCATTCCTGCGTAAGCAGGAATTCAGTCTTTTTGTGTTTCCCCCGCACCCGGCGGTGCCTTCGGCACCGCTGGCCTCTCGACGGCCAGGGGAGAGGCGGGTTGCTCCATTCGGCTAAATAGTTACCTTTTTCTGAATGTAGGCGGCACGTATGAGCTGGAGCATCTGGTTCCAAAAAAGTAAAAGTATTTGTTGGATGAGGCGGGCATTGCTGGTNGGGGNCATTTTGGGCTACGGAATGCTCTTGCCAGGACAGGGGGCTTTCTGTTGGGCTGCGGAAGCTAAGGCCCCTGCCGGCAAGTCGGCGGCGGAGGCCGACCTGCCGGATATGCCAGCGCCGGTACCCAAGACGGCTCCAGGAGTGGAAAAGTCGCCCGGCCCCGCCCAACCGGAATCTCCCAGCGAAAAAGTTCCTCCGAAAGCCCCGGCCAAGCCCGAATCTCCCAGTAAAAATGCTCCTGTGCAACCC
>JGI24185J35167_1000833_pt1 | contig 13962 bp, 10 predicted proteins | sample YNPBryunderm2012_FD_35167 | JGI IMG/M metagenome (IMG submission 35167) | reverse complement strand
GAACAGCCGGCGGCACTGCGGAGACTGGTGGAGTTCTACGGCCGGCGCGAAGGCCGCGCTCTGCTGGCGAGCGCGCGCACAGTCGCGGGAGTGTCTCCGCGGACCTTTCTGTTCACGGGGATGGGCACCTCCGAGCACGCTCCGCACAGCGTGTCGGACCGCCTGGCCGAGGCGGCGGGCGTTCCGGTGGTCATCCGCGACGCGGGAGAGCTCCTGCATTACGGGCTTCGCACGGTGAGCTTTCACGACGCCGTGTTCGCGGTGTCTCAGTCCGGGGAGAGTATCGAGACACGGCGGGTGGCGGAGGCTTTGAAGGGACATCCCCGCCTCATCGCCATCACCAACGAACCGGGCAGCACGATCGCCCGCCTGGCCCGGGTCAATCTGCCCCTGCTGGCCGGAAGTGAGGCCTCCATTTCCACCAAGACCTATACGAACACGCTCGGNGTTCTGGCCCTGCTGCCGGAAGCCCTGACCGGACGGGAGACCACGGCCACTCTCGGAGCCCTGGAAGGCGTGGCCGGCCAGATGGAAGAGTGGGCGGAACATCGGGCGCCGGAGGCCCGTGCGGCGGCCGATACCCTCGGCGGCGCCGGCTCCATCACGTTCGTGGCCCGCGGACCTTCCCTCGCGGCCGCGCGGCAGGCGGCCCTGACCTTCCAGGAAGGGGCACACGCGCACACTTGCGCCCTCAGCGGAGGAGCGTTCCGGCACGGCCCGATGGAGATGATCGGCCCGGAGAGCGCCGCGGTGTTCTTCGCGGACGCCTCTCCGGCGGGGGACCTGCTGCGGACCATGGCCGCCGAGACGGCCTCGCTCGGCGCCCGCGTCGTGCTCCTGTCAGCACGCCCCGCCGAAGAGCGAAGCGGGATGACGGTGCTGCAGGTCCCCTGCCCGGACCCGATGCTTTTCCCGCTCGCGTGCAGCATCGCCCAGGAGCTGATGCTGGACCAGATGGCCCGCGCCCGCGGTCTGGTGACGGGCGAGTTCAGGCGGTCCGGCAAGGTCACCACCGCTGAGTGACCCGCTGGAGCGGCCTGCACGTTCCGGCGGATGTCAGGGCAGCTGACGGTGAGTCCCATCGCACATCGGCTCATTGGCCGTGTGCTTGCACCGGCAGAGCGCGATATTGCGGGCGGACTCCACGGTGAACTCCAGAGGCGTGAAATCCGTCCCCTCGTGCGACCCGTCGCAGAACGGCTGGTCTTTCGAGAGACCGCAACGGCACCAGTAGTATGTCCCCGGCTCCAGGCGGATCACGGACGGACTTCGCTCTGCAATGACCGGCTCGGGCATTTCTGTTATCTCCTGCAACTGACTGGTCAGAGGCTGCGGCCGCGACTGCAGCGGCTGCCGCGCCTGCAAGAAGAACCGCTCCGACCGCCGGCAGGTTCCCGCAACGGCCGTCCTCGCCCTGCAGGGACGAAGGGGCAAGGAATCGAACATCTCGCCTGGAACCTGCAGAGGGGGCTGAATCTTGTCCGACGTATTTCAGATCATCGAAGAGACCGGCGTGGTGCCGGTGGTGGTGGCATCGAGCGAAGACGAAGCGCTTCGCACCTGTCAGGCGCTGATGCGGGGCGGACTGCCGGTGGCGGAGATCACGTTCCGCACGGAGGCAGCCGCCGCCGCGATCGCGCGGGTCCGGCGGGAGCTGCCGGACATGCTGGTGGGGGCGGGCACGGTGCTGACGGTGGATGCCGCCCGTGAGGCACTGGATTCGGGGGCGGCGTTTTTGGTCAGCCCCGGATTCAGCCGCGCGGTGGTGGATTTCGCGATCAAAAACGGAGTGCCGGCGCTGCCCGGTTGCAGCAATCCCACCGACCTGATGGCTGCCGTTGAGGAAGGGCTGGAGTGGGTGAAATTCTTCCCCGCGGAGCCTCTCGGCGGGCTCGGCATGCTGAAGGCGCTGGCGGCTCCCTTCGGCACGCTGAAGTTCGTCCCCACCGGTGGAATCGACGAGACCAACCTGGCCGCGTATCTCTCCTTCAAGCAGGCTCCCGCCTGCGGAGGGAGCTGGATGGTGAAACGGGAGCTCGCACAGGCGGGCCGCTTCGAGGAGATCGAACGGCTGGCCGCGGAGGCCGTGGCCATCGCCAGGACGGCGAAGGGGCTGTGAGACGGCGGGAACGCGATAAGGGGTGAGAGACTTGAGCTTCAGAGTCGTCACTTTCGGAGAGATCATGCTCCGGCTGAAATCGCCGGGACACGAGAGGCTGTTCCAGTCGCCTGTTCTGGAGGCGACATTCGGCGGAGGAGAGGCGAACGTCGCGGTGTCGCTCGCCAACTTCGGCGCGAGCGCGGCGTTCGTCACGGTGCTTCCCGAAGGCCCCATCGGAGACGCCTGCCTCGGGGAGCTGCGCCGCTTCGGTGTGGACACGTCGCACATCGCCCGCGCCGACGGACGGATGGGGATCTATTTTCTGGAGAACGGCGCCAACCAGCGGCCCTCCGTCGTGGTATACGACCGGGCGGGATCTTGCATGGCCAAGGCGGGCCCCGGCGACGTCGACTGGGAGAAGGCGCTGGAGGGCGCGCACTGGTTCCACCTGACGGGGATCACCCCCGCCCTGTCGGCTTCGGCGGCCAACCTGGCGCTGGAGGGCGTGCAGGCGGCCAAGGAGCGCGGACTGACGGTCTCCTGCGACCTCAACTACCGGGCCAAACTCTGGAAATACGGCAAGAGCGCGCCGGAAGTGATGCGCATGCTGATGGAGTTCGTGGATGTCGGCATCGCGAACGAGGAGGACTGCCAGAAGTCGCTCGGAATCCAGGTGAACGTTTCGGTCGAGTCGGGCCATCTCGAGGCCGAAGCCTACAGAGCTCTGACGGAGCGGGTTCTGGCCGAATTCCCGAACGTGCGGGCCATGGCGATCACCCTGCGGGAAAGCCGGGGGGCGGACATCAACGGGTGGTCGGCCTGCCTGAACGACCGCCAGGACTTCCACGTGAGCCGGAAATACGAGATCACGGACATCGTGGACCGCGTGGGCGGCGGAGACGCTTTCGCGGCCGGACTGATCTTTGGGATGCACCGCTACCCGACCTCGCGGGAAGCGCTNGAGTTCGCAGTGGCCGCCAGCTGCCTGAAGCACTCCATCCCCGGAGACTTCAACCGGGTCTCCGTCGGCGAGGTGGAAAAGTTGATGGGAGGCGACGCCAGCGGGCGGGTCCAGCGCTAACGCGCCCGGCCCTGCCTCAGAGGCGCTCCACCGAAAACCCGCCGTCCACCATGATGACGCTGCCGGTGGAATACGGGAAGTCACCGCGCAGCAGGGCAGCCACGGCCCGGCCGACGTCGTCCGGGGTGCCCCAGCGGCGCTGAAGCAGAAGGCCCCCGGCGATGAGACGGTCATACTTTTCGCGCACGCCGGACGTCATATCGGTCTCGATGATGCCGGGCCGGACCTCGTAGACCCGGATGCCGTGCTCTGCCAGNCGCACGGCCCAGAGCCTGCTCGCCATGGCCAGCCCGGCCTTGGTGATGCAATAGTCGCCGCGGTTCACGGATGCCGTCGTGGCGGAGATGGATGTGATGTTGACGATNGTCCCTTCCCAGGAGGGATCGGCGTCCCTCTGCGCCAGCATCCAGCGTGCTGCCGCCTGGGTCAGGAANTACGGTCCCTTCAGGTTGATGGAGATCAGGCGGTCGAAGCTCTCCTCCGTCGCGTCCAGAATGTCCGCCCGGACATCGGGGGCCACGCCGGCATTGTTCACCAGCGCATCCAGCCGCCCGAACCGCCCGCGCGCCGCCTCCAGGATGCGCGCGCGCCCGGCCGGGTCGCTGATATCGGCCTGCACGTAGAGAACGGCGGGGGCAAGGCTCCCGAGGGCCTCGAGCGCCTCCGCGGCATCGCTTTCCGGCCGGCGCCCGTTCACCACCAGAGACCAGCCTTCCCTGGCCAGCGCCCGCGCTATGCCCAGCCCGATTCCCCGCGAACCCCCTGTGACGATNGCGACCTTATCCATCTGCCAGCAACTCCTCCGGGACGCCCCCGTAGAACGTCAGATCCGGCCCTCCGGCAGCCATCCGCTGCACCAGCAGGGCCGCCTCGCGAAGGTGATAGTCTCCCCACATGCTGGACTCCCCGCACGGCACCCTGCGCCCCTCAGGCACGTAGTCCCAACCGTTGGGACGGTGATAGACACTGTGAAGCAGGAGCCCCTGGTGAGAGGGTTCCACGCTGAGATACGGCTCCTCCAGCAGCCTCCGGAGGACTGTCAGGCCCGCCTGCAGGTAGTGTCCGCCCTTCTCCAGACGTCCGCGCCGCTCCAGCCACCGCCCGAGGCGCATCAGCCCCTGGGCGGCGATGGCAGCGGCCGATGAGTCCACCGGCTCGAAGTCGTTGAACGGGTCAGCCGGGCAAGAAAGATAGTCCCCCAGCTCCCGAAGCCCGGGAGCCCCCGTGTCCCAGTAGGGAACCCCGTCGGTGGGCGTGTTCTGGATGTAGAAGTCGCTGGTGGCAAGGGCGGCCTCCAGCAGGAAGCCCTCGACCTCCGCGCGCCCCCCGTACGGATCCAGGGCTTCGTCCGGTATCTGCGCGAGAAACTCGAGCTGTTCCGCGCATCCGCACATCACCCATGCGAGCCCCCGGGTCCACGTGGTGAACGGCGAGTAGCCCTGCTGACTGTTCGGGCAACGGTAGCTGCCATCGTTCGTGTTGAAGATGCTTTCGTGGGCCACGCGGCCGCGGACGTCATAGGCGTCCCGCCCGGTGCCATAGTAGACGGTGTAGGCCGCCGTTGTCCGCGCGTGTTCCACCAGACGTCCCAGCAACGAGATGCGGACATCCTTCTCGCCCAGCAACTCATGCCCCAGGGCGTGGGCGACGGCCAGAGAGCGCAGGGAGCGGATGGTGTCCGCGAACAGAGAGTGCGGGCCGTTGAAGGAATAGATGAACCCCCCGCCCCCCGACACCGGCGTCCAGCGGCGAGCCTGGACTGCTCCGCTGCATTTCAGCGCGAGCACGTAGAACTCGCGCTCCCAGGCGTCGTCCGGGAGCCGCCCCTCCCGCATCAGCCGGAGCAGGTTGCCGTAGGTGCTGATATTGTTGAAGCCGTGGTCGTGCACCCCGGTGTGCGTGACGTGGCCTGCCATCCGGCGCAGCGTGCTTTCCCGTCCGATGCGCAGGAAGCCCTCGTCGCCGGTGGCATCGAACTGAAGGATGGCCGAACCGAACTGGAACCCCTGGGTCCACTCCGTCCAGCCCCTCGCGGTGTAGCGTCCCCTGACGGTGAAGACGGGCGCCCCGTCCTCCGGACGCCAGGACTCTTCGATGTCCAGCACCTTCCCGGCGGAGAGCTCCCACAACCGTTCGATGCCCGGCAGCAGGTCCGCAGGGCGGATGTCCCTGTCAATCTGCAGCATGCTTTCGCGTGTCTCCCCTCACTGCTGTTCGACCGGCGCGGCCAGAGACGGCTCCGGCGGGCCAATCTTCCGGACCTCTACGTCGTCGAACAGGTTGCAGTTGAATGTCAGCCCGTGCACCTGAACGTGGTGCAGAAAAAAACGGCCTTGCGGGGACCGGCCGGGCGCACGCGCAGGGCCAGCCGGGACCACGACCTGTGGCCGGGACGGGCGGGCGTCCACAGCACGCAGGGCGAACCTGGATCGCCTCGGCCGGGCAGCGCCGTCATTCCGCAGGGATTGTTGGCCGGGCTGCTCGAAGGCAGGCAGAGCGCAAGGAGCGCCGCGGCCGCACAGCGCGCCAGACGCATGAAAGACCTCCGGGGCCGGCGCATCCGCGTCCGGCCCCGGCAGGGTTCCACACGCACGCCCGGGAGTCCTCCCGGGCCAAGCTCAACGGGGCTTGCGATAGAAAAACGGCATCGGGTTCTCGTATCCGATCAGTTCGCTGTCCGCGACACGCTCCGTGCCCCCGACGAACAGATAGCCGCCCGGCCGCAGCGCCTGGAAGAACATCCGGTTCACACGGTCCTTCGCCTCGTCCCCGAAGTAGATGACCACGTTGCGGCACACAATGAGATCGAAGGTCCCCGGAGCGGAGTCCGCCAGCAGGTTGTGCTTCATGAAGCGGATCAGGCGCATCACTTCCGGCTTTGCGCGCCAGGCCGCTCCGTCCCGCTGGAACCACTGCGCGCGCCGCTGCGGGCTCACGTTTTTCATGTCCGGATCCTGAAACTCGCCCTTTCCGGCGGCTTTCAGGATGCTCTCGTCAATGTCCGTCGCCAGAATCTCGCAGGACACTCCGGGAAGCTTCTCCAGCGCCAGCACCGCCAGCGAGACCGGCTCCGCCCCGTACGAACAGCCGGCGCTCCAGATCTTCAGGCTGCGCTTCCCCTCGGCGATCTCCGGCAGCACACGCTCCGCCAGCGTGCCGAAGTGCTCGGGATTGCGGAAGAGCTCCGAGACGTTGATGGTCAGCCGGTCCAGAAACACCTGTCTGACGGCGGGGTTCGTGTCCAGAAGGCGCAGATAGGCGCCGTAGCCATCGGCACCGGCACGCTCCATGGAGCCTTTGAGCCTGCGCTGCATCTGCTCCTGCTTGTAGAGCGCAAGNTCGATGCCGGTGCGCTGCTTGATCTGGGCGATGAACTCCTCGTACGTCAGATCCGGCTGTCTCAAGTCCCCGATCCCCCTTTTTCGCAACAAGCCTCTAGGCCGCCATCGCCCGCCGTCGCCTGAGCATCTCCAGCATGGAAGCGACGTCCACGATCAGCGCGATGTGGCCGTCGCCCAGGATCGCCGCTCCCGAAAAGCCGGGAATATCCCCGAGATAGGAGCCGAGCGACTTGACGACGATCTCCATCTTGCCCACCATCTCGTCGACCGCGAAGGCCGCGTTCTTTCCGCGGCTCTGCACGATGACGACGGTGAACTCCTCCTGCCGNGGCACGAACCGGTCGCGCCCCTCGAACACCGACGCCGCGCTGATGAGAGGAAGCGTCTGGTTCCGGACGACCACGCACGGAATCCCCTCGATGGTGTGCACGCGGCCNGACTGCTCGATGGTGGTGGAGACGACGGAAGCCAGCGGAATGGCGAAAAGACGGCCGCTGGACCGGACGATCAACGCGGGCACGATCGCCAGCGTCAGCGGAAGCCGCACAGTGAAGCGCGACCCCTGCCCGGGGGTGGAGGACACCTCGATCTGCCCGTGCAGCTTCTCGATGTTGTTCTTCACCACGTCCATTCCGACGCCTCTGCCCGAGATCTCCGTCACCTTCTCGGCAGTGCTCACGCCGGAGGCGAAAAGCAGCATCAGGCTGTCGCGCTCGTCCAGCTTGGAGGCCGCCTCCGCGGTGATCACCCCCCGCGCCACGGCCGCGTCGCGGACTCTGGCCGCATCGATGCCCTTGCCGTCGTCCTCGATCTCAATGACCACATGCCCTTCCTCGTGGCGGGCGGACAGCACCACGCGACCCGTCTCCGGCTTGCCCTTTTCCAGGCGCTCCTGAGGCTTCTCGATGCCGTGATCCAGGGCGTTGCGAAGCAGGTGGGTCAGCGGATCCACGATGTCTTCCAGAATGGAGCGGTCCAGCCCGGTCTCCTCGCCCTCCAGGATGAGGTCCGCCTTCTTGCCCAGCTTCTGGCACAGATCCCTGACCATCCGCGGGTAGCGGCGGAAGACCTGCCCGACAGGCAGCATCCTCATGCGCATGATCTCGTCGTGGATGTCCGAGACGATGCGGCCGAGATGGCTGTTGATGGCACGCAGGCTCTGGACGGACTCGTCGGACTCGAACTTACCGGCCAGATTGCCCTCGATCAGGGCAAGCCCGGTGCGGTCCACTACGAGCTCGCCCACCAGATTGACCAGCCTGTCCAGCAGCTCGACGGCCACCCGGACCGTCTGCATCCCTTCCTGCGAATCGGCCGCACCCTTCTTCGCGGCCGGCGCCCGGGACGGCGAAGGCTCGGCCGATGCCTTCGAGGCATCCGTCGCCTTCAGAGCGCTGCAGGACTGGATCTCGGGGATATCCGCCACGCGCGCGGCCAGAGCGTCCGCGTCGGCGTCCTCAGGCAGGTCCACGCCCACGGTCAGGACGTCCGTGGCCTGGAGGTTGTCCAGCGCCTCGCCCGCCGGGTCGGTCCACAGCACGTTCCCCGTGCTCTCCAGCAGCTGAGTGGCCATGAAAGCCCTCACCGCGGGCATCTGGCAGTCCGGGCGGAAACGGATCTCGAAGCGGGTTCCGGGGCCTTCGGCCGCCCTGCGAGCCTGCCTGGGGGCGCTCTCGCTGGAGGCGGAGCGCGAAGGCATGGCCTCTGCCAGACGGGCCCTGACCTCTGCGACCTCCTGCTCGAGCCCCGTGCCCGATGAGTCCCCCGCCTGCAGGCCATCCACGAAGGCTCTCAGGACGGCGGTCGTCGCCAGGAGACTGTCCACGGCCGCGCTTCGGGCCTCGGGCCAGAACGGAGAGCGTCCAGAAGGTTCTCCGCATCGTGCGTCAGATCTTTGATGTGGGTGAACCCCATCGTCGCCGACGAACCCTTCAGGGTGTGCGCGGCGCGAAAGATGGCGTTCAGGATATCCGTGTCCGAAGGCTCTTTCTCCAGGCGGAGCAGGCCGTCGTCGAGCTTTTCGATCTGCTCGTTGGCCTCCTGGATGTAGACGTCGAGAAACTCGGAGAAATCTGTCTCGTTGACCATCCGCTCCTCCACCGGAGCCTCCCGGATGCGTCGGACGGGAGGCCGGTCAAACAGGGGCTTCCGGTCTGTTATTATCGGCACCCACGCGGCCGGGCTGGATAGGGCGGGTCCGCGCGGGCGGACGGCTCCGCGTCTGGAGCGGTATGCGGTCAGTCTACGATCACGTCGAACGTGAACGTTCCCGAGCCTCCCGGAGGCACCGAGGCAAGGCGCCAGCGCACCAACCGGCCGGAGGGGTCGAGCTCGCCCCCGCCGCTCGCGCTGCCGGCGACGAAGGACGTATGCTCCGGCAGCGGGCAGCTGACCGCAACGTCCACGGCAGCAGCCTCTCCCCGGTTCGTGTAGGTGACCGTGATGGTGACGCGGTCTCCGGGACGCGGGTCCGCCAGGCTTCCCGCGATAGCGAGATCGAGCGCCGGAGACACCTGCTGAAGCGCGACGGTCACCGGCGCCGACGGGTCCGAGGTGTTCCCGGCAAGGTCGAACGCCCGGACCGTGTAGGAGTATGTCTCCCCGGTCCTGACAGTCTCATCGATGAACCCGGTCCCGGAGACTGTGCCGAGCAGCTGTCCGCCCCGGTAGACGCGGTACCCCGCCACTCCGACCGCATCGGAGGATGGCTGCCACTCCAGACGGACGCCGCCATTCGGCCTGACGATTGCGGCCAACCCCTGCGGAACGGCAGGAGCAGTCTGGTCCAGCGTGACCGAGGCAGAGACTGGCGCCGACCAGTTGCCGGCCGCGTCGCGGAAGCGGGCAAAAACCGTCTTCGGGCCGTCGCCGGCGGACAGAGTCCAGTCCCGGGATGAGGCGAACGGCTCATCCGCCGACCAGGAGCTCCCGTTCGTGGAGAAAGCCACCGCCGTGACACCGCTCAGCGCGTCCGATGCCGACAGGAGGAGGGTCACGTTGCGGGAGGAGGTATACTGCCCGCCGCCCTGTATGCTCAGGGTGCCCGACGGAGGTGTCAGGTCCACCCGCACCACCGCCGAGCGCACCGGCTCCTGGTTGCCGAGCCGGTCCACCGCCCTGAACTGCAGGGCATGGATCCCCTCTCCGAGCGTGAACGGCCCGGTGTAGACCGTGGACGTGGCGAACGCGTTCAGCGAATAGTGAATGGCCTGGACCCCGCTCCCTCCCGGGTTATCGACCGCGGACAGGGTGACGGTCACCGCCTGAGAGCTCCAGCCGCCGCCCGGGTCGGGACTGAGGGAGATGGACGTGACCGGGGGCTCCGTGTCATCGGGCGCGGCCGGCCCTCCCTGATACCCCTCCACCAGATACAGCTTCCCCTGGCTGATGTTGGCGCCGGAGGCATCGTAGACGCCGATCTCGTCCACCTTGATGCTCGAAGCCCCGGCAGCCCGCACGAAATGCACGGCCACATAACGGGCATCCACGGCGGACGGCAACTCGATGGCGATGTCGCCGGGCCCGGTGAGGCCGGGATTGGTCCAGACCGCCCGCTCCGTGAATCCGTCGCCCGCGAAGGTCTCGAACTCGAACCGGTCACCCGCCACATAAGTGGCCGCCGGAACCGTGAAACTCACCACACCGTTCGCCGAGGTGAACTCCACCCCCGGCACGGCGGTGCCCTGTGCGCCCGAGAGCGAGCCGCTGACGGTGAACGAGTTGGGTCCGGTGGCGGTGACCGTCCAGCGCTCGGTCTTCAGGTTCGAGGAAGTCTCCAGGACCTTCACCGCGAACGGCGCGACACCGGCCTGCCCGATATGCCGGGCGGCCACACGGCGCGGCCGCGCCGATGAGTCGGTGGCCGTGAGGGACGTCAGAACCCGGATGGCGGACAGTCGGGAGCGGTCCTGAACACCCACCACCACCCGCCTGACAGAGTGCCTGCCGCTCGCCGGAACGGGGTTGTCGGACGCATCGTAGGAGATCAGGTCCATCAAGACGCCCCGGTTGGTGGCGGCGTTNCGATAGGCCCAGTATACCGGCTTCGGAAAGATGCCGTTGATGGTCTTCTCCTCCGTCCAGACCGAAGCGGTATCCGGGCCGGCGTGCCGGAACGTGAACGTCTGAGGCCCGGGGACGCTCAAAACCTCGTATGCCGTGACACCGAACGCCGTCTTCGCCTCAAAATAGACCAGGTCGCCCGGCCGGTACGGATGCGGGTCCACGGTCGTGACGGTCACGATGTTGTTTGCGCGGGAGGCATTCTGTATCCGGGCGCGGTGGAAGTAGAACAGGCCGTCGTGACCCCCGAAACCGTGGTCTTCTCGGCTGCCCACCGGGTCTTCGTCCACCGCCGGCCACCACGAGATGCCGCCCGCATAGTCCAGCCCGCGCGCCATCATCGCCAGCCTGAGCCCGTACTCCGCCTGTTTGCGGTCGTTGTTTCCACCTCCCCAGCAGGTCACCCCGCTGGTGCTTGACATCTCCGTAAAGTAGACCTTCTTGTTCTCATCGCCGTTGGCGATCATGGCCGANCGGCCGTCCGCGTGCGGATTCACCTTCCAGTTGACGGCATCCGGCGGNCGGTTGGTGAAAAGATAGGGATGCCACGCCAGCGCGTCCATGAACTGGTTTCCGANGGTCCGGTAGATCGTGGCGTAATGACGGTTCGCGCCGTTGGCGTATCCCGGCCCGATGACCACCGCCTGCGGATCCGCCTCCTTCGCGGCCAGATATCCGGCGCGCAGCATGAAGGCCATCTGCTCCTGCGTCCCCGACCAGCACCAGTTCTGGTCCGGTTCGTTCCAGAGCTCCCAGTGCTTGATGCGGTCCCGGAAATGCGACACCACATCCCGGACGTAGTTGGCCCAGGGCTCGGTGTCCAGGTAGTCGTAGAAGACTTTCACCCGGGGACTCGCCGACATCGCGGGCAGCACCACCCGGAACTCGTCCACCTGATGCCCCGCCGATGAGCCCGAGATGGAGATGCCGACTTTCAGGGGAAACGAGAGGTCGCGCTCGAACGTGTAGGTCCACTGATATCCCCCGTCCGGTCCGCTCAGGCTGTTGGAGGAGGTGAAGCAGGTGAAGGAGGAGCCCTGTTTGCGGACGACGATCCAGCGCGGGGCGAGGACCATCCAGCCCAGCTCCCCGCTCATACCCAGCCGCGTGATCTCGCCGTTGCGGCACTGGACCAGATACGGCCTGCCCTGATCCGACGTCAGGCAGTAGCGGAACCAGTTCTGCTCGTCCTGATAGATCATCACCCCGCAGTGCCCGCCGGGCATCGCCGTCACGCGCATCTGCACGGTGAAGTCCCCGTTTCCGGTCAGGGTCTGATACAGGAAGTGCCCGCGCGTCAGAAGCGCGGCGGAGGAATCCACCCGCAGGTGGCCGGGAGCGGACTGGTTGACATCCCAGGATCCCGGCGCGCCCATCCACTGCCACCGCGGATCCAGCGTGGACGACTCGAACGTCTCCCGCTCGATGCTCCCCTCGATGTTCGCGATCCGCGCGGTGATCACGCCGGTCACGTGATCGTAGGTGTAATCCGTGTTCAGGCTGTAAACCGTGTCGTAGGCGTCGTAGCTGACCTTGATCTTCGAGCCGTTGGCCGGGGTCTTGCCGTGAAGCCAGAACAGATTGTTGTTGCGGAACATGATGCGGCCCCGGAAGTCGGCCATGAAGTGCGTCGCGCCGTCCGGGGACTCGATGAGCCGCTCCACGCGCTGCCATTCACGCCATCCCTGCCCGTCGTTTTCGTCCACCCATACCCGCACCGAGGAGGGGACCACGGGCTGCCGCGAGGTGACGGGAACCTGCCCGGCGGTGAAGTTCGCCGTGACGAGCTCCTCTTCGATACGGACGGGGACGGCGCCGGAGGGAACGACGTAAGGCGTGTGGACCACCGGCGCGTGCGCCAGGGTGGCGCTCCCTGCGGAGAGATCCAGCTCCTCGCCGATCACAGGCTTTACCGGGGGGGCAGTGCGGTCGCGATGCCCGTTCGCCCAGGCCGGCACATAGGAGAGCAGCCCGATGACCGTGAAGCCCTCCTGAGCGTAACGGGTGATCGCCTCCTCCACCTCCCCCCAGGAGAAATTGGTGGTCACATACTGCTGCAGACCGTTCCAGGGAATCTCGTAGCGGACCCCGCGGATGTTCCCCTGCTTCAGCATCTGGAACAGGTCCGGCGTCTTGACGGGGTTTATGCCCTGCGGGCCGTTGACCCCCCAGAAGCAGTATTCTCCGGGCTGAAAGGACGTCTTCGGGAGCTCCGTGGAATCCGAATACAGGGTCAGCCAGGCCGGGTCCCCGGGGTCGGAGGAAGCGCGCGCCCCGTCCGTCAGGATGGTGTGGGCGCGCGCGTTGCCGCTGTCCGCGCTCAGGGGAGCGCCGGGCACCAGCAGCAGAAGCAGCATCCACGGAGCATATTTCATCGGGGTATCACCTCGGCCTTCACAGGTCGTCGCGTCCCGGCGCCCCTCCCCCCGGCTCACAGATGCGCCGGACGCAGTCCCTCTCCCTGGATTGTTCCACACCCGAAGGCTTCAGCGGGCATTCCGGGAACGCCCCGCAGGTAAGACTGCTCTCCCGTCGACTGTATCACTTCCGCTGCGGGCCTTCACCTCCCGGGTGCAAAACACGCCGCGCACCACGGAAGCCGCATACACGAATGGAACCACCGCGCACACCGGGACAACGGCGAGCGACGAAAGCGAGGTGAACGCTCTACGTCCCATCCGGCGGACGTGGAGCCACCAGATCCCGCCCAGACACAGCAGGCTCCACGCCCCGGGGATCCAGACGGGCAGCCCGGACAGCGCAGCCACCAGGAGGGCGGCAAGCCCCGCCAGATACGACCAGTAGAGCTTCTGCCGGAGGCGGCCGAACCGCCGCCCGCAGATCGTGTAGACATCCGTCCACCGATGGAACGTGCCGGGATGCTTGCGCCGAAGCAGCCGGTCGTGCCGGTATCGGCGGGCAAGCTGCAAAGGGCGCTTCCAGCCTGGCGAGAGGGGCCGATGGATGACCTTCGCCTTCTCCGCGAAGCCCAGGCGCATCCCGTGCTCCAGCATCCTCAGGGCGAAGTCGGTATCCTCGCGGTAGTGCACGCGGGCCCGCCGGTCGTAAAACCGGGGATCGAAGCCCCCGATCCGCTCGAAGACCGACCGGCGCACGAACATGTTGCAGGTGGGGAAGGTTCCCCCGGACGTGTTCTCCGTCTGATGCGTGAACGGCGTGATGCGCTCCGGGTCTCCGATCTCCGTGAAGCCCTCCACCGCATCAAAGCCTTCCAGCGCCGCCAGGCCCTCCTCCAGCCACTCCGGCTGCGGCTCCGTATCGGCGTCCAGCAGGGCTATGACCGGTGCGCGGGCCGCTTCGATTCCGGAGTTGCGGGCCGCTCCCGGTCCGCCGTTTTCGCTGCGGCGCACGAGAGT
>JGI24185J35167_1000815_pt1 | contig 14101 bp, 10 predicted proteins | sample YNPBryunderm2012_FD_35167 | JGI IMG/M metagenome (IMG submission 35167) | reverse complement strand
CGTAGCCGCCGGCCAGCGTCACGAACACCGAGGCGCCCCGATCCAACGCCCCCTGGAGGACGAGCCGGTCTCGTTCTTTCAATCCGCGCATGCTCAAGGCCAGTCCTCCGAGCTGATCTTCCTCGTACGGATCGGCGCCCGCGATATAAGCCACCAGCTCCGGCACAAACTCGTCCAAAGCTTTAAGATAAGCCTGGCCCAGCAGTTCCAGATACTCTTCGTCGCCGGTCCCGTCGGGCAGGTGGATGTCAATGTCCGACGGCGGTTTGATGCTGGGGTAGTTATTGTATTGATGGATCGAGATGGTGAAGACCGACGGATCGGCCCGGAATATGTAAGCCGTCCCGTTGCCATGATGAACGTCGCAGTCCACCACCATGGCCCGGCCCACCAGCCCGTCGCGTTGCAGCCTGCGCAGGGCGACTGCCACGTCATGGATAGCGCAGAAGCCCTCCCCGTGATCCGGGAAGGCGTGATGGAATCCGCCGCTGAGATTGAAGGCTACGCCGTCTTGCAAAGCCAGCCGCCCGGCAAGGATGCTCCCTCCCGTAGCCAGAAGCACCGCCCGCACCATCCGGCGCGAGTACGGAACTTCCAGCCGGAGCAATTCCTGAAAATCCAGCGTCCCGGCTTTCAGACGATGAATCCATCCCGGTTCGTGGACTAGAAGCAGGTCTTCGTCGCCGGCCGGCCCCGGCTCTACAAAGTCGTCCGCATCCGCCAGTCCTTCCGCCAGCAGTCGTTCGCGCACCAGACGGTATTTCTGCGAGGGGAAGACGTGATCGCCCAGATGCAAATCGTAACCGGGATGATAGACGAGCTTGAATCCCAACATGAGCCGCCTCAGGCCCTCGCCTGGCGCGCACGGGCGGCCTGGACGGCGGTGACCAGGGCCGTGTGCACGATCTCTTCGGTCGAGCAGCCCCTCGAAACGATATTAGCCGGACGGCTTTGGCCATGCAGCACCACCGCCAACAAAGCCGCCTCACCCAGCCGCTCCACCAGCTTGTATCCAATGTTAGCCGAGTTCAGATCGGGAAAGACCAGCGTGTTGGCCTGTCCCGCTACCAGCGATCCCGGCGCCTTCGACGCAGCCACCGCGGGAACCAGCGCCGCATCGGCTTGAAGTTCCCCGTCCGCCAGCAGCTCGGCCGCGCGTGCTTTCAGGCAGCGCAGCGCCTCCAGAACCCGGTCCACCTCGGGATGGCGCGCGCTGCCCTTGGTCGAGAACGACAACAGGGCTACCCGCGGTTCGGTTTCCAGCAGCTCGCGCGTCATCTCCGCTGCGGCCATCGCGACGTCCGCCAGCTCGCTGGCCGTGGGACGGATGTTGATGGCCGCATCGGCAAACACCAACAGGCCATCGTGCCCGAAGTCGCGGTTGTGCACCGCCATCAAATGGGCGCTGCTGAGCCGGCGGATGCCTTCCCGCAGCCCGATGACGTGCAGGATGGCGCGCACCGATTCGGCCGTGGTGTGGACCGCGCTTGTCACCATGCCGTCCCCGTCCCCCGAGGCCACCATCAGGCAGGCGAAATACAGCCGGTGCATCGCCTGCTCCCGCGCCTCCATTTCGAGCATCCCGTGCGAGCGGCGCCGCTCCCACAGCAGCCGGGCGTAGTGCTCCAGGCGCGGCGACTGGGCGGGATCAACGAAGTTCGCAGCTCCGCCGCCGGCTGCGGGCCGCCCGATCAGAATCGGCTCCACCAACCCTTCCGACGCCAAACGCGCCGCAGCCGCCTGAACTCGCCGGTCATCGCCCTCCGGAAAAACGATGCGCGGGCGCACGCGCGCGTCACGCAACCGCTCGCGCTGGCGCTCCAGGAAAGCTGCGGCCGACTCCGGCAGCGACATGAAGTCTCCTATTGTAATGGTCGGCCCGCTTCTTCGCCCGGCCCGGATCTTCGTTTCCGCACCTGCGTTATGCTTGGGCTGATGCGCCTGGTCGTGATCGGGGGCGTGGCTGCGGGCATGAGCGCAGCGGCGCGCGCCCGCCGCGTGGATCCTTCGCTGGAAATCGTCGTTCTGGAGCGGGGGCAGCACGTGTCATGGGCGGCTTGCGGGTTGCCCTTTTACGTCAGCGGGCGCGTGGCGTCGCTGGACGATCTCATCCTGCACTCGCCGGAGTACTTCCGGCGGGAACGCAACATTGACGTGCGCACAGGCGCTGAGGTCGTCGCCATCCAGCCGGCGCGGCGCCAGGTTGTCTTGCGCGGCGGCGAGCGGCTTGGCTACGACAAACTCGTGATCGCCTGCGGCGCGCGGCCCGTTGGCGAGCTGGCGGGCGCCGACTTGCCGCACGTGTTCACGTTGCACACTCTGGAGGATGCCCGGCGCCTGCGGGAGTTCATCGAGCAACGCCGGCCCCAGCGTGCGGCTGTTGTGGGCGCCGGATACATCGGATTGGAGGTCGCTGATGCGCTGGCCGAGCGCGGCCTCGGCGTTACCGTGCTGGGTGCGTCACCGGACGTTCTCGGCCGCCAGGACCACGAGCTGACTGAGACCGTGACGCGGCGCCTCGCCGCGCGGGGAGTTCAGTTCCGTCTGGCCGCGCAAGTCTCAGCGATCCATCCCGACGGGGTGGAAGGGACGCCTGCCGATCTGGTCGTACTTGCTACGGGCCTCCGCCCCAACGTCGAGCTGGCGGCCGAGGCGGGCATCGAGCTGGGCCGTCATGGAGCGATCCGCGTCAACGAACGCATGGAGACCAATCTCGCCGGAATCTATGCGGCGGGCGACTGCGCAGAGACAGTTCACGTGGTCACCGGGGCGCCGGCGTACCTTCCTCTGGGCACCACGGCCAACAAGATGGGACGGGTGGCAGGCGCCAACGCCGCCGGTCGCCGCGAACGTTTCCCGGGCGTCGCAGGCACGCTCATCGTCGCCCTGCGCGAGATCGTGGTGGCGGTAACCGGCCTCTCGGTCGCTCAGGCGCGCCAGGCGGGCTTCTCGCCCGTCGCGGTTCNAATCGAGGCGCCGGATCGCTCGCGCTATATGGGCGCCGACCCCACCTGGGTCCAATTGGTGGCCGATCGCNCCACCTCGCGCCTGCTGGGCGGAAGCGTGATCGGCAAACGGGGCGTCGCCGGACGCATCAATGTCCTCGCCGCCGCAGTGACTACCGGCATGACGGCCGAGCAGCTTGCCTGCTTGGATCTCGCTTACACTCCGCCCGTGGCGCCGGTTTGGGACCCGCTGCTGGTCGCCGCGAACCAGTTACGGCGCGCGCTAGAGCGATAGCCGCAGCCTGACCGGCGACCCCGGAGTTGCTAGACTGGAAGCGATGGGTTCCTGGAAATCTCGGCGCATGCTCAGCATCGGCGAAAAAGCTCCGGAATTCGAGCTCAGCGACCTCACCGGACAGCCTTTCCGGCTCAAGGACGAACTGGCGCGCGGCCCGGTCCTGATCGCCTTTTTCAAAGTGGATTGCCCCATCTGCCAGTTCACTTTCCCGTTCCTGGAGCGACTGCACCGCAGCGGAAGCGGCCCCATCCGTTTCTTCGGAATCTCCCAGGACGGACCGCGCGCAACCCAGGAGTTCAATCGCGATTGCAACGTGAGTTTTCCGACGCTCCTCGATGAGGCAAGACGCGGTTACCCGGTCAGCAACGCCTTCGGCATTACGGTGGTGCCTTCGGCTTTCCTGATCGAGCCGGACGGCACGATTTCCTGGGCTATGGAAAGCTTCCGCAAGAAGGAACTNGAAGAGCTGGGTACGCGCGCCCGGGCCACGACGTTCCTGCCCGATGAACGCGTGCCCGACTATCGTCCTGGTTGAGGGTCCAAGAACTAGACTCCCGGCGGGAGTCACAACGAGAGAAATTGGAGGGGCTTCGGTGAAAGAAATTCTCGACTCCGCAGCAGCCATCGCCAAAGGCATGCGCGTCACCTTGAAGGAGATGTTTTCTCCCACGGTGACGGAAATTTATCCGGACGAGCCGCCCCGCTTCCAGGAACGCTATCGCGGACGCCACGTGCTGGAACGCGATGAGAACGGCCTGGAAAAGTGCGTGGCGTGTTTCTTGTGCGCCGCTGCCTGCCCGGCCGATTGCATCTATATCGAGGCCGCCGAAAATACCGACCAGATGCGGATCAGCGGCGCCGAGCGATACGCCAAGGTCTACAACATTGACTACAGCCGCTGTATCTTTTGCGGCTACTGCGTGGAAGCCTGCCCGACCGACGCAATTACTCACGGGCACGAGTTCGAACTGGCCAGTTACAGCACATCCAGCCTGATCTACCGCAAAGAGCAGCTTTTGCGACCCTGGCCCGCAGCCAAAAACGCCGAGCAGCCGGCCGCGGCCGCCGCAGCCGATTGATCGGGATCGCCGGCTCTGGCCCCGTGCACCGAATAAAGGCCCCGCGCTGGGCCAGCGGGATGTGTTCATGAAAACCGGCGGCGCCGAAACTGACTTGCCCCGCCGCGGCGATGGATGGTACCATGAGAGAGCCCCGTTGAGAAGGGGACCAGGACGGAACCAATTCAGGGTCAATTTATATTGACGCGGCGAAGAGGGGCGCAAGGGCGCCCCTTTTCCTTTGGTCAAAGGAAGGAAACCCTCGGGCGCTCCCTCAAGCGCACGCGCCGCAGGGCTGACTCAACCGGGCGCGCAGCAGGTTCATCATATCCGCCGCACGGAAGGGCTTGCGCAGGACAGCAAAGCCGTACTCTTCGCAAACCGCCTCTTCCTCGGGCGCCAGATCCGCCCCGGTCATGATGACGATCGGCGCCTGCCCGTCTCGGCGCCGCAGTTCGACGGCGACCTCGAGGCCGTTTCCGTCCGGCAGCAGGTAGTCCAGCAGCGCGGCGTCCGGCATGCGCCGTCCAATCTCTTCGTAAGCCTGACGGAGAGATTCCGCCGACAGGAGGCGCCAGCCTGCCTGCCCCATGCAGTTCTCCAAGTACCGCAGCAACTCGCGGTTGTCGTCCACCAGCAAAACCACCGGCGCCTGCTCGGGCGAGGTCCCGCGAGCCACCGTGCGGAATGCCAGTCCTGCGCCGTCCTCGCGGAGCAGAACCTGAACGCGCCCTCCCTGGGGAACCCCGCCTTCGGCCACCAGCGCCGCCAGAGGCTGAGTCAAGTGCCGGTGAATCGTGCGACGCAGCTCGCGCGCGCCGTATTCGGCGCTGGCGCCAAGGCGCAGCAGGAATTCCCGTGCGGGCGGGGAAACCTCTATGGCGAAGCCGTTCTCCCCAAGCCGCGCATTGACCAGTTTTTGCAGTTCGGCGATCTGCTGATCCAGGATGGCGGCGAGCGAGGCCGCGTCCAGGGGCCGGTAGGTGATGACGGCGTCAATGCGGTTGACAAACTCGGGCGAGAAGCGGCGCCGGACGGCGTTCAAACCAATGGCCTCCAGTTTTCCCGTCAGATCGTGTCGCGGCACGCCCGCCCGGAAACCGAAATCCGGGCGCAGCTCCTTGATCATCTCGCGCGCTCCCAGGTTGCTGGTCAGGAAGATCAGGCTGTTCTCGAAGTTGACCGTGGTATTGTCGCCCAGGCGCAGAGTCGCGCGGTCCAGAACGCCGAGCAACAGGCGCGTCAGCGAAGGCGCCGCCTTTTCGATTTCGTCAAACAGCACCAGCGACAATCCGCAGCGCTCACTGGTGACCGCGTTGAGCTTCTGCTGCGTAAGCATCGGGACGGTCTCGCGGTGGCCCAGGTAACCCGGCGGCGCCCCGATGAGCTTGGCCACCTCGTGATCCATCTGATATTCGCCGCAATCAATCTTCAGCAGGCATTTTTCCGAGCCGTGCAGCACGTCGGCCAGGGCCTCCACCGTGCGCGTCTTGCCCGTTCCGGTCGGTCCGAGCAACAGGAAGACTCCGGCGGGCCGCCCCTCGGGCGCAAGACCCGCCTGGAACATCTGAATGTAAGGGATGATTTGCCGGATCGCATCCGGCTGGCCGATGATCCGCCGCTCGAGCTGAGCGGCGAGATCGAATGCCGATTCAGCGGCAGGCCTTCTCGTTCTCGTGGCGCTTCCCGCGCCCTTCAATACCACGGATGTTCCCCTCGCTCGCATTATATCGGCGGCGGTTTCGGGCTCCCCTCTGAGACGGGTTGGAAGGCGGGCCTTACGCGCGCCCCTCAATCCCATTATCCAAAGAAAAATGAGTGGATTGCATCCGCAATGCGGACGCTGGCGCGTCCGTCGCCGTACGGGTTGTGAACGCGGGCCATCCGCTCGTACTCTTGCCGATCCTCCAGCAGCCGCACCGTTTCTTCCACGATGCGCCGCGTCTGGGTGCCCACCAGCTTCACGGTGCCTGCCGCCACCGCTTCGGGACGCTCGGTCTTCTCGCGCAGCACCAGAATCGGCTTCCCCAGCGAGGGCCCTTCCTCCTGGATGCCGCCGGAATCCGTCAGAACCAACCAGGCCCTCCGCATCAGGTCCACGAAGGGCACGTATTCGAGCGGTTCGATCAGCAAGATGTTGCGGATGCCGCCCAGATACGAACGGACCGGCGCCTGCACGTTGGGGTTGGGGTGGACGGGGTAAACGATTTGCACGTCATCCCGCCCGGCCAACTCCGCCAGAGCGGCGCAGATCTGCCGGAAGCCCGCACCGAAGCTCTCCCGCCGGTGCGCGGTGACGACGATCAACTTGCGGGAGCAGTCCAACTGCGGCCAGCACCGGCCCGGAAGAACCCCTTCTTCGAGCCGATCCCTCACCCACAACACCGCGTCAATGCCCGGATTGCCCGTCACGATGACCCGCGCTTGGTGCACCCCCTCCCGCAGCAGGTTCTCCGCCGCCCATTGGGTCGCCGCAAAATGCAGCGTGGCCAGCCGGCTCGTCAATACGCGGTTCATTTCCTCCGGGAAAGGTTGCTCGGGATCCCACGTCCGCAATCCCGCTTCTACATGCCCGACCGGGATGCGGTGGTAAAAGCCGCTGAGAGCCCCGCAGAGGGTTGTCGTGGTGTCGCCTTGCACGAGCACCATATCCGGCTGGGTGTCCCGCAAGACGCCCTCCAGCCCGCCGATCACTCGCGCAGTCGTCTCAGCCAGGCTCTGCCCCGGCCGCATCAGATCCAAGTCCCAACTCGGAGCGATGCCGAAGGCCTCCAGCACCTGATCGAGGAGCTCACGGTGCTGGGCCGTGGCGCACACCTGGGGAAGGAAATCGGCCCTGCGCTGCAATTCGAGGAACACTGGGCACAGCTTGATGGCTTCGGGCCGGGTGCCCACGATGAGTAAAACGCGTTTGGGGCGGGCCACTATAGGATCGCGCTGCGGCCTTCCTCTCCGCCGGGGACAGATGCTGCGGAGTTCAGGCGCTTACTTGTGCCGGTAAACGATGCGGCCCTTGGTAAGATCGTACGGAGACAACTCCAAGGTCACCCGGTCCCCGGCCAGCACGCGGATCCGGTTGCGCCGGAGCTTGCCCGCCAGGTGAGCGAGCACCTTGCGGTCCTGATCAATCTGCACGCTGAACAGGCCGCTCGGGAATTTCTCGACGACGACGCCTTGAACCTCGATGCAGTCCTCTTTGCTCATCCGCCTCCTGATACGAAGTTGAAATGGGGCGGGGCGCCGCAGCGCCCACCCGAATTCAGCATAGAAGATGGCGAGGGGAAAATCAATCCCACCCATGGCGAGGCCGAGGCGGGCGGACCGCCTAAGATTTTCGCCCCATAACAAGACGCCGTGCCACAGCCGATATCCCTACTAGCCGGCGGCGATGATTTCGCTTAAGAGGACCCTGGACGAAATCGAACACCACGAAAGGCTCTTCCGGGCCTCTCTGGAAGCGTACCGGGCAACGCTAGCCGGCCTGGCGCGTCACATCCCGCCCATGCTCAGCGACGAGGCCGAGAGCGTCCGTGCCCGTTTCGCCCAATGGCACAAGCGCTTGGGCGCCGAGCCCGACGTCGAAACCCTTCGGCAAAGCCGGCAGGAGCTGGACCAGCATCTGCGCGACTATAGGGACCGGCTCCAAGCCGTTTATGTCCAACAGCACCGCGAAGTGCAGGAAATCCTGGCCACCCTGGCCCAAGCGGCCACCCTACTCGAGCGACAGAACAGCACCTATTCCGACAACTTCCGCCTTTTCACCCGCCAGTTGGAAACGGTTTCGCACCTGGACAACCTCGCCGAGATCCGCCGGCGACTCAACATCCAGATCGCGCAGATGAAAACCACCATGGAGCAGGCCGCCCGCCAGCATGAGGAGTCGCTGAACCAGCTCCGCCGCGAGTTGCAGGCGTTCCAAAGCCGGCTGGAGCAGGCCGAACAATTGGCGGCGACCGATGGCCTCACGGGCCTGGCCAACCGTCGCGAGTGCGAACGCAGGCTGAGGGAGCGCCTCAGCGCCGGCCAGCCGTTCTCCATCCTCCTGCTCGATTTGGACCAGTTCAAGACCTTGAACGATCGCTACGGCCACCACGTGGGTGACCAGGTGCTCGTCCTGTTCGCGCACCGCCTTCGCGAACAGTTCCGCCAGACGGACGTGGTGGGACGCTGGGGCGGTGACGAGTTCCTCGCCATCCTGGATTGCCCGCTCGAGCACGCGCGGCACAAAAGCGCCGAAGTCCGGGACCGCGTGGGAGGCTGGTACAGCGTCACCGTGGCGGGTCGCCCGCTCCGCATCTTGCTGCGCGTCTCCGCCGGCGCCGCTGAGTACCAGCCCGGCGAGTCGCTCGAGGAACTCTACAACCGCGCCGACCAGGACCTCTACGCCAACAAGGCGCTGCGCTCAGCTACCTGATCTCGCAACGGGATCTGTGGTAGGGACGGGCAGATTCGAACTGCCGACCTGCCGCTTAGGAGGCGGCCGCTCTATCCAACTGAGCTACGTCCCCAAGCCTCTCTCATTGTAACCCGCCGGCGCCGGACTCCGGCTTGCCCCGCACTCATGGCTACGGCAAACTGGGCTTGATGGATGAATTCTGCACTTGCGGAGCGCGCCTGGTCCCCGACGCGCGCTTCTGCCACAAATGCGGACGTCCTGTGCGCGAACCCGAGCCAGAATCGCTCCCGCCGGTTTTGATCGCGGCGCCCCCCACCCCTTCGCCCCAACCGTCTTCAACCGAGATCGGCTTTCACAATGGCGCGGCAGTGCGAGTCGGTTTGCTGGCCGGAGCTCTGGCGCTTGCCTTCAGCTCTGTCCCGATCTCACCCTGGCTGCCTCTGCTCGCCTTGCTGGGTGGCGGCGCTCTGGCCGTCTACCTGTACAACCGCCGCACCGGCGAATCGCTCTCCGCGCGCTCCGGCCTCAAGTTGGGCTGGATGACCGGCTTGTTCGCCTTCCTCATCAGCATGGTCCTCATGACGATCGCATTGGCCCTGGTGTCGGGACGTCAGGATGCGCTCGAACGCACCTTGCGAGATCAATCCGGGCTGTCGGCCGAGATGGCGGCCCGCGTCCTGGAAATCGTGCGCAATCCGCTCGAACTCGGCCTCTCCTTGTTGTTCGGTTTTCTTACCTTCTCGATCGCGGCCGCGCTGGGAGGAGCGTTGGGCGCGCGCGTGTTCCGCAAGCATTGAAGCGCGCTCACGCGGGCTGGACAGCTTCACCAGCGCAACTCCTGCGAAAATGACCGCCATGGCGGCCGCCTCGCGCAACCCGAACGGCTCGCGGTAAAACAACCAGCCCAGGGTCACGGCCACCACCGGGTTGACGTAGGAATAAATGGAAACCACGGCCACCGGCAGGTGACGCAAGGCGTAAAGGTAGGCGCTGTAGCCGACGATCGAGCCGAACAGGATCAGATAGACGACGGCCGCAACCCCCGAGACGCTCCAACGGACCGGACCGTGGGGGATGAGCAGCGCGAGCGGCAGAAAAAACAACCCGGCCGCTAATTGTTGCAAGGCGCTGCTCATCAGCGGATGCTCCGCTGCACTTCGGCGGCGCTGATAAATCGAACCGAACGACCACGAAGCGCAACCCAGTTGCAGCAACAGGAAGCCCTCCGTCAAACCCCGGCCTCCATCCGAGCCTGTCAGTTCCGGCGCCAGCAGCAAGGCGGTGCCTGCCAGACCGACCAGCATGCCGGCCACCGTCGCACCCCGCAACCGCTCCCCTCCCGGCATCGAGGCTTCGATGCCCACCATCCAGAAAGGCGAAACCGTGATCATCAGCGCGGCCAGACCGCTCGGCACCCAAAGTTGTGCGATGGTCAGGCAGCAGTTTCCCACCCCCAAGATCAGTACGCCCGCGATGGCGTTCACCGGCAACTGGCGCCTGCCCGGCCACGGCGCGCCGCGCCAGCGGGCCAGAGCGAGCAGCAATCCCCCTGAAATCAGAAAGCGGCTACTGACCAGCACCAGCGGCGGCAACGACTCCAGGGCCACGCGGATGCCCAGGTAAATCGTACCCCAGAAAAAGCAAACCGCCGCCAGCGCTGCGTAGGCGGCGACTAGCGGATCTCGTCTCAATCCCTCAGAGTAGCACTGATCAGCAGGACAAGACCGCCACGAACGCCCGAGACCTTCCCCCGTCGGGGGGACCGGCTGGGAACACCCCGCGACCGAACAGGAGATTCGGGTGGATCCGCCGAATTTTCCACTTGCGCGCGGGCCGGACCGATGTTAGCATGTATGCTGGTATGATGGGTTGGGCGGCCCGAGAGCCTCTCAGGGGTCGCACGGCCGCCACAAACAAGGGTGAGGTGAATGCTTCCATGATCAACAAGCGTAAACTTTGGTTGTTCACAGCGGGCCTGGGTCTCGCTACAGGCTTGCTCTGGGCTCAAACCTATACCGCCGCAATCCGCGGGGCCGTCAGCGACCCCACCGGCGCCGCCGTCCCGCGCGCCACCGTGACGGTGACCGACGCCGATCGAAACGTCGCTCACAGGACCGTAACCGACGAGGCGGGCCGCTATGTCGTGACGGCTTTGCCGCCAGGCAACTACACCCTGACGGTGGAAGCCCCCGGCTTCCGCAAGTACGTCCGCGGGCCCTTCGTTTTGACTGTCCAGCAACAGGCTACCCTGGACGTGCAACTCGAGGTGGGCGAGGTGACGGCCACGGTCGAGGTCCAAGCCGAGGCGCCCCTGCTCAATACCACGATCGCCAGCCTCGGCCAGGTGATCGAAAACAAGTACATCATCTCGCTGCCCAACATCGCACGGAACCCGATGGTCTATGTTTACCTGACTCCGGGCGTGGTCGGCTCGGGCGGGCGCCGCGGCGACAACAACACCAATTTCGTAGCCAACGGCGCGCGCAACTCCACTTCTGACGTGCTGCTGGACGGCGTCACCGTCGTGACCGTGGAGCAGAACTCGGGCGTGACGGACCTCAAGTTCGTGCCCTCGGTGGATGCGGTGCAAGAGTTCAAAATGCAGACCAACTTCTTCCCCGCCGAGTACGGGCAGACCGGGGGCGCGGTCGTCAACATGGTCACGCGCTCGGGCACCAATGAGCTCCACGGAACCGCGTATTATTTCCTGCGCCACTCGGATCTGAACGCCAACTCCTGGTTCGCCAACCGGGCGGGCCGCGAGCGCCCCTACTACCGACGGGACCAAGTGGGCGGCGTGCTGGGCGGCCCGGTGATCAAGAACAAAACCTTTTTCTTCACCACCTATGAGCACACCCGCGCCAGGAGTCCCCTTAGTTACACGGCTACCTTCCCCACGCTCCTTCAGAGGGAAGGGAACTTTTCCGAAACCCGCAACGCCGCCGGTCAGGTGATGACCATTTTCAATCCCTTCGATACGTTCATCAACGCCGCCGGCGCCATCGAACGCCGGCCCTTCCCGGGCAACATCATTCCCAGGGCCATGATGGACCCGGTGGCGCTCAAAGCTCTGGCTTACTTCCCCAGGCCCAATCAGCCCGGCGCGCCCTTCACGGAAACCGGCAACTGGTTCGAGCAGGGGATCAATCGGGGAATCAGCCACCAGACCAACCTCAAAGGCGATCACAATTTCTCGGAGAATAACCGCCTGACCGGGCGGTATAGTTACGGGCGCGGACGCGGCAATCCGCCCAATCTCTTCAAGGAGCTTGCGCCGGCCTATACTTTCAACGACGGCCCCAGTCTGAGCACTTCCACCTCGGTCTTCGCGGACTTCACAAGGGTACAAAGCGCCACCTCGCTTTGGAGCGTCCGCTACGGCTTGACTTACTCGACTTACTGGCGCAACCCCATGGAATGGTTCGATCTCACCACCCTGGGATTCCCCAAGTACATGAAGGACAACGCCACGTTTCTCGTCTTCCCGACCATTGCCCCCGATGGTTATACCGACATCGGAACCGAGGGCTGGCTCATCATGGACCGCCAGGAAGGCGTGCATCACTTCTCGGGCTTCTACAGCAAGACCGCCGGCGGCCATAACATCAAGATGGGAGGCGAGACCCGGCGTAACTTCCTGGACTATGCCCAGCCGGGCTATCCCTCCGGACGCGTGTTTTTCGGCCGCGGCGTCACGTGCAAAGATCGCTTCACCTGCCCGGGCAACGAGGGCAACGGCCTGGCCACCTTGTTGTTGGGCTGGGGCACCGGCGGCGATTTCCATATTGATCCCAAGGTCTTCAGTCGCTCGGCCTATTGGGGCTTCTATTTCCAGGACGATTGGAAAATCACACCCAAACTGACGCTGAACCTCGGCATTCGGTACGAATTCGACGTGCCCCGCTGGGAGAAGTACGACCGGCAGAGCTACTGGGACCTCGATGCCCAGTCACCGGTGCGGGCCCCCGGATTCGACACCAGGGGCGTGTTCCGGTTCGTGGACAAGAACCGGCGTTCGCCCTTCCTCGGCGACTACAACAACTGGTCCCCGCGCGTCGGCTTCGCCTGGGCCGTAACTCCCAAGCTTGCCGTGCGATCCGCTTACGGGCTGCTTTACCAGTTGAGCCGCGCCACCGTGTTNGGGCACACCGGTGACGGCTTCGTGGTGAATTCCACTCCGATCTTCACGCTGGATTCCAACGCCACNCTGTACGCGCGCCTGAACAACCCCTACCCGGAGGGCATGCTGCTTCCGCCGGGTCGCTCGCTGGGTGAGCGGACATTCCTGGGCTTGTGGGGAAGCACGATTCTGCCCAGCAACAACCGCAACCCCGAGTACCATTCCTGGAATCTTTCCATCCAGCGCGAGTTGCCGTTCCAGTCCCTGCTCGAGGTGAACTACACTGGCAGCCGCGGCACGCACCTGTTCCTGCCCTTCACCTCGCTGACGCCGCTCGATCCGCGATACTGGGGCTGGGGCCGGACCGTGTTGAACAGTTTCGTGCCGAATCCTTTCTTCGGCCAGATCACCGACCCACGTGCGACCAATTTGAATCGCTCCACCGTGCAGTTGTTCCGGCTGCTCCGTCCCATGCCCCACTTTGACGGCGCCGGCATGGCCACCTCCGAGCCGCCTCGCGCTGACTCCCACTACCACGCCTTGCAGATCAAGTGGGAGAAGCGGTACTCCAAGGGCCTGACCTCGCTGATCCACTACACCTGGTCCAAATTGATTGACAACTCGTCCCACGGCTCCGGAAACCTGGCCTGGCTGGGCGGCTCTACCAGCTTCCAGTACCCGCTGAACCTTGCTTTGGAAAAGGCCCTCTCCGCTCATGATGTGGCGCACCGCGTGGTGCTGACGGGCGCTTGGGAGATGCCTTTCGGCAAGGGGCGCCGCTGGGGCGCCAACTGGAGCCGGCCCTTGGATTGGGTCTTGGGCGGCTGGGAGCTGAGCGGAATGGCGATCCTGCAAAGCGGCACGCCTCTGCAAGTCACGCAGAGCGGCGGGACGATCTGGAACGGAACGCAGCGGCCCCACCTGATCGGCGACCCGAAGACCACCGGACCTGTGACTGAGAGGTTGAACCGGTATTACAACCCGGCTGCTTTCTCGCAACCCCCGGCGGACGTGCCCGGCACCGCGCCGCGCACGCTCAACTACCGCGGCCCAGGCATCAAGACGCTGGACGCCGCCCTGCTGAAGAGCTTCCGGGTCAAGGAGGGGCAGCGCTTCGAGTTTCGCATCGAGGCGCAAAACGCTACGAATACGCCCATCTTCAGCGACCCGGCCAGCGCCTTCGGCGCCGCCAACTTCGGCCAGATCACGGGCGTCAAGGTCGGCCCGCGCAACGTGCAGCTCGGCATGAAGTATTACTTCTGAGGCGAGTCCCGCCTCCTCGCG
>JGI24185J35167_1000813_pt1 | contig 14113 bp, 14 predicted proteins | sample YNPBryunderm2012_FD_35167 | JGI IMG/M metagenome (IMG submission 35167) | reverse complement strand
ACCTCCGAGCCCTACAAAAAGCCGGCCTTATCTATCGGGTGCCCATAGAAGGATCAGACAACGTGTACGTCCTATGCCGGGAGGGCAGCTCCTTTCATGCGCATTTTTTTTGTGAGCGGTGTCATCGGGCGTATTGTTTAGAGCCGGGGACTTTCTGGCTAACGGGCACCTGGGGAGAAGGGGTAGACCGAGTGCTTCTCATGGGGGTTTGTCCGCAGTGCCGATAGAGCTTCGGCCACGAGGAAGAGGCTCCCCGTGATGGCGAGGGGCTTTTGGCGGGTGAGGGCTTCCTGGAAAGCAGCAGCGAAAGGGGCCTGGATAACCCGGGCTGAAAGGCCAAGCCGCTGCGCTGCCGCTGCTACCACGGCTGGGTCTAAGGCTCGGGGATTCTGCGCCGCTACCGCCCACACTTCTATGGGCAAGCCCCGTAGCGCTGCAAGCGCCCCTTCATAGTCTTTATCCGAAGAAAAGCCGACCAGAAAGATTTCAGGCTGATAAGGCGCCTGCTCCAAAAGCCTGGCGCAGAGCCGCAAAGCCCTGGGGGTTATGCGCTACCTCGAGGAGAATGGGTATGCCTTCGTGGAAAAGCCACTGGGTGCGGCCCCAGAGGGGAGCTGTGCGAGCCGCGTTTTGAAGGCCCATCTCTACAGCGGTGTCGGCAATAGCCCACCCGTGCGTCCGCAAAACCTCTACTACTTGCAGCGCCGTACGGATATTGACCCCCTGGTAATCGCCGGGTAGGTCGGAGAGGTAGACCTTTCCGGAGAGGGGGTCCTGAAAGCGGCGATAGGGGATTCCCTCGGCTAAAACCCAGTCCAGTGGGCGCAAAGGGGGCGGGCTCAGGTGGAGGGGGGCGTTTTTGGCATGAGCCGTTTCGTGGAAGACTTCTATCGCTTCGGGCGGCTGGGCGGGTGAAACCACGACGGGCCGGGTTGGCTTAATAATGCCGGCCTTCTCGGAAGCAATGTGCCGCAGCGTAGGCCCGAGAATCTCCACGTGGTCCCAGTCTATGGGCGTGATCACACTGACTACGGGGGACTCTATGACGTTTGTAGCATCCCAGCGGCCCCCTAAGCCTACTTCTACCACAGCGATGTCTACCTGGGCCTCCCGAAACCAGGCAAAACTCATCCCCACCGTGACCTCAAAGAAGGAGAGGTTTTCATGGGCGGCGAAGTCAGCATGCTGCGAAAGAAAAGCATCCACCCAGCTTTCGGGGGGCTCTTCGCCGTTTACCCGCATGCGCTCGGTAAAGGCGAAGAAGTGTGGGGAGGTATGATAGCCCACACGATAACCGGCCCATTGGAGGATGGAGGCGAGGAAGGCCGCGGTAGAACCTTTGCCGTTGGTGCCAGCAATGTGGATGATCGGATAAGCCCGGTGGGGATAGCCCAGGCGAGCATCCCACTTCTGCATAAAAGAGAGGGTAGGGTGGAGGCCTTTGCGGCCGCTGAGTTCGTAGGCAATGAGCCGCTGGTAGAGCCAAGCTTGCCAGGCTTGCAGGCCGGTGCGCATCAGCCCAAAGGTAAGTACTACACGCCGAGACCTCATGCCGGTAGCGGATGAGGGCGCAGGCCCCTGCCAAGCGGGATTCGCGTGCGCCGTTTGGGCTCCCCGTCTTCAGAGCCGGTTATGGTGTATCTTTGCGGAGATGAACCTCTATCATACCGATCCGAGGCGAGCGGCCTTATGGCAGAAGCATGAAGGCCGACTGCAGGAAGCCCTGGCAGCTTGGCAGCGTCGCACCTATTGGGCGGCCTATTCGGAGGACCCAAAAGCTTATCCCCACGCCGAAGAAGGCCTCTCGGACTTTCGGGCGCAGCTGCGCCATCCTTTTGACCGTTTGCGCCAAGAAGGGGACGAGTGGCTCATCGCCGATGAAGTTTCCCCGTACACCCAAGAACCGCTCGGGATAGCTTATCCTAAAACTACCGTAGCCGAGTATATCCGCCGGGCTCAGGAAGCGCTGGGGGTATGGCGGTGGGTTCCCTGGACGGAGCGGCTGGGCCTTCTATTCGAGTCCGTGGAAAGGATGGCGGCGCGCTTTCACGAGATAGCGCATGCTACGATGCATACCACTGGCCAGGCGTGGATGATGGCTTTTCAGGCGTCGGGACCGCATGCTGCCGACCGCGCCGTGGAAGCCCTCGCCGTGGCGTACCAGGAGTTCTCGCACATTCCCGCGGAAGTAGACTGGATACGCGATATGGGGCGCTCCCAGGCCCACGTGCGTAAGTACTTCACTCCGCAGCCAGAAGGCCTCTCTCTGCACATTGGCGTCTCTACCTTTCCGGTGTGGAATACGCTGCCAGGGTTGTATGCCAGCCTCGCTGTCGGAAGCCCTGTCATTCTCAAACCCCATCCTCGCGCCATCTATCCCATCGCCATCGTCCTCGCTATCCTACAAGAGGTCTTTGAAGAATACGGCCTCCCCCCTACCATCGTGCAGCTGGCGCCAGATACTGTCGAAAAACCCATCACGAAGGCCTTGGCCGAACATCCCCTTATCCGTCTCATTGACTACACCGGTAGCACGGCTTTTGGCGAGTATCTGGAAAGCCTTCCCGGTAAAATCACCTTCCTTGAAAAAGCAGGGGTCAATCCCATCCTGATAGAAAGCGTAGAAGACCTGGAAGCCGTAGCAAAAAATATTGCTTTTTCGGCGAGTCTGTACAGCGGACAGATGTGTACAGCCCCGCAAAATGTGTATATTCCTCGCGAGGGGGTCAGGACAAAGGACCGGGTTTTCGCGTATGACGAGGTGCGGTCGGCGTTGGAGAAGGCGATTCAGGACCTGGTGAGTCATCCGAAGGCGGCGCCGGCAATCCTGGGGGCCTTGCAGAATGAGGCTGTTGAGGAGCGGATAGAGGCTTTGACGCAGGCGCCCGGTGTCCGAAAACCGCCCACCCCCTACACCCATCCCGAGTACCAGCAGGCCCGCACCCTCACGCACGTCCTCATTGAGCTTTCCGCTCCACACGAAAACCTCGCTCGCGAAGAGCACTTTGGGCCTCGCCTGCTCTTTATCCCTGTCGCCTCGGCGAAAGAGGGTCTCCAAGAAATCTACCAGCTTGCCAAAGAAAAAGGCATGCTCTCCTGTGCTATCTACACGATTGATGAAAACTTCAAGCAGGCGTCTGCACGTCTTTTAGCCGAAGCTGCCGTGCCCGTGAGCTATAACTACCGGGGCAGCGTGTTTATCAACCAAAACGCGGCTTTTTCCGACTTTCATGGCACGGGGGGAAATCCCGCCTCTAATGCTTCTTTCACAGATACGGCCTTTATTGTGAAGCGCTTCCGATGGATAGAGCTCAGAGATTGTATCTCTGGCTAAGTGGGCTTGTCTTTGCGCAAGCGGGGTACATAGAGGAAGGGGAAGCTTCTTACTATGCGGCGTCGTTCGAAGGGCTGCGTACAGCTTCGGGGGAGAGGTATAGCCGGTCTGCGTTTACGGCGGCACATCGGACGCTTCCCTTTGGCACCCGGGTCAAGGTAACGCACCTGCGCACCGGAAAAACCACGATTGTGTACGTCAATGATCGGGGGCCCCACCGGCAGGGCCGCATTATTGACTTATCGGAGGCGGCGGCGCGGGAGCTGGGTATTCTGGCCGAAGGGGTAGCCCGGGTGCGGATTGAAGTGATAGAGCGCCCCCCGCCGCCACCCACCCCCGCTAAAACTTCGCCTTTCTTTGAACCAGACGGGCATGCGCTGACCCGGGTAAGTCCATTCAGCCTCCAAATAGGCGCTTTTTCGGAAATAGAAAATGCCACAGCCTTAGCTCGGAATGCCAAAAAAGAGCTCAAGAAGGAGCCGGTTTTCCTATGGAAAGTCGTGATAAAGGGTAAGCCACTTTATCGGGTGCTTGTAGGGCATTATCGCACACGGAAAGAAGCGGAAGCACGTCGGGATGCTTTGCGGCGGGATGGATGGCAGGTTTTTGTTGTATCTTTGCCGCATGAGTAAGGAAGGGGGTGGAGGTGCTTTCTGGGCCTTTCTGGCGGGTGTGGCGGTGGGGGTCACCGTAGGTATCCTCGTTGCCCCTGACAGCGGTGCCAATACCCGGAAAAAACTCAAGGAGAAGCTGGGCCAATACTGGGGGAGTCTCCGCTCTAAGCTCTCTGGTGCAGAAAAAACTGGCACCTATGAGGAAGCTCGTCAGAAAGCCTTCATGGAGAGTGGGCTTCGGCCCGAGGAGTACAAGCGCGCCGAGCAGCTCCTATTAGAAATAGAGAGCCTTCTGGGCGAAGTGCAAACGCAGCGCGGTTAGGCACAAAATCCCTACCTTTGTCGGGTATGAAACAGGTGTGGGCGTTGGTTGTCCTGACAGGCCTGTGGATGGGTTGCCACACGACGACAAAGTCTGAAGAACAGGCGCCTTCCGGCGGCAGCATGGAGGCTTCTAAGGTGTCAGTCAGTAGTGAGAATGCGGGTAATACCACGGCTGGTCAGAGCACCGAAGTGGCTCAGGTAACTTTTGAGACGATGGAGCATGACTTTGGTAAAATCCGTGAGGGCGAGAAGGTTACCTACCGCTTCAAGTTCAAAAACACTGGCACAGTTCCGCTGAAAATCACTGATGTCAAGCCGAGCTGTGGATGTACGGCCTCCGATTACACGCGGTCGCCTATCCCGCCCGGCGGAGACGGATTTGTAGAGGTAGTTTTTGACTCGCAAGGCCGCACGGGCACGCAGCAGAAGACGGTCACCGTGTATGCCAATACTGATCCACAGGCTCATGTGCTGCGCTTCAAAGGCGAAGTGATTCCAGCTACGCAATAACTATCCGTCATGAGATTCTGGTTAGATGGTGGGGCGCCTGGGGCCGGCCCGATGGTGATGCAGCTTGTCTTTCTGCTGGCGATTTTTGTCGTATTTTACTTTTTTCTGATTCTGCCGCAGCGGCGTCAGCAGAAGCGCGAGCAGGAGTTTCGTAACGCTCTCAAGCGAGGCGATAAGGTCGTTACGATAGCGGGCATTTACGGGGAGATAGAGGCCATAGAAGGCGATACGGTGCTCTTAGAGGTAGATCGGAATGTGAAGCTGCGGGTGGAGAAGGCGGCGATTCGTTCGTACGCGCCTGGCGTTGAGCCCTCCAAGTCGTAGTCTCCGTCTAAGCCTCCGCTGGGAGGAGACATGCGCCTGTGGCTGCTATCAATAGGCGTGAGCTTAGGGCTGTGGGCAATTATAAGATTTTCCCAGACCTATCGCGTGGTGGTGCAGCGGCCATTGTGGGGGGGGCTCGGGTGTGGGGCGCTTGGATGGGCCCAACTTTCCATAGAAGGCAGGGGGTATGAGCTTTTTCGGTATATGCGCGCACACCAAGATACCCTCTCCTTAGCCCGCCTGTGCAGGGATGCCTTTCCTCCGCTGGTCAAAGTTCACATGACGGACTCGCCGGGGCTGGATAGTTTGTGTGTGCGCGTAACCCCTCACAGGCCTTCTCTGCGGGTGGAGTGGATTTTGCCGGAGAGCCATGATTGGGTAGAGCCCTGGCGATGGATTAGCCCTGAAACGCTCTGGAGCTGCAGTGCCCCTCCGCCGCACACGATTACACTCGTTGGCAAGCCGGGCTTGCACCTGTATCCGGTGGTTCTCCCTCGGGAGTGGGGCGTCTATCCCGAAACCCTCTGGATTCAGGGGCATCTGGCATCGTTTGCTTGGGTACGGCACCAGATTCGTCCTACCATCGTGGGTGCGACGGGCTACCGCGTGCTCCTTTCCCCACCTGCCCTGGAAGTCTTCTTTCAGGTGCCCCAGCGCTATGTGCATGAAGTTTCCCCCCGGGATATTGAGGTTCTTATCGACATGCGGAAAGTCCTTCCTCAGGATACCGTAGCTTATCCGCAGGTTCGGGTGCGAAAGGCTTATGTTCGGAATCTGCAATTTTCGCCGAAAGTGGTGCGCTTCACGAAAGTGTACGGCGGATGAAGGTGCTGGGGCTTACGGGGGGGATTGCGACGGGGAAGAGTGTGATTTTGGAGGAGATCGCCCGGCGCGGCTACCCGGTTTATCAGGCTGATAAGCGGGCAAAAGCGCTGATGGAGACGGATGAGACTATTCAGCAGGCCCTGCGGGCCCTTCTGGGAGCGGAAGCCTATTTCGCCTCGGGGCAGCTCAACCGGACNTATATTGCGCAGCGGCTCTTTTCAGAGCCGGACTTGCGGGCAAAAGTGAATGCGATAGTGCATCCGCGCACTATTGCGGATTTTCAGGCGTGGGTGGCGGCGCGGCGGGCCGAAGGGTACCCAGCAGCCTTCAAGGAGGCTGCTCTCACTATCGAAGCCGGGGCCTGGCAGGGCCTGGATGGGCTGATTGTAGTGTATGCCCCCTGGCCGCTACGGCTACATCGCCTCATGCAGCGAGATGGGCTTTCCCAAGAGGAGGCCCTCGCCCGTCTCATGGCCCAAATGCCCGACTGGCACAAACTCCACTATGCCGACTTCGTCTGTGTCAATACCGGACACGTGCCCATCCCCGAGCTCGTAGATGAGCTCTTGCTGTCATTTGGCCTACCGCCCGCTCCTCAGCGAGCCTAAGTCCCATCCCCTGTGCTCAAGCCGAGAATCTCGTACATGCTCGTTTCAACACACGCCCCGCTCCCTTGTGAAATTTGGTATAACTTCGGGCGCCTTCATGATCCGGACTTATCGGTTTGCGCCTGCCTACACCCAGCACCGATGGGAGCCCCCCATCCCCGAGGAAGTCCTCCAAGAAGCCCTCTGGATTGATCTGGAAGACCCATTCCCCGAAGAGGTGGCGCAGATTGAGTCTTACTTCCAGGTGCGCTTCCCTTCCAGCCAGGAAGAAGCCGAAATAGAAGCCAGCTCCCGCTACCAAGTAGAAGACGATTATGTGCGGATCTCGCTGCGCCTGCTGGAACTATGTGTCGGTGAAGGGAATGGCCCCTTTTTGCAGGAGCAGAGCCTGAGCGTACTCTGGCTGCCGACCAAGTTCATCACGTTGCGCAAAAGACAAGCCCGGATACTGGCCGAGCTGGTGCGCCGACTCAAAACCGCCTCTCCGCCCCCCCGCACCCCCCACCACCTGCTATTAGCCCTCTTAGAGCAGATCGTAGATACCGACGCTGACCATGTGGAACAGCTTTCCCAGCTTATTTACCGCCTCTCCACGGAAATCAAGAGCTTCCCCGGAGCCGATGTCCAGCAAAATATCGTTCTGCGCATCCAGGCCCTGCAAGAGCTGGTTATCCGCCTGCGTGAAGCCCTCTTTGACATTCAGCGCGTGCTCTCTCTCCTCATTCGCAGCCAGAATTTCACCGAGGACAACCGCGAAACCATCCGCATCCTCCTGAAAGACATTAGCTCCCTGATTGACCATACTAACTTCGCCTTTCAACGTCTCGAGGCCCTGCAAAACACCCTCCTCAGCCTCATCAACNTTGAGCAAAACCGCATCATCAAGATATTCACGGTTATTACGGTGGCCTTCATGCCGCCTACCTTGATCGCCAGCGTTTATGGGATGAACTTTGAGTTTATGCCGGAGCTACACTGGAAGTATGGGTATCTTTTTGCTTGGCTGGTGATTTTGGCCTCCTCAATCGTGACAATATGGTATTTTCGCTTGCGGCGATGGTTATGAAAAGCGGCTATCTGTGGGGGTTATTGGCCTTACTCTGGGCGCAGGAGCGGTATTGCCCGGTGGATAAGGTATTTTTACGGTGGTCGGCAGCACAAAGGACGCAGCAGGTGCAGGATACGGGCGATACGCTGTGGGTGCCGGTGGTGTTTCATGTGATTGCAGCAGACAGCAGCCGGTGGCTCCCACCTGGGCGACTGTATGACCAGCTCTTAGCCCTCAATCGCGATTATGCCCAGGTGAAAATCCAGTTTTACTTGCCGCTTCGGGGGCCGCAGGGCGAGGCCACCTGCGGAGTGACATGGACCATCTCGCCCTTAGGCGCTGGCCACGACTACCGCACCGAGGAAGACATCCTCAAAAGGCTCATCTTTTGGCCCGTAGATAGCTTCGTCAACGTCTGGGTGGTGGAGAACATGACCGACAATACGATTGGCTATGCGCGGGCCCTCTCGGATGCGACAAGCCTGCCTGGGATTGTACTCGTGCAGGCCGTGACAGGCAACCGCTTAGGAACGTTACGACCTTTTGACTGGGGGCGCACGGGTGGGCATGAGATGGGCCATGTGTTTAGTCTGCTGCACCCTTTTGAAGGGGGATGTGCCGGACTCACGCCAGCCGATTGTGCCCTGGCCGGCGATGAGATATGCGATACCCCCGGCCAGCGAAACCCAGCTTTTGGCTGCCCAGCCCCGGGCTCCCAAAATACCTGCCCCGACCAGCCCGTCGACCTGCCCGACCCCCTGGACAACATCATGGGCTACGTCGATGACAGCTGTATGACCCGCTTTACCCCTCTGCAAAGCCAGCGCATGCGTACGTACCTTCTGACGGTGGGGAGTACGCTCATCAGCCCAGAAAACCGCCAAGCCCGAGGCAACGCCCTACAAGACGGTGCCTGTGAAGCTATCCTCAGTCTGTCCCGCCCAGAAAAACCNCGCCCCCACCTCACNATCCTGTCCGACCGCATCGAAACAACCCCCACAGCNCTCCTCGCCCTGTACGATGGCATGGGCCGCTGTTTGATGCAGGGCTACGGCACCCTCTCCACTGCGGGCCTACCCACCGGCTGGTATATTCTCCAGCTCCCTACCTTTGGCCTTGTCAAGAGATTCTTCCATCCAGGCCCATGAAGGTGCTTATTCTCTTCCGGCATGGAAAGTCAGATTGGGACGCAGTCGGGGGGTCGGACTTCAACCGGCCCTTAGCCAGTCGGGGGATCCGGGAGACGCTGGCGCAGGCTCAGCGCCTTCTCAAAGAAGGCTATCGACCGGATGGGATTCTTTCCAGTCCGGCGATTCGGGCGTGGCATACGGCTCACCTCATCGCCCAGGCCACCTCGCTCCCGCATACCCGGGTAAAACCCATCCACGACTTCTACGAAGGCGATAGAGAGGCCGTCTATCAAGCCATAGCTGACCTGCCGAAAAGCTGGCAAGTGGTAGGGCTTGTAGGCCATAATCCCACCTGGAGTGAGGTTGCTTCGGTCTGGCTGGGGCGCCCCATCGAGCTCCGCACCGCTGAAGCGCTTGCCGTCTCCCTACCCGCAGACTTGCCCTGGTCCCAGTGGCGAGAAGCCCCGCTCACCCCGCTCTTTCTCCTGGAGAAGCCTTCCTGACCACCTGGTAAAACCCCTCCGCCACCACCTTGCTCCCCCGATACGCATAGATCCCAATCAGATACTCCCCTGGCAGAAGCTCTGCCCTTCGCCAGCTTAGCCGAAGCGTGTCTATCCCTTTGCTTCCTACCCCCACAAACCGCTGCTCCTGAAGCGATAAGTACCGCTTTAGGCCGGGAAGGCTACTTTCAGCCTGGTAAAGGACTACTTCTACCACCGGTGCTGGTGATGCCAAAATAACGAAGTTTTGCATGCCAATCTCCGAAAAGCTATACAGATTTTTCTCGTAGCTTACGAAAAGCGGCGAAAAAGCGGGAGACTTTATGGTGTCTGTTTCTATCCACACCTGGTGGTATTCTTTGTCCCAGCATTCTAAGGTACAAGTGATGGGGTAGGCGGGGAGGGTGAGCGGGATAGGCCAGGTGTGGAGGTTGGTGGCGTCTGGTTGGCCAGTGGAATGGGCGCGCAGGGTAAGCTTTCTTTCGCCCCAGAAGAGGAGACGGCCTGCTTGCCAGAGGCTTAGGCGCAGCTCGTAGCGCCCCTCGCAGAAGGTGTCTTTTTGGACGAACGTCTCGGGGTTGAAGGCGAGGGTCAGGAAGAGGCGATGGGAGAAGGTCAGCAGGCGTACGTCATAAGGCTTCGGCCCAGAGGTCGTACTCGGCGGCGTCGACCACCCGCACCCNATGAAACTCCCCCACAGCNAGANGCTTATGCGGATCNGCCACATGGACCAAGTTATCCACTTCCAGGGCATCGTAGGNTGTGCGTCCGATGACAGCATCCCCAGCCCGCTCATCCACGAGGATAGGCAGGGTTTTNCCGATGAGGGACTGNTTGAAGGCGAGGGAAATGCTTTGCTGCTGCGCCATGAGGGCATCGTATCGGGCTTTCTTGACGCGTTTAGGGACGTCGTCTTTGAGCTGGTAAGCGGCNGTACCCTCNTCGTGCGAGTATAAGAAAGCCCCCACCCGTTCTATTCGGTAATCTCGGAGAAAGTCCAGCAGCTCTTGAAAGTCTTTATCCGTTTCTCCGGGGAAGCCCACGATGAAGGTCGAGCGCAGGACGATGCCTGGTACGGTCGTGCGGATTTTTTCCAGGAGCTCGATGGTGCGTTTTTGGGTCAGGCCCCGGCGCATGGCGCGCAGCATGCGGTCGGAGATGTGCTGGAGGGGCATGTCGAGGTATTTACAGATGGCGTCGTAGTCTCGGATGATGGGGAGGATTTCTGTCGGGAAGCCGGCGGGATAGGCATAATGGAGGCGTATCCAGCCCATGCCGGGAAGGGTAGCGAGTTTTTCCAGAAGCAGGGGGAGCTGGCGCTTTCCATAGCGGTCCAGGCCGTAGAAGGTGAGGTCCTGGGCGATGAGACTGATTTCTTTGACGCCTTCGGCCAGGAGGCGCTGGGCTTCGGCGAGGATGTCTTCCAGAGGGCGCGAAACATGGGCCCCCCGCATGAGGGGGATAGCACAGAAGGCGCATTTACGGTTACACCCCTCGGAGATTTTGAGNTAGGCGTGGTGGCGGTATCCGCTACGNGCACGCTCTCCCAGGAGATAACGGCGCAGGTCCCCCTGCAGGGTTTCTATGAGCTGCTCAAACGCCCCATGCGGGAAAAACCCATCTACCTCTGGCAGCTCCGCTCGGAGGGTGTCGGGGTCGCGGCTAATGAGGCAGCCTACCACATACAGGGCTTTGACCTGGCCGGCTTTCTTAGCGTCTATGTAGTCGAAGATAGCCTGCACAGACTCGCGCTTGGCCCGGTCAATGAAGCCGCACGTATTCAGAATAACGATGTCGGCGGCTTGAAGCTCGGTAGAATGGGTGAGGGGATAGCGGCCATTTAGGGCAGCAGCTAACCGCTCCGAGTCGAAGAGATTTTTGCTACAACCGAGCGTAGTGATGTGAAGGGTAGGCGGTCTATGGTGCATGGCTCACGAAGGCAGGAAGAAGGGGCGTGCGACAAATATACTCATAAAGCTGTGGGCGAGAGAGGGTGCCTTTGAGGTATTTTTCGGCGACGAGGCTGGCGATAGGGGCGGCCCAGGTGGCTCCCCATCCGGCGTTTTCNACAATGACGGCGACAGCGATCTTAGGGTCATACCAAGGGGCAAATCCCACAAAGACGGAGTGGTCTTTGCCGTGGGGGTTTTGGGCGGTGCCTGTTTTGCCGCAGAGGTCCAGCCCCGGCACATAAGCCGTGTACCCCGTCCCCGCCTCTACCGCTAAACGCATCCCCTGGATAATGGTCTCAAAATGCACGGAGTCAATCGGCACCCGGATTGTGTCAAAGTGTACGAGATTTTCTGTCTTTTGGCCGGAAACGCCCTTGAAGAAGTGGGGCTGGATGTAGTAGCCGCGATTGGCAATCAGGCACATGATGTTGGCCATTTGCAGGGGGGTCATGAGGACTTCGCCCTGGCCGATGCTATTGCTGATGATAGTGAAGGCATTCCAGCGGTTTTTGTAGATTTTATTGTAATAGCGNGAGGTGGGGAGGAAGCCCGGCTTTTCGGAGGGGATATCTACGCCCAGACGGCGGCCCACCCCACAATAGAGCATGTAATCCCGCCAGGTGTCATAAGCTTCCTGGATAGTGCGGAAGCGGGGATGCATGAGGAAATCCACATAAACGGCAGCGAAGTAGGCGTTGCAGGAGTGCTGGATGGCACCAATCAGTTCCAAGGGGGCGGGATGGCTATGGCAGCCAGGCTTGCCGATCCCTCGGGGGAAGCCCCCCACACACCCGTATACGGTCTGCGGGGTGAGGGTGCTCTCTTGCAGGGCAATGAGCGCATTCAGGAGCTTGAAGGTGGAGCCGGGCGGATACATGCCCTGCAAAAAGCGGTTGTAAAGGGGTAAGGTGGAGTCGGCCTGGAGTTTTTGCCAGTTTTTATCAAAGCTTTCGCCGGAGAAGAGATTAGGGTCGTAGGTGGGGGCGCTCACGGCGCAGAGGATTTCGCCGGTCTTAGGCTCCATGGCGACCAAGGCGCCGGCTTTGCCATAGAAGAGGCTTTCGGCAAACTGCTGGAGGGCTGCATCCACGGTGATTAGAAGATTCTGGCCAGGAATCGGAGGAATATCCAGTGCCCCCTCTTTATAGGGGCTGATTTCCCGGCCCATAGCATCTACGACGATGAAGCGATAGCCTTTTTTACCCCGCAGGAGAGGTTCGTACCAGCGTTCTAAGCCTGAGCGGCCGATAAGATTGCCCAGCGTGTAGAGGCCTTCGGAGGCGTCTATTTCGGTCTGGGTGACTTCGCCGAGATACCCCAGAAAGGGCGCTCCCACGGGATAGTTATACGCCCGGCTATATACCAGCGCCGGCGAGAAGCCGGTCAGGCGCCAGCTCTGCTCGGAAAAAGCAAGGAACTTCTCTAAGGGTACATACCGGCTGAAGAGACTGGCTTTGGTGGGGTTGTAAGCTACGGCCTGTACCAGTCGGGTGCGAATAACCTCAGGCGAAAGGTCTAAAACTTTCGCCACCTGTGACGTATCCAAGCCGGAAATCTGGCGAGGCGTTACCAAGATGTGGAAAAAGGGCTTGTTATGGACCCATAAGCGGCCATGGCGGTCTCGGATAATGCCCCGCGGAGGCACCACCTCCACCCGCCGAATCGTATTAAACTGGGCCTTTTCCCGGGCTTGAAGGTTGCTTAGCTGTAAGTATCCCAAGCGCCCCACATATAAAACCCCTATCCCCCCTATCACCAGGCGCACCATCCAGCTCCGATGAGAATCTACTCTATTTCGCATCACTCCGCCGGATAAANATCGCAAAAATCACCAAAATCCCAAGAAACGANTAACTGGCGCTGAGGGGCGTCCACAGGATNGCTTTCCATGATACTGCCTGCAGTAAGGAATAGCTCAGAAGGTACACTAAGCACAGGGGAAAGGCGTACAGGGTCCATTCGCCCAGGCTAAAGGTTTCTGGGTGAGGAACTTCATCAGGGCTCTGGAAAGGCCGGACAATTCGGGCCCAGAATCCCCGTAAAGCCCACACCCACAGTCCCGAAAACGCATGCGCTCCATACGGCGGAAAAAATACATCCAGNACCAGCCCGAAAGCCAACCCCACNATGAGAGACAGCTCCGCCGCCCACGTAAAAGGCATCACCAGCCAGAAAATCACATACGGCTCAAACCGTACCCANGGCTGAATAGCGAGGGACATACCAGCAAAATACTGCACGATTGGCAAAGCCACAAAGAGCAGCACGACCTGATAGGTTTTCATGGGGAGGCGGGTTTCATGACGAAAAGTGATCCCAACTGAAACCAATCTAAGTAGGTTCGTAGGATAAGGCGCTGGAAACCCTGAGCCGGTTCTGGTAGCGCCTGAACGATGCGACCTATACGCAGGCCGGCNGGGGCGAGGGTNCTTTGCGGGGCGGTCCACACTTCCTCTCCCACCTCTATGGGCGCATATAGGGGGACGTACAGGACCACCACTTCATTGAAAGTGGGNTGGCCTTTCCAGGTGGTAAGGCCCANATAGCCGGAGCGGGCAGTTTGTACAGTCATCTGGACGTTCTCGTGGAAGAGGGGCAAGACTTTGCTGTACGTGGCGGTGGTTTCGGCAATAAAACCGACGAGTCCTCGATCGCTGACTACGACCAGACCGGGATAAACCCCGGCCTCACTCCCCGCATCAATGAGGAGGTAGTTTTTCCGGGCGTGGAGGGTTTGGTACACCGCATGTACGGGGATGAACGCATAGGGCTTTGGCGGGTGAAGGGTGCCCCAGACATGAAGAGGCACCACCACTGGCCCTGCGGCCTCCATTTGGGTGCTTAGGGCTTCCAGGAGGTGGGCATTTTGTGCCTCCAGCTCGCGGTATAGACGCATGGCAAGGAGGGGCTGCGAAACCCAATTCAACGCTCGATGAAGCGC
>JGI24185J35167_1000810_pt1 | contig 14134 bp, 10 predicted proteins | sample YNPBryunderm2012_FD_35167 | JGI IMG/M metagenome (IMG submission 35167) | reverse complement strand
TACAACTCCTTTACAACTTGTAGGGTCCCCACTGGGTGGCTAGGAGGCTGGGTGGATACAGTCCAATAAGGCTTGCTCTCCGAGGCCGGAGTGCTTACCTTAGAGGCTGTCCGAAATACGATTTGTAGCGGGATACACGAGCACCGGCCAGCCCCCAAGCCTCTCCCACCCCTAAGAAAACGGCATTTTGGTTAGTCAGAACAGTTTGGAAAGGGATGGGGGCCGCCGCGAGGCTACCCATTTCGCGGCAGCCTCTTAGGGGAACACCTTCGCCTAATGAAGGGGGTCGATGTGTCCCCGCTGCGGACGCAGCAATCCAGGTTTATTCCCACACAAGCGGGAACCCTGGCAAGATGGAATTTTACTTTTTTCTCTCTGGCCTGCCGCTTTCGCGGCAGTGACACACTGACCTGAGGCCGCCGGATGGCGGGTTACTTAATTCGGCTAAAATGTTCCCTGCTGGATTGCCGCTTTTGTGGAATGCCACTGGATGGAGGTTGTAGCAAAATTGCCACTGTTTCATTCAGCTAACATGTTACCAAAAGCCGCCTTTTTGGGAAAGTGCATAGAAAAGATGAGCCAAAGCAAAATAAAAGACGGTGGGCAAATTAAAAAAGGAGCCGGGGGAATCCGCCAGATTCCCCCGGCCGATGAGGTCTTCCCAACGGGTGGTCGAACGGAGTCTTGTGGTACCGGGCCGCGCTGCAGGCTCCGCTGCTGCCTACGGTCGGTAGAGACTCTCCTCCTCCTGAACCCCCCGAGGATGCCGGGCTGGGAAAGTCCTCCGAAGGCCTTCTGACCGACGTCGGCCGCTGCCAGCAGATGTGCTTATGCACCGTAGCCGCCTGGTGCCTGCTGGACCGTCCCCTTCGGATTCTCGCCTGCCCTCCGCTTCACTCCTCCCCCTAACCTTCTCCCGGCACAGCCGACCGGCTAGGGGGATTCGGAAGGGAGTTGAGCGAGGCAGACTGGACCTCCAAGGGAACGGAGTAGGCCGAGGCTGGGCTCTGATTGGGCCAGGCTGGGCCGGGCGTCGGCCCCCGCGGGCATGGAGAACTTTCCTATTCCCCTGCCCCTCCCACCTGCCATCGAAGGCACCCAAAACCGAATTGTTCCAGGTACACACAACGCGGGCGTTTTCCTCCTTTCCTAGCTGGGCGGGCGAGACCGGAAGGGGAAAGGCGGCTTTTTCCCCAGGTCTCCTGAAGATTCCCGCAGGTTCCGAAGCACCCAATACCACCACCGCCGTCGGAGCAGGGCGTCCAGCAACCGCCTGGACGCCCCTGCCAAAGGATCGGATCGGGCTCCTTGCCCACCGGCCATGCAGGCCCTGAATGCTCGCCGTGGTTCAAACATCTCCTGCATGGCCCATCACCTCCTGCCGGGAGTAGATTCGCCCCTGGAACCGATCCCGCCTGTTTCCCGTGCCGGCTTGTTCCTTCCGCCAACGCCTTCTGGTCTGCCGTGGAACGCTTGGATTGCCTGCGTTGGTTCTTTTTCTCCTCCATGATTCCATATACACATAGTTGAGGCAGTGTCAAATTTTTGGGAGAAAATTCTTTTAAAATCTCTATTGTTTGACTTAACTTCGGAATTACCAAGGAGTTAAGGAAATGCCTTAATCTGGACATAAGTCCAATTCAATGCAGGTATTTTAGCCGGCTATTTTATCTAATTTGTCTGGCCACCGACGTTGCCCCACTTCGGCTCCTCCGCAAAACTCGCCCCGGTTGTATAACCGGGTTAAAATGCGGTTGCCGGGCAAACTTTTCCAGAAACTCCATAGGCCTCCTTACCACCCACTCCCAGGCTCCCACCGTTTCCGTGTCTCCTTCCCCCTTCCCCTAACGGGAGGAACTCCCCAGGAGGGCGAACGTTTTCTTCGCCCATGCCGGGAGGGAGGACGTCCCCTCTGCAAACCTTGGTAGGTTGAACGTGTCCGTGGACGCATTTGCGGCTCCCAGGCCCTACTGCCAGGGAGAAAACTCGGAACACTTTAGCCGAAGGAAGGGGACCGATGTGTCCCTGCTGCGTTAAGGATGTGTCACTCCTGGTAAGCAGCAGTCCGGGTTTATTCCCCCACAAGGGGGAACCCAGGCACGTTTGGAATTTCCTTTTTACTTTCTGGATTCCCGCTTTCGCGAGAATGACACCCGAGTGGACTGCTGCTTTCGCGGCAGGGGCACTCTGGCTTTAGGCCGCCGGAGAGCGGGGTGCTTTATTCGGCTAACATGTTACGAAAAGTCCTCTTTTCGTGTTTTTGTGATTTCCGGTACAACTTCCCCCACCCGGTGAGGAGTTTTTCTGGGGGTGGTCTTCGGCTCGAGATGGGACAAGCCTTCTGGGCACCTTCTGGAGAGAGGAAATGAGCAGGAACAGAGTTCGAATCTGCGCAAAATGGACAAAATGGGCAATATGGATAATCTGGTGGGGGTGCTTTAGCGGCCAGTTCTCTCCGGCTGCCGATACCAACTCATTGCTTATCCTACCCAATAGTTCTCCATCATACCCCTCTTCAGCGGCAACCCAGGTTGGCCAAGAATATCTTCCCGTTCTGCCGGCCGCTGAAACCCGGCGCCAGGACGGCCAGATCGCGGCTCGAAGGGCCGGGCAGCCTATCCGAACGGCCCAGTCCGGCCAGCCCGCTGGAGTCCCCCAGGACAGCCGTCTTCCGCATCCGGCTGGGCCGGTGCCGAGCTTTGTAAATGTTTCCCAACGGGTTACCCCCCAAGGGAGTTCCCAAAGCCCTCCGGCTGGGCTGGTGGACCAACAGGCTGTCCAAACCCGAAGCAACTCGTCGGCTGTTCCGGCTAGTTCGGCCCAGGAGTTGGCGGCTGCATATGCCAAGCACCTGGCCGCCCAAAAGGAACGTCTCACAGAAGAGCTATCCAAATATCCACCTCCTTTAGCGCCCCTAAGCCGGGCAGTTTTCGACCGGCTGGATCAAGCCGCAGCCCTTTGCCAAAAATGGCAGCAGACCGCTTCCGAGCTCCAGCAGATTCAGGTCCAGCAGGCCCAACTTCGCCAGCAGATGGAACGTACCCAGCAGAAAGTGGAAGCGGTGGGCCAGGCGCATAGTATTGGACTTTTGTTACGCAAACAATTGGCCACTCTCCCGGACCCCCGTCACATCCAAAGCCAACTCCGGACCCGCCAGCCGGAAATCCAGGCCCTCACCCTGGAACTTTTCCAAGTGCAGGATCGGCAGGCGGAATTAAAGGATCTGGAGAGTCAGGTGCAAAAACAACTGGCCCAATTGGGACCCCCGCCCAGTGGCATCTCGCCGGAAGCCTGGCAACAGGCAATCGGCCAGTTGCTCCAGGTGGAACAAGTCCAGGTGGACTGGCTTCTGGCGATCGTGCAGCGGTATTTTGAAACCTTGGTGGAACTGGATCAATCGCAGGCGGAGTTGCTTCGGCTGGTGGAAGAGTATCGTCAGTACATCCAGGAACGGATTCTGTGGATTCGGAGCACTCCGGTGTTGGGGCTGGAAGCTATTCGGCATGGGCTGGGGGCGGCCGGTTGGCTTGTGCGAACAGAGCACTTGCGGCCATTGGCCGCTGAAGTTTGGGAAAGTGTACAAAAATATCCATTGCCCCTCCTCGCCTTCCTGGCACTAGCCGCCCTGGGACGTTGGAGCACCCAAAAATTCCGACAAAAACTGCCGCAAATCGGCCTCCAGGCCCAACAGGAAACCTATTGCCGATTCCTCCCCACCCTGCAAACCGCTCTGATGACCGTGCTGGTGGGAATGTTTTGGCCTGCCGTGCTGTGGCTGCTACCGTGGGCGCTGGGCTGGCTGCTCAGCCCCATGGAATTGCTTCGGGCCATCGGGGCGGCATTGCAACTGCTCGCCTGGACGCTGCTGCCATGGCAGGTTCTTTTGGCCAGTTGTGTGGATCACGGCCTGGTCGAAGCGCATTTCGGTTGGCCCAGGGAGAGTGTGCGGGTCCTGCGCCGCTGGCTTCGTGGGGTGGGCGTCATGGGCTTGCCATTGCTTCTGCTGGCCGCTGTGTTCCACTATCAGAGCGAAGAGCGGTTGGACAGTTCCTTGGGCCGGCTTGGGTTTATCGGCCTGATGTTGGTCTGGGCGGTGGGATGGGCGTGGCTATTGCGCTCTAAGGGGCCTTTTGTCCAGGCATGGGCCGCCCACCAGGCAAGCCCCTGGTGGCTCCGATTTCGACTGGCTGCCTATTGGCTGGGTGTTTTGGGGCCGGTGGGATTAGCCGGGCTTGCCGGGACCGGCTATTACTACACCGCCCAGGAACTGGCCTGGCGGTGCTACGGGAGTCTGGTCATTTTGGTGGGCGTCGGCTGGGTGGGAGCGATTTTACGGCGGGGCATTCTGATCCTTCGGCGGCGTAGCACCATGCGTCGGCAAGCAGCGGCTGCCGCAGTACTAGGCGAAGCGGGTCTTGCCCCCTCCGGGGAATCGGCCCCCTCGGCCATGCCGACTGCTCCTGGGCCGCCCGAACCCCTTCCGCCTTCGCCGGCCGAAAAAGTTGCCCCTTTACCAGACCTTGGGCAAATGAGCCTCCAGGTAGAGCGGCTCCTTGGCGTGCTGCTGGGTTTAGGGGCTATCGGCCTGTTGGGGCTGGTGTGGATGGATATTTTGCCAGCCCTGGCGATGTTAAAACAGGTGCCGCTTTGGACCACCTCCTGGCAGGTGGTGCCGGAGCCGGGCGGCGGCGAAACTACGGCGGCTCCCACGCTGGCAGCCCGATGGGTGACGGCAGCCGATCTGGTTTGGGCAATGCTTGTTCTTTTGATCACCTATCTGGGTGCCAAAAATCTGCCTGCCTTGCTGGAATTGATCCTGCCGGAAAAATTGCCCATCGACCAAGGCGCCCGATACGCCTTGAAAACCTTGGTGCAATATACCGTGGTATTGATCGGGCTGTTGCTGGGCCTGCCGCCCCTGGGAATCACCTGGAACCGACTGCAATGGTTGGTGGCCGCCCTGGGGGTGGGATTGGGGTTTGGCTTGCAGGAAATCTTTGCCAATTTTATCTCCGGCCTGATTTTGCTTTTTGAACGGCCAATCCGGGTGGGCGACATTGTAACCATCGGCGACGTAACCGGCGTGGTCTCAAAAATCCATATCCGGGCCACCATCATTACCAATTGGGACCGGCAAGACCTGATCGTGCCGAATAAAGAATTTATCACCAGCCGAGTGCTTAACTGGACGCTCACCAATCTGACCAACCGGATCGTCTTGCAGGTAGGGGTGGCTTACGGCAGCGACCCGGACCGCGTCCGCCGCCTGCTGGAAGAAATCCTTCTAGCCCATCCCTTGGTACTTCGGGAACCGGCACCTCTGGTAACCCTGGAAAACCTGGGCGACAGCGCTCTGCAATTTACCATCCGAGCCTACCTGCCCACTCTGGACAAACGGCTCCAAACCATCCACGAACTGTACACGGCGATCCACAATCGGTTCCGGCAGGAGGGGATCGAGATTCCTTTCCCGCAGCGGGAACTGCATATCCGGTCGTGGACGGCCCCGGCGGGGGAGGTTTCTGCCTGAGCGGCCCTTGGCCCCGATTACCGATGTTCTGAAACCAGAGGACTCTTCTGGTCCAGGTGCTCTTTAGACGGAGTGGCATGTGCCCGCCAGGAGGTTTCCGAGGCGGTCGGCCAAGACCCTGCATCCACCTCCCGGGACTGTTTTGCGGGAGAGGCAGGAGGGAAGCTTTCCGAGGCGATCGGCCAAGCCCATGAAGCCCACCAGGATTCCCAGCGACGGTTTTCCAACCGGCCTGTTGGCCAACCCCCTATATGCTTTCTTGCTGAAGGGGGGTATAATGAAAGGACAGATTTATGGCAAAGATGATCAAATAAGTAAAGTTTCGGCTCTAAATTCTTCGATACCCCTTTCGGACAGCCTAATTACCTATTTGGATNCCATTTTACCCGAAGCAAGCAACCCGCCTCTCTCCAGGGAGGGGGGGCCGGCCTGGGCTTCGGCCAGGCCGGGTGAGGGGCCAAAAGAAGGCCACCGCNCCTTCTTATTGCTCCTTCAGTCTCCACGGTTCCACCNGGGGAGAGGGGATTTGGTTCATTTGCCTGAAATGTTACCTATTTTCTCTATTCCCTGTATTTTCCCCAAACTGTTGTAGGAAGGAGGCTCCACGATGGCAACCATGACCTCTGGCCGGATTTTTGAGGAGATTACCCAATGCATCGGCAATACGCCGTTGGTGCGTCTGCGCCGGGTAACTGCCGGCTGTCAGGCCACCGTAGCGGCCAAACTGGAAAGTTTCAATCCCCTTTGGAGCGTCAAAGACCGGATTGCCTGGGCGATGATCGAGGCGGCCGAGAGAAACGGACTTCTGAAGCCCAATACGGTGATCGTGGAGCCGACCAGCGGCAACACCGGCATCGGGCTGGCCTATGTCTGCGCTGCCCGAGGTTACAAGCTGATGGTTACCATGCCCGAAAGCATGAGCCTGGAGCGGCGCCGGTTGCTCAAAGCGTTAGGGGCGGAAGTGGTGTTGACTCCGGCTACTGAAGGAATGGCCGGTGCGGTGCGAAAGGCCGAGGAAATCCTGGCTCAAAATCCCCATTTCTACATGCCCCAACAATTCAAAAACCCGGCCAATCCGGAAATCCACCGAAGAACCACGGCCGAGGAAATCTGGCGAGACACCCAGGGCCAGGTGGATATCGTGGTCTGCGGCGTGGGCACCGGCGGCACCATCACCGGGGTGGGCGAAGTGCTCAAAGCCCGCAAACCCTCCGTCCGGATGGTGGCGGTCGAACCGGCCAATAGCCCGGTCATCACGCAGAAGCTGGCAGGCCAGGAACTTAAACCTGGACGGCATTCCATTCAGGGGATCGGTGCCGGCTTTATTCCGGAGGTCCTGAATCTGAAGATCATCGACGAGGTCATTCCGGTGCAGGATGAGGATGCGATGGAGACGGCCCGGCGTCTGGCCCAGCAGGAAGGAATCTTTTGTGGGATCAGTTCGGGAGCGGCCGCCTGGGCCGCATTACACGTGGCCCACCGCCTCGAAAACCAAGGAAAACTCATCGTCGTCGTCCTGCCCGATCTAGGCGAACGCTACCTATCGACCAAGCTTTTCCCGGAATAATCTGGTTCCATCTGGGTACATCGTTGCCAACGGAACTCCTCCGCCTCTCTCTGGCCGTCCAGAGGCCGAGTGGACCGAAGGTAGCGGTGGGTGGGGCGACATTGGCGGGACGCACTTGTCGTGCTTCGGCCCACCGGCGAGCCAAGGCAGAGCCCTCCCAACGGTTCTTCTGCGGGAGAGGATCAAGAAACCTCCGCGGGAGAGGATCAAGAAAACCAAAACGGCCCGTTGGGCGGGGGACCAACGGGCCGCTGGGGCTTCAGGAGGAGGAGAGGACAAATGGCACCGATTGCTCGGGAAATCGGCGGGAGCGTCCTTGGTTAGGCAGCAGGCTTAGGAGCGGGGGCCGCAGGCGCCGGTTGCGCAGGAGTCGGGGCGGCAGGCTCGCAAGTGGCCGGGCAGCAGGTTACCGCGCAGCGGCAGGCTTTCCGGCAAGCCCGACGAGCCCGAATCCGGTCGATCAGCCGAGGCTTGCAGCAGACACCGGCCGGCTCGCAGGTTTTCGGAGCGCAGGTAACTGGCTCGCACGCCTTCGGTTCGCAGGTCTTCGGAGCGCAGGTGGCGGCGCAGCGGCAGGCTTTCCGGCAAGCCCGACGAGCCCGAATCCGGTCGATCAGCCGGGGCTTGCAGCACACATCGGCCGGCTCGCAGGTTTTCGGAGCGCAGGTAACTGGCTCGCACGCCTTCGGTTCGCAGGTCTTCGGCTCGCAGGTAGCGGCGCAGCGGCAGGCTTTCCGGAAAGCCCGATGGGCCCGAATCCGGTCGATCAACCGGGGCTTGCAGCACACATCGGCCGGTTCGCAGGTTTTCGGAGCGCAGGTAACCGGCTCGCACGCCTTCGGGCCACAAGTGGCACAACATTTCTTCAACAGGCCTGCCTCAGCATGGGAGGCAAGCATCAGGGCTGCTCCAGCAGCCAGCAACACAAACAGGATCCGTCGGTTCATTCTAGGGACTCCTTGTTAAAAAAGGACCAATCCAAATACCCACATACCTTTTGAGGCAGATACAACCTCTACGACCGTTCTATGGATACGTATCGACGCCGTAGAGGCCATAGATTAACCAAGATATCTATCTCCGCCAAACGATGTAGATTACGAGGTCTTTAAATGCTAAAAAGACAATCTAGATCGAATACACAATTTGTATCGTTTGGATAATCTATTGAAAATAGAGAATCATTTTCGGCGGCCCGACACCGTCCCGATTCCCAAACTATCTTTTCTATGATAGATGCCACAACTTCCATCGACGAAACCACCAACTAAAATTGCCCGTTTTCTTTAGATTCATAAAGGAAAATAGATGACCGACACCTCCTATCTTACTCAACCTCTCTATTCCACCATCGGAACCGATCCCGACTTCCAAGAATTGGTCGCCCTGTTCGTTGAAGAAATGCCCCAGCGCATCCAAAAAATCCTGAACTATCTCCATCAGGGCAATCTGGAAGGACTCCACCATATCTGCCATCAACTGAAAGGCTCAGCCGGCGGGTATGGATTCCCCCCGATCAGCTTAGCCGCCGATCAGGTGGTCCAAGCCATCCGAAACCACGGCCCCGAAGAACAAATCCGCCAGAATGTCGAATACCTCGTAGCGCTGTGCCGACAAGCCAGAGCAGGAGGCCCCTCGTCCGCCTCCAGTTCCGGAAAAGAACCCCCTAATTGGGTATAATAGAATACCCTAGACGGTCTATCAGCTCATCCGAGGGCAACCCAGTTCTCCTAGACTGCCTGTCTTACCAGTGAAATGCCCGACTTATCCTCTGGCACACGGCTTCCATCCGAACAAAAGAGGTGCATCTCCGGGCAAATGGTCCAAGCTACCGGCTGAAAGCCAGGATGAGTCACCATTCTAGAGAGGTAGAAGAAATACCGGGGGGTATAGAAGAGGGGGTTGTAGAAGATAGGTCCGAAGTAGCCTCTTGGTGTTCCAAAACCAATCGGGCCGCCGGGCCGGAAAGCTGTTCCACCGTCGGGGCGATCCGATCCAGGAAAAACTTCGGATACAGCCCGATCCACAACATCAGCAGCCCCAGCGGGGCCAAAGCCGCAATTTCCCGCCAACAAAGGTCCGATACTTGCCTCGAATCCCCGGAAGCATCCATCGGACCGGAACCCTCCAAGCCACCGGAACCGCCAGGCCACTCCGAACCGGCCAACCCTCCCGAAGCGTCAGACTCGGCCGAATGGCCTGGCCAACTGCCCGGCTCTCCCAAAGAGGCAAGTCCGCTCCGGAATCCGGCAGATTCGGAAGGCATTCCACCCGAAGCCCTATGGCCGGGCCTGTCAACCGGCTGTTCTTCTCCGGAAGCCAGATTGTCCCCTTCTCCGGCGGCCCCATGTCCTGGTTCTCGCAGTGGACCGAAAAACACCCGTTCCACCATCCAGAGCATGTACCAGGCGCCCAGGACCACGCCGCTTACGGCCAAGATGGAAAGGATGCGGTACAAGGCGGTCCACGGCTCCGGAGCGGCGGCCCAAGCCCGGTGGAACATTCCCCATAGGCTCAGAAATTCACCGACAAACCCGTTCAGTCCCGGAAGCCCAATGCTGGCCAAACTTGCCAGCACCATAAAAAAGGCAAGCCACGGTAATCGACGGGCCAGGCCGCCCAGATCGGCCATTTGCCGAGTATGGTAACGTTCGTACATCATCCCCACCAGGGCGAACAGCGCCCCGGTCGATAGCCCGTGGTTGAGCATCTGTAAGACGCCCCCTTGCCCGCCCGCACGATTCAGCGCAAAAATGCCCATCATGCAAAACCCCAGATGGCTAATGCTCGAATAAGCGATCAACCGTTTGATATCCGTTTGGGCCAAGGCGACCAGGGCCCCATAAATAATCCCGGCTACAGAAAGCACCAACAGATAAGGCATCGAAACTACCGTGGCTTCCGGGAGCATGGGGATATTGAATCGCAGGAATCCGTATCCGCCCACTTTCAGCAGCACCCCAGCCAGCACTACACTACCAGCCGCCGGCGCCTCCACATGCGCCAGCGGCAACCAGGTATGCAGTGGAAACAGGGGCACCTTGATCGCAAACCCGGCAAACAAGGCCCAAAAGATCACCAGTTGCAGTCCCAGCGGCATCCGGTCCCCGCCGTGCAGATTCTGCAAATAGTCGGTCAGCACGGGGATCGAAAAGGTCAGCCGATCCGTCTGCTGGTACACCCAAAGGACCACCGTCAACAGGCCCAAAAACGTAAGTACACTGCCGGCCAGGGTGAATAGGAAAAATTTGATGGCCGCATACTGCCGCTGGGCACTGCCCCAGACGCCGATCAGCACAAACAGCGGCACCAAGGTGAACTCAAAAAACACATAAAACAGCAGAATATCCTGGGCCAAAAAGACACCCAACATACCGGTTTCCAGCAGGAGCCAACATCGGTAAAACCGGGCCGCCTCCTCCTGAATGGCTTCCCAACTGACCAGCACGCCCACCACGCCCAGCAAGGCCGTCAGGCCGTACAGCCAAAGGCTCAGCCCGTCCAAGGCCAACGAAAAGCTCACCATAGGCGGGGACTGGTCGGGGCTAGTGCCGGGTGCCCACGGCAGCNTCAACCGAGCAAACTCTTTCGCCCCGGGCGGATAAGCACCTATGACCAGTACAGACAGAACCAAGGTAAATAGTGTAGTGGCCAAGGCCGACTGCCGGGCACGCTGCCGATCCCGCCCTAACACCAACGCCCCCGCCGCCGGCGAAAGCACACTGACCAGCAATAGCACCCTTGCACCTGCTTCGGTCATAGTGATTTCAGATCCTTAAGGGATAGCTGTGAGAATAATGTGCTTTTGTATTTCAATCACAAAGGGAGGCGATCTGGCTCACCGCCGTACCGGGCTGCTCATCCGGTCATCAAGGCACCAAGTAAGACCAAAACGCCGAGGATCATGGCCAGTGCATAAAAAGGCACGAGTCCCATTTGGAGGCTTCGGAGTAAAGCGCCCAGGCTGCGGGGGATGTTGCCGATGCCGTCCACCGCCCCGTCAATGCCACGATGGTCCAGCCAGGCGCACAGCCGAGCCAGCCCCCACAACGGCATGACCACCACGGCCTGGTAAAGCTCGTCGAAGAAAAACTTGCCATACGAAAGTCCATATAGCCCCACCGCTGCGCTGAGCCGGCTGAGACCTTCCAGCACCGTGCGAGGGCCAAGATACACCAGGGCGGCCAAGCCGATCCCGGCCAGAACAACGGCGCTGCTCAGGAGGGCGACCTGGCCATGGGAGACCATCTCGGCCCGTGGGCCTTCGGCGGCCAGGCCGGTCAGACAGAGCGAAGGCGTTTGGGCCAGGAAGTGGGCGAAGCCATGGGTCCACTCAAAGTAGGCGCCCACCACCAGCGAAGCCGCCGCCAGCACCACTAGCGGCACCGTCATCCAGGCAGGGCCTTCGTGGACATGATGGCCAGCTTCTTCCGGAATCCGTTCCGGCCCGTAAAAGGCCAGGAAAAAGGCCCGGAAGGTATAGAAAGCGGTCAGAAAGGCCGTTGCCAGGGCCAAGCCAACCAACACCTGATACACAAGTCCTCCCTGTTGGCTCAGCGAGACGAGAATGGCATCTTTGCTCCAGAACCCGGCAAACGGCGGCAGACCGGCCAGNGCCAANCAGCCGAAAAGCATCGTCGTATGCGTCCAGGGCAGCTGCCGGCGCAAGCCGCCGAACTGCCGAAGGTCGATCACGCCGCCCAGGGCGTGCATGACGCTCCCGGCAGCCAAAAACAAAAGGGCCTTAAAAAAAGCATGGGTAAACAGATGGAACATCCCGGCGGTTACGCCAAGGGCCGTGCCGGTTCCCACAGCCAAAAACATATACCCCAATTGGCTAATCGTGGAATAGGCCAGGATGCGTTTCAGATCGGTTTGTGTCAGGGCGATCAGAGCGGCCAGCAGGGCGGTGCCGCCGCCGATGCAAGCCACCACCAGCGGACCGACCGGTGTATCGGAAAATACCGGCGTAGCCAAAAACAGCGGCAAACATCGGGCCGTCAAATACACCCCGGCCGTTACCATCGTGGCCGCATGGATAAGGGCGCTAACAGGAGTAGGCCCCTCCATGGCGTCGGGCAACCAGACATGCAGCGGCCATTGGGCGCTTTTGCCGCACGCCCCAGCCAAAAGCAGCAGGGCAATGGCCGTGCCCACCGCTCCGCCGACATAGTGTTCCGGCTGGTGTAGGAAGGTTTGACCGAGGATGCCCGGNTGGGTGTGGCCGCCGACCTGGACATCATGGAAATTCAGCGTGCCATAGGTCATCCAGAGCAAAAAAACGCCCAGCGTAAAACCGAAATCGCCCACCCGGTTGACCAGAAATGCCTTTTTCCCAGCCGCAGCCGCGGCAGGCCGTTGATACCAAAACCCAATCAACAGATAACTGCACAGCCCCACCGCCTCCCAGAACACATATAATAATAGAAAATTGCTCACCGAAACTAACATACACATTGAAAATACAAACAGGGCGATGTAACTGTAAAAGCGCCAGTAGCCGGGATCACCGTGCATGTAGCCAACGGAATATACCGCCACCAGGAAGGAGATCAGCGTTACCGTGGCCAGCATGATGGCTGTCAGGGGGTCGGCCCGGAGAGCCACTTCGATCAGCGGCCTGGGGCCGAGTGGATCGGCAGGCCGGTTCGAGCTGTCGGTAGTCCGGGGGGAGCTGGTTAGGCCGGTTGGACTGGCCGGCGCCGGGCCGGGGCTGCCCGTCCAGGTCCAGAGGGTAATAATCCGTTCATATCCAAGCGGATGCGGCTGAGCGTGGGGGGGCGGGATCGGTTCCTGCTGCCGGGCCGAGTGGGCCTGGACCGACTTCTCCCCCACCTGCCAGACCAACAGCAGGCTTGCCGCCAACGAGATGGCCAAGGCCACCAGGGTCGGCCAATGACTCTGGCTCCGTAAAAGCCGAGGCCCCAACAGAGCCGTCAACACCGCCGCGGCCAGCGGCATNACCACCGTAACCACCAATAAGGATTCAATTCCGAACATATTCCATCCCTACGTCGGATGCTCGGGGGTTGTTCCATAGCACAGGAATTGCCATCGAAATCCGGTCCCGTTTTTTCTCGGACATTTACAGCAAATCTCGGAAGTCGGCATTTTCGGGCGGTTCGGTGGGGCGGACGCCGGCCCGGGCCAATCGGGGCCACTCCGGCACCGGCTCTTCCGGGATCGGCATGGGCTGGTCCTCCTGCCAAGGCGGCTGATTGGCCTCCCGAAGCCGTTGCCACAGGGCAATATCCAACGAGCCTGTCTGCCGGAACAGCACCACGATCAGCGCCAAGCCAATGGCCGCCTCACAGGCCGCCACCGCCAGAATAAAAATCACCAACATCTGGCCGCCGAAGTGGTCATAAAATCGGCTCCAACCGACCAGGCTCAACGACACCCCCTGCAACATGATCTCGGTGGAAAGAAACATCAGGATCATGTTCCGCCGAGTGAAAAAGCCGACCAGACCGATGCCAAAAAGCATCACTCCGACGGCCAAGTATTGGTGCAGGAAAGCGTAGTCGTTCATGGCTTGATGGCTTGTCTGGATTTTCAAAAGGTCAGGAGTTGTGCCCGGGTTCGGTTTGGGGACTTGGTTCGGCGTCCCTGGGTTGCCGGGAACGTGTACTTGGTTGTTGAGGGCCTTCCCAAGGACCATGCCATCGCCCGATGATCACAGCGGCCCCGACCAGGGCGGCCAGCAGCAGGAGGCCTGCCGCCTGCACGGCCAGCCAATGGCCTCCGAATAGGTGCTGGCCAATTCGGGCGACATGCAGGTCGGCCAACACCCCCTGGCCCGCCTTGNGCGGAAGAAAATCCNTTTCCGNCGGCGNAGCGGCGGTTNGCTGNGCGGATGGGGTTAGGGCCCTTTGGGCTTCGGCGGCGGGGGGTGCGGGAGATTGATGGAAGGCGGCTTCGGCTTTGCCGGATTGGTCTGCGGAAGTTTGGGGTTCGGCAGATTGGCCTCCGGCGGCTGAGCCTGGAGCAGATTTATCAAAAACAGACGGGACTCCGGAGAATTGATCTTCGGCGGA
>JGI24185J35167_1000808_pt1 | contig 14144 bp, 10 predicted proteins | sample YNPBryunderm2012_FD_35167 | JGI IMG/M metagenome (IMG submission 35167) | reverse complement strand
GGGGGAGCGTGGGGAAACCTGGTTTCCCCACGCCCCTTGTAGGGCAAGCGGGTTGCGCACCCTGCGAGGCCCCCAGAAACCAATCACTGGCTATCCGGACAGGCTGTACAGCAGACAACAAAAAACCCGAGGACAAACCGCATGGCAGATCAGGCCCAGGCCAAAGTCGAGCAGCGCGCGGCGCTCTCCGTGGGTGNTTCCCAAACCATAGACCTGCGGAAACGCCCCCGGCTCGGCGAATCGATCATTCAGACCGTGCTCTTCGTTTGTGGATTTATTTCGATTTTCACCACCATTGCTATCGTGTATGTGTTGTTTCAAGAGTCACTCTCGTTTTTCGCCGATCCCGCAGTGACCCTGTTCGAGTTCTTTACCGGCACCGTCTGGCAGCCGCGCATCGGCGAGTTCGGCGTCTTGCCCCTCGTCAACGCTACGCTGGTCATCAGTTTCATCGCCATGCTCGTAGCCGTTCCCCTGGGGCTGGGCATGGCGATCTATCTGAGCGAATACGCCTCGGAACGCGCCCGGGCCATCCTCAAGCCGGTCATTGAATTGCTGGCCGGCATCCCCACCGTGGTCTACGGCTTCTTCGCCCTCACGTTTGTGACCCCCATTCTGCGCGGCATGTTGGGCAAAGATGTCGTTGCGGTCTACAACATGCTGTCGGCGGGCCTGGTGGTGGGCATCCTTATTACGCCCATCATCGCCACGCTGAGCGAAGACGCCCTGAGCGCTGTCCCCGGCAGCCTCCGGCAGGCCAGTTTCGGCCTCGGCGCCACTAAGTGGGAAACGGCCATCAAGATCGTCGTCCCCGCGGCTCTGTCAGGCATCCTCGCCGCCAGCATCGTCGCGATGTCGCGCGCCGTCGGCGAAACCATGGTCGTGGCCCTCGCGGCCGGCGCCAGCCCTAATCTGACCTGGAACCCCTTCGAACCCGCGGAGACGATGACCGGCCATATCNCGCGCATCTCCGGGGGCGACTTGAGNTATGGCAGTNTTGACTACCGCTCGATCTTCGCCATCGGTCTGGTGCTCTTCTTCATCACNCTTGCGCTGAACATCGCCAGNCGCCGGATCGTGCGGCGCTTCCGGGAGGTGTACGACTGATGNGCAGCGAATCGCTACGGCCGGAGAGCCNNTCGGTTGGCANGCTGCCCGAAGGCGAGGCCGCCCGTCAGAACGTCANCGGGCGCCAGCGCCGCGGCAAGGTCTGGGAAGGCATTCTCCTGGCCAGCACTGTTTTCGGTATCATTATTTTGCTGATGCTGGCCTACAATATCGTCAATGATGCCTTTGGCGGCATCGGAGTGCAGTACGCGGTCGAGGCAGAGGAAAACTGACCGACGGACGGCCGCTCGATCAACTTTCTCAGGCGGAGCTTGTCGCTATCCTGGAAACGAACCTGCGCTCGCGCGTGTTGGAGAACCTCAAACGGGAAAGGCCGCTGGCTGAACGCAGTCGTGAGGAACTGATCGATATCATTAACGACGAGATCATCAAGCCGGAGGTCGTCGCGGTCTACACGCTCAACGAGTTCCTCTTCAACCGCCCGGCCATCGAGGCCGAACTGCGTGAGAGCCATCCTCGCGCCGAATTGATCTTCAAGAGCTGGCTGTCCTGGGATTTTATCGTCAACCCGATGTCGAGCAAACCCGTCAAGGCGGGCATCCGCACCGCGATCCTGGGCACGGTCTTCCTCCTCCTGCTGACCATGCTCATCTCGTTCCCGCTGGGGGTCGGCGCGGCGATCTATCTGGAAGAGTATAAAAGCGATAAGCCCTTCGATGAACGGGTTCCCGCCGGACGCTGGACAAACAACGCCATCCAGCGCGTCGCCGGTCTGATTGAAACGAACATCTACAATCTCTCGGGGGTGCCATCAATTATCTATGGCATCCTGGGGTTGGCGATCTTCGTGCGCGCCCTCGAGCAGTTTACCAGCGGCGCCGTTTTCGGCTATGCCGACCCCACCACGGCCAACGGACGCACGATTATGTCGGCGGCCCTCACGATGTCGCTCCTCGTCCTGCCGGTGGTGATTATCTCCTCCCAGGAAGCCATTCGCGCCGTCCCCAGTTCGCTGCGCCAGGCCAGCTACGGCCTGGGGGCCACCAAATGGCAGACGGTCTGGAAGATCGTGTTGCCCAATGCTCTGCCCGGCATTCTTACCGGGACGATCCTGTCAATTTCCCGCGCCATCGGCGAGACCGCCCCGCTGATCGTGATCGGCGCCTCGACGTTCATNGTTACCGACCCCGACAGCCTCTTCTCCAAGTTTACCGTCCTGCCGCTCCAGATCTACAACTGGACCTCGCGGCCCCAGGAAGAGTTTCGCGCGATTGCCGCCGCGGCCATTATTATCCTGCTCGTTCTGCTGCTGTCGCTGAACGCCGCGGCGATCTGGCTCCGCAACTATCTCCGCTCCAAGAGGGTGTCTACATGACCACCACAACTATGAATGATACGAAATACGCGATCGAAACGCGGAACATGAATATCTACTATGGCGCGTTTCGGGCGGTGAAGGATGTGACCTTCAGCATCGAACGGAACAAGATCACCGCGCTGATCGGCCCCTCGGGGTGCGGCAAGTCTACGGTGCTGCGTTCCTTCAACCGCATGAATGACCTTATCCCCGGCGCGCGCACCGAGGGCGAGGTGCTCTACCACGGCCAGAATCTCTACGATCCCGATGTGGACGCGGTGCAGGTGCGGCGTCAGATCGGCATGGTGTTCCAGAAGCCCAATCCCTTTCCCAAGAGCATCTACGATAACATCGCCTATGGCCCGCGGATTAACGGCTGGAAGGGCAGCAAGGCCGAGATGGACGAACTGGTTGAGCGCGCCCTCCTCGGAGCGGCTCTGTGGGACGAGGTCAAGGACAAGCTCAACCAGAGCGGTCTGTCGCTCTCCGGCGGCCAGCAGCAGCGCCTCTGCATCGCCCGGGCCATCGCCGTGCAGCCCGAGGTGATCCTGATGGACGAGCCGTGCTCGGCCCTCGACCCGATCTCTACCCTCAAGATCGAGGAGTTGATGCTCGAACTGCGGCAACGCTACACGATAGTGATTGTGACCCACAATATGCAGCAGGCGGCCCGCGTGTCCGATTACACGGCATTTTTCTTGATGGACAAGGAAGATCGCGCCGGGGAACTGATCGAGTACGATGTCACTTCAAAGGTTTTTCAGAACCCCAGCGACAAGCGCACCGAGGAGTATGTCTCCGGGCGGTTCGGGTAAACTCGTCTCACCCCTGGCCGCGCGCTGCCGCGGGGGCGGCCCCTCGCGCGGCTACGCCGCACACGAATAGGATGAAGATAAGTTGTTCCTGGGAGGGCTGCGCCCTCCCAGACCCTCCCAGCCGGGTGAGAGGATGGGGCAAACCTGGTTTCCCCCATACCCCTGCTTGAGGGCGTAGCCCGCCCAGACCGTCCCGCGGGCGGGGGTATGGGGGAACCTGGTTCCCCCGTGTTCACGTTCGTGCCGCCTCCAGCACCGCCGCCGTTACCGCATGATGCCGGTACGGCGGCGGCGTGCGCCTGGGGTAGGTGCGGTTGCTGAGCAGCACGAGGGCCAGGCCCCGCGCGGGCACGCCCACGATTGCCGGCCCGGTGAAACCGGTGTGGCCAAAGCTCCCCGCCGGCGCCGCGCCCATGAAGTTCGCCCGGTCGAGCATCCAGCCCAGGCCCGTCCGCGCGGACGCCCCGCTCAACGCCGGCAAGGCCCCGGTATAGTCGCGCAGCGCCGCGGCTACCGTGGCCTCGCGCAACACCTGGCGCCCCTCCCACGCGCCTCCCTGCAACCACATGCGCAGCAGCCGCTCCAGGTCGCTCGCCGTGCTGAACAAGCCCGCATGGCCTGCCACGCCCCCCAGAGCATAGGCGCTTTCGTCGTGCACCACGCCGTGGACCAGGCCGCGCCAGTCCGGTTCGACCTCCGTCGGCGGAATGCGCGTCCGGAGTTCCGGGGGCGGGCAGAAGCCGGTTTCGCGCATCCCCAGCGGCTCGAGGATCAACCTGCGGATGGCCGCGTCGAGCGGCATGCCGGCCAGCGCACTCACCACTTCACCCAGCAAGAAGCTGTTGATGTTGGTGTAGGCCACGACGCTGCCCGGCGGGCGCGCGGGCGCGGCTCCGTACACGGCGGCGCGAATGCCCTCCGGGCCAAGGGCGCGCAACACCGAGAGCCGCGCCTCCAGCCCCGAGGTGTGGGTCAGCAGGTGGCGCACCAGCACCTGCTCGGCGCGCAGGCGCGGCAGGTAGCGGCGCGCCGGGGCCTCCAGGTCGAGGGCGCCGGCGTCGTAGAGCGCCAGGGCGGCGCTGGCAGTGAAGACCTTGGTGAGCGAGGCGATATCGAAGATGTCGTCCGGGGTCAGGGGACGCGACCCCGGCGCGGCGTACATCGTGGCGCCATAGGCGGCGTGGTGCAGCCGCGCCCCCTCGCGGGCCACCAGCACCACAGCGCCCGGAAACACCTGCCCGGCGATGGCCTGGCGGATCAGGGAATCGATCACGGCCTGCATCACGAGCGCACGAAGACCCCGCGCCGCGCGGCGATCTCCAGCACCCACAGGCCGAGCGCCAGGCCGAGCAGCCAGGGCCACAGTCCCTCGGGCGCATCCAGGGCCTCTGTGGCCGGCGTCCCCGCCTGCCCCAGGTCGGCCAGCACCGCGCCGCCGGTAGCCGCGGCNATGGCCTCCAGCAACGCCCGCCCTTCGGCGGGATCACCCTGCTGGCGATACTCCGGCGCGACGGGCTGCACAAAGCCCACCTCACGCTGTTGCCGGCCACCCTCGTGGACCAGGGCCACCGAGACCAGGTAGGCCCCTGGCGCGGGCAGCACCAGATCCTGCGTGTAGCGACCGGGGGCGGTCTGCGGCACATCGAAGGCGCGCTGCTCGCCGCCGGGCAAAGTGACCCGCGCGTTCACCGTCGCCAGGTCGAGCGGGGCGCCCCCCGGCTGCAGGGCGTCCACCACCAGGCGCGCCCCGCCGGGACGGGCCTCAATCCGCACCTGGAGCGGGCCACTGTCGGGTTCGGGCAGGGTGTAGCGCACCGTCTGCGCCCAGAAGCGTTCAAAGCCGTCCCAGCGCGTCCAGGCCGCGGCCCACGGCGCGCCGGCGGTCGGCGTCCAGGCCACGGCGCGGCCCAGCCCGTACTGCCAGGCGGCCAGCAGCGGGTCATCTTCCGGGGAACGCAGCACCACATCCGCGGCGGGACGGGCGGTGGTGGCCACGTAGCCGGCAAGGTCGGGCAATTCGGCGGGAGCGAAGTCGCGCACGATAGGGTGCGGGCGATCGAGAGCGGGCTGGACCGCGCCCTCGACCACTGGGGCCGAGCGGGCAATTTCGCTCTCCAGCAGGGTGAGACGGGGAATATCCTCGGGACGATCGGCGAAGTAGTAGCGCCCGGCGCCCCAGCGGGCCAACTGGTCGAGCAAGGAGGTATCGGCGTCCTCGCCAATCGCAATGGTGGAGAGGGTGATCTGCTGGTCACGGGCCGTCTGCACCAGACGCTCGTAGTTGGCCATGTTGTTCGTGAAACTGCGCCCATCGGTCAGCAGCACGGCGTGGCGCACGCTGGTGGGTTGGCGGGCCAGGGCCGGCAGGCCCTCGCTCAAGGCCAGTTCGATGTCGGTGCCGCCGCCGCTGGGCAGGTCGAGGATGGCCTGCTGGATGGCCGCCAGGCTGGCCCCCTCGCCCACCTGCTGGAAGGGCACCACCCAGAGGTGCCCGGTGTCGAAGGCCAGCACGCCGATGCGATCCTCGGGCTTGAGACTCTCGGTCGCCAGAATGGCGGCCTCTTTGGCCATATCGAACTTGCTAACTCCCACCGCGGCGGTCATGCTCGCCGAGCGGTCCACAATCAGCAGCAGGGCGATCTCGGTGCGCTGGGGGCGCGGCGGCGGCTCCATCGTCACCGGCAGCGCCTCCTCCAGCGGCGTGTCTTTGTAGGCCCCCAGGGTGAAGGAGTTGCGCCCGCCAATCGCCACCAACCCGCGGCCCTCGCTGCGCACCAGCTCGCGCACGCTGGCCATCTGGTCGAGACTCAGGGCCGCGGCCGGCACATCGACCAGCACCACGCCGTCGTAGGCGGCAAGATCAACCAGGCGCGAGGGCATCTCGGCGGGCTGCACCCGGCGCGTCTCGACCCCCTGTCGCCGCAGGGCGTCGCCCAGCAAGGCCGCTTCGTCGTCGCTCGCGGCCACGAGCAGCACCTGCGGCGGCGGGTTAACCTGGACGACGGCCGCGGCGCGGTTGTTGGCGCCGAAGGTGTCGCCCACCGGCGTCTCGAGTTCGGCCCGCAGCCGGACGACGCCCACAGACCCGGCGGTGTGCGAGAAGGAAAATACTTCCTCGCCCGGGATCAGCGCCACCTCTTCGTCGCCGAGCAGCGCCTCACCTTCCCATAGCCGCAGGCGCCCGCTCACCGGCGCGCCGGTGGAGCGCACGGTGATCTCGATTGGATACGCCTCCCCCAGGCGCAGAGCACGCGGCACGTTCAAGCCCGTAATCGCCACCTCCGGCGCCCCGGCGGAAGCTACCGGGGCCACGTCCACCCGCACCCCGGCCTGCGCGGCCAGGCGGGCCTCGACCAGCGCGTCCGGCGTGGTGGCGAGACCATCGGAGACCAGGATGACCCGACCGCCACCGGGCAACAGCGCCTGCGCCGCGCGCAGACCCGCGGCCAGGTCGCTGCCGCCCGGATCGAGCGCCGCGGGCAGCGCCGCGCCCTCCTGTTCTCCGGCGCTGACCACATTCGCGCCGAAATACAGCACCTTCACCCCGGAACCGGCGCTCCGCGCCAGTTCCGCGACCTGGGTTCGCAGCGCCGCGCGCGCGCCCTCGGCGAGACTGTCCGACTGATCCACCAGCACCACCAGCGCGCCCTCGGGGGGCAGGGCCGTTCCGATAAAGGGATCGGCCAGGGCCAGGATCAGCAGGGTCACGGTGAACAGGCGCAGCGCCAGCGCCGTGGCCGGCACGCGCACGCCGTGCCAGCGCCAGAACAGCACAAACGCGGGCAGCGTCAGCAGGAGCCAGAGCAACTGGGGATTCCGGAGGATCATCCGCGTTCAGCTTTCGGCAAAGCCCCGTGACCGGCGGGCATGCACGTACACCCACTCGCCGAGGATCACGATCAGCGCCAGCGCCACCAGCCAGGGCCAGAGCGGTTGCGCGGCCTCGTCACGCTCGCGACGCGCCGGCGCCGCCGCCACCGGCTCGGGCACGGGCCGGGGTCGCAGATCGGACTCAACCGCCGCACCGGCATTTACCCCGACCTGGGCAGTATACAACCGCCGGTCGCCTGCCAGTTCCACCAGGGTGTAGCGACCGGGCTGATCAAACGTGACCCACGCGCGACCTCCTGGCTCGACCGTCACCAGGGTTATCGCGCCATCGGGGGCGGTCACCTCCACTGTGGTCGCCCGCGGATCCACCGGCAGGCTCAGCGTCGTCCCGGCCAGCGCCGAGGCTGGCGCGGCGGGCGGGATCAGATCGCGCGCAGTGCGGGCCACCAGCAGCGGGAAGGCCAGCCGCGTGGTCAGATTCCCCTGGGCGAGGTCGAAGGTCCAGACGGCGATTGCGCTAGCGGGGGCCCGCCAGCGGAAGATCAGCGGCTGGCCGGCCCGGCTCAGCAGGGTAACGGCCTCCGCGGGAGGGGTCACCGGCGTGGCCGGACCAAACTCCACCGCCCCCAGGCTGATCCCCTCAAAGAGTTCCGCCCCCGCCGGGGTGATGGTCAACTCACCGGAAGGCGGCGCAGCCTGCCCGGCGGCCAGCAAGGTCGCGTCGGGTGGCGGGTGGATGGCCAGCACGCCGCCGGAGGGCCAGGCCGCCGGCAGGAAGCGCTCAAAGACGGTCAAATCCGCGGCGGCGCCCCGATACTCAGCCGGGGCGACAACCGTGAGTTCCAGCCCCGGCACGGCGCGCAGGGCGCGCTCCAGGGCCGCCGGCTGCTCGGAAACCAGCAGCGCGCGCGTGGGACGATACGCGACCAGACCAAGCTCGGCGCGATCATCGGCAGGCAGGGCGTCGTCGCCGTCCAGTTCCGCGCGCAGGAAGCCGATGCCCCGCGGCACGGTCCAGGTCAACTCGACCTCGCCATCGGGCCGCAAGGTGATCGGGCGGGTATCGAGCAGGGTCCCGTCGCCGTAGAGGCGCACCACGGTGCGTAAAGCTCCGCGGCCGTAGTTTACCACCCGCGCATAGACCTGCACCAGACCGGCGCCAGCGCGGGGGCGCGCCGCGAAGGCGACGATGGCGCGATTGTCGAGCTCGCCCCCCACCAGCTCCCAGCGGATGGGAACGGCGGCGCCGCGCGTGGCGAGTTCGCCGGCCAGCGCCGGTAGCGCGGCATCGGTCAGCACCACGATCTGCGCGCCGGGACGGCCCTGCAAGGAGGCTTCGGCCAGGGTCAGCGCGCCCGCCAGGTCGCTCCCCACCCCGGTCGGTTGCAGCCGGGCAAGGGCGGCAACGAGCCGGGGGCCATTGGCGGCATCACGGTCAATCACCCGCGCCTGGGGGCCGGCGGCGATCAGGGTGGCGCTGCCCCCACCGGCTGCGCCCAGGAGCGACTGCGCGCGAGCCCGCGCGGCGTCGAGGCGGCTGCCGCCGCTGCCGGGCGCCGGGGCGGCCATGCTGATCGACGTATCAATCACCAGCGCCAGATGCTGCTGGCCCCCGAAGGCGATCAGGTTCCACTGCGGGCGCGCCAGGGCCAGGGCCAGCAGGGCGGCGGCAAGCAGGTGCAGCAGCAGCAGGAGGGTGAGCGACAGCCGGCGGCGCTGCCGGGCGGCATGGCTCTGGGGCAACAACTGCCAGAGCAACAGTGAGGGCACGATCACCCGCCGGCGCCGCTCACGCAGCATGTGCAGGATGACAATGACCGGCAGGGTCAGGAGTGCCAGTAACCCGAGGGGGGCAAGCAAACTCATCGGGCGCTCTCGCAGGGTCATTCCGGATAACCCGATTATCCGGCTACGTTCTGGGATAAGTATTCACATTTCTCCGGGGAGCGCAGGCAGTTTGCCCGCGTAGACGCGACTTAGTACCAATGGTCTTTGAATAAATAATCCGGTATAGGCCGCGCAGGCGGCCTTCGCCTTGCCTAGCCGAGGGCTTTAGCCCGACGGCTAGCGCGGGATAGTGGATGAATTTCTCAACGACCATCAGCCCTCGGCTACGGGATGCGAAGCCCGCCTGCGCGGCCGAGAGCGGAGTAATTCTTCAAAGACCATCAGCACTCCCAGGCGGCTATCGGCGGCTGATTGATGACGGAACCTCCCAGCAGTGACATTTTAGACTGTTTCAGCCTGGCGTGGGCTGGAGAGAATGTCTGGCAAGGTATACGCAAGCCGTACCGGTCCTGTTGTTTTTATATGGATAGCGGCTGCGGGGTGACATCCTCTCCCGGGCCTCACGACAGCAGACGGCGCGCGTGCAGGTAGGGGATCACCTGCCGTTCGAGGGGCCAGTGGCTGAGTATCGGCGCGTAACGGACGCCGCGGCGGGCGCACAGCCGGGCGATGCCCTCGCGCCATTCGCGCGCGGCGCGGGCATAGGCGCGCAGGGTGGCGTCATCGAGGGTCACTGCCAGGCGCTGGCCGGTTTCGCTATCTTCGAGTTCCAGCGGCCCTTGCAGGCGCGGGTCCAGATCGCGCTGGTCGAGCAGGTGCAGCACCAGCACCTGCCAGCGCGGCGGCGCCAGAGCACGCAAGCCTTCCTCCAGCCCATCAGACGCCAGCAGATCGGAGCACACCACCAGCAACCCGCCGTGGGGGTGCTGGCGGGCGTAGCCGGCAAGGACCGCGCCCACCCGTGTGTCGGATTGGGGAGCGATGCGCTCGATAAAGCCAAACATATCAACCACGCGGCGCTTGCCCTGCGCGGGGCCGAAGGGTCGCGCCACCTGCGGACCGAAAGGCGCCACGTGCAGACGGTCGCCGTGGGCCAGGGCCAGGTAGCCCAGGGCGCCAACCAGTTGCCGGGCCAGGCGCAGGCGCGGCGGGTTGCTCACGGTCATGCTTCGCGAGGCATCGATCAAGAGGTGCACGTGCACATCCTGCTCGGCCTCGCCGAGCTTCACCAGCACCTGCTCCTGGCGCGCATAGGCATTCCAGTCCACATAGCGCACATCATCGCCGCGGGTGTAGGGGCGATGTTCGCTGAACACGGTGGTCGGCAAGCGGCGGCGGCTGGGATGTTCGCCACTGGCGGGGTTGCCACGCAGGGTGCGCTGAGCCTGCAGGCTCAGCCGTTCGAGGCGCCGCAGGAAGGCCTCATCGAACAACGGCCCATCGGCGCGGGGCGCGGCGCTGCCCGGTTGCCGCGGCGCGGCTGGCTTACGGCGAAAAATAGTCTTGAACCACATCACGGAGATCCCCGGGAATGCGCAGCGGGTCGGCTTCAACCGCGATGCGCTCGCTACTCGGGCTGCCACGGGCGAACCCCCCCACTCCTGCCGGGCCGCCGGCGCCCGTGGACCGGTCGGCGGCGCCGGGCGCCGGCGCGTCGCCGGGGCCAGCTCCGGCCAGTTCGAGGGGCACGCCATCAACGCCGAGGCGCTGGCCGCGCTCACGCTGCGCGCCGGGCAGACTACCCTGGCCGGCGCCGCCGCCATTCGCGCCCGGCTGGCCCGTCTGCTCCGCCGGGAACTGGCCGGCCTGCTGCGTCCCCGCGCCAGCCTGCTCCACCAGTTCCGCGAGGCGCTCCAGGGCCCCCGCCGCCTGGGACCCGCCGGCGTCGAGGTCATCGGCGATTTGCTCCACCTGGTCGGCCAGGCCGGGGCTGGTGGGCGCCAGTTGCCCGGCGGCCTCGCGCAGGGCCTGGCTCAGATCGCCGCGCGCCCCGGCGGACATCTGGCCGGCCTGCCCGGCCAGGTCGCGCAACTGCCGGGCCGCGCCCGCCGCATCGCCCTGATCCAGGGCTTCGGCGACCGGGCGTGTCAGACTCTGGTCGCGCAGCGCATCGGCCAGGGCAGCCAGCGCCGCGGCGTTACCCGGGCCGGGGGCAAGCACCGGGGCTTCACCGGGGCCATCGGCAGCCTGCGCGCCAGGAGGAGGCTGGTATGGCTCCTCGGGGAAGCGCTCAGCCGGATCAGGGGGACGGCTCAGCGTGGGGAGCGGCTCGACAGGCATCGCGAGGGGATCGGCCTCGATGCTTGCCAGGGCCGCCAGGCCTGCCAGGAGCACGGTCAGAGATATGACCAGAGCCAGTTCCGACCAGGGAAAGCGCTGGCGCGCCGCTATCTGGCGACGGATATGGGCCAGGGTGCGCCGGGCCTGATCGTAGAGGTACGCTCCCGCGCCCTCGGCCTGAGGGCCGACCTCGAGGGCGGTGGTTAACTGCTCGTGGAGCTGAAAGCGGCGATCGAGCCGCCGCGCCACTTCAACCGCGGGCAAGCGTGGTCGCAACACCAGGGCGGCCCCCAGGGCGATACAGGCCAGCGCCGCCGCGCCGACCAGCGTCCAGCGCAGCGGGTGGCCGGTGAACAGATGCACCCCGAGGGCCAGACACACCAGGATAAGCGCCAGCGCAGTCGCGCGCAGCAGGACGCGCACGCCCCGCCGTGCCCAGCGGTCGCTGGCAAGCCGGTCAAGTTGAAGCTGTAGCGAGTGTCGCACCCTTGCAGTATACCTGTGGTGCTCAGGCGGCGTCAACGCGAATGCGCAGTGTGTCAGCCGATTGTCATCAGCCGTTCATGCGGCTGCGCCGCACACCGACGGAATGAACATACTTTCTGGGAGGGCTGCGGCCTCCCACCGGCTGGGGGCGTGGGGAAACCGGGTTTCGCCATCCCTGCTCGAGGGCTGCGCCCTCCAGACCCTCCCACGGGTGGGGGCGCGGGGAAACCCGGTTTCCCCCTGTTCAAACCGCATCGGCGGTCAGCAGACTAAACACCACCACCCGGTAGCGCCACTGAGCGCGCAGACGCAGGCCAGCGACGGCGAAGGCGCGGTTCAGTTGCTCCAGCGTGGGAAAGCTGACCCCCGCCAGGCCCAGGAAGGACTGCATGGCGCGGCCCGGCCCGCTCTCGTCGCGAACCAGGGACATAAGCGCCACCCGCCCGGAAGGCGCCAGCACCCGTCGCAGTTCGCGCAACGCCCGGGCCGCATTGCCGATCTCGTTGAGCGAACCACCCATTGCCAGCACCGACGCCGCCCCGGCGGCGAACGGCAACGCCTCGGCCCGGGCGCGCACGTAACTGATGCGCAGGCCTTCGGCGCGGGCGAAGGCGCGGGCCTGCCGCAGCATAGGCATGGCGTAGTCAATCCCTACCACGTGGCCGGGCGCGCCCCCGCGGGCATGCTCGAGCGCCCGCGCGTACAGCCCGTTCGAGCAGGCCACATCAACCATCAGACCGCCGCGCTCCGGCGCGGCCATGGCGCTGATCAGCGGCAACTCGCGCTCGTAGCCGAACGGCTCGCCACTCAGCAGCGTGAGCGCATTGGGGCGCCAGGCGCGCTCGTAGCCCCATGCGGTAAGCGGCAGCAGGTTCAGCGCCTGGGTCAGACTCTCGGGAAAACGGATCGGACCGAGCAGATCGGCGATGCCCTCGACAATCGGGTAACGCGCCGCCGACACCGGGCAACGCAACACGCCACTGACGATCTCGCCATCGTCGGCCCGCCGCTCACCCGGCTCCAACACCAGGAGCGCATCAGGATGATGCGGACTGGCGAGATATTCCAGCGCCTCAGCGTACATCACTCACCCGGCGCCAGCATTATCATCCTCTGGCTGGCACAGCATATCAAAGGTATGCACACCGCTCTCGACAGGTTCGACCAGTCGCCCGGTTTCGATCAACTCCAGGAAGCGATCGAGCAAGGCGGGATCCCATTCGCGCCCACGACCCTCGCGCAGGCGGCGCAAGGCCTCGGCGCGACCGAGGGCGCGCCGGTACGGGCGGTCGGTCATCATGGCATCGTAGGCGTCAACAATGGCGACGATGCGCGCGCCGATGGGAATGTCTTCGCCGCGCAGCCCGNGGGGATAGCCGCTGCCGTCCCAGCGCTCGTGATGGTGGCGAATGATCGGGCAGACATCGGGCGCGAAGCGCATCTGCGAGACGATGCGCGCGCCGTGTTCCGGATGCAGTTGGATCTGCGCGTATTCCTCAGGGGTAAGCTTGCCGGGCTTGCGCAAGATCGCGTCGTCAATGGAGATCTTGCCGATATCGTGCAGCAAGCCCCCAAAACGGATGGCGCGCACCTGCGTGGCGTTAAGACCAATGGCCTGGGCCAGTTGCTCGCTGTAGCTCGACAAACGGCGAAGATGCCCCTCAGTGTAGGCGTCCTTGGCCTCAACCGCCAGGGCCAGCATAAAAATCACGTTCTCGGTGCGCTCGAGCTGGTCGGTGAGGCGTTTGATCCGCAACTGCGAGCGGATGCGCGCGCGGAGCAAGCTCTGTTCGAACGGTTTGGTCAAAAAATCGTCGGCCCCGACCTCCAGGCCGCGCTGCCGGTGCTCGCGATCGTCCAGCCCGGTGAGCATGGTCACCGGAATCAGCGCCGTCGCCTCATTGTCTTTCAATTGCTTACAGACAGAGAAGCCATCCAGGATGGGCATGGTGACATCAAGCAGTATCAGGTCAGGCGCTTCTCGCTCGACGAGATCCAGGGCTTGCCGGCCATTTACCGCCGTGACCGGTTGATAGCCGTCGCGCTTGAGGATGCGCACCAGGAGATCGAGGATCGCCGGATCATCGTCTACGACAAGTATTTTCGCTGACACCTCAAACCCTTTCCTGGTCTCGGCATGCTTTCGCTGCGCAGCCTTGTACGGACCCGTCGGGGGGAACGTGAGGGGGCCAGGACTTCCCCTACCTCTCCTCGCCGGAAAGCGACCGCGTAACTTTATAGATTATACATTCCAGACGCAGTTCGCATCTGCCCGAAGAAGTCTCGACACCGGCGCGCGGGGCGAGTTGGTTCCCTCATACCCCAGCCGTCCGTGCCGCCGGGCGGGGGCCCGGGTGCGCGGGCCCCCCGCCCGCATCCGCAATGGGATAAAAAAGGTTGTCCCGGGAGGGCGTAGCGCTCCCAGACCCTCCCACTGGGTGAGCGTATGGGAATACCAGGTTTCCCCATCCCCCTGCTTGAGGGCTACGCCCTCCCAGACCCTCCCGCCGGCGGGGGCG
>JGI24185J35167_1000789_pt1 | contig 14336 bp, 10 predicted proteins | sample YNPBryunderm2012_FD_35167 | JGI IMG/M metagenome (IMG submission 35167) | reverse complement strand
CGGCGGATGGTGCGAAGCCCCGGGTCCTAATCCTGGGAAGTGGCCCTAATCGGATTGGTCAGGGGGTGGAGTTTGACTACTGCTGTGTGCACGGCGTCCTGGCGGCAAAAAACCTGGGTTATGAAGCGCTTATGCTCAACTGCAATCCCGAAACGGTCTCCACGGACCCGGACATTTCGGATCGGCTGTACTTTGAGCCGGTTTTCTGGGAACATGTCTATGAGGTGATCGACCGGGAGAAACCAGTAGGGGTGGTGGTGCAGCTGGGGGGCCAGACCCCGCTCAAGCTGGCCGAAAAGCTTTACCGCTGGGGGGTACCGCTCATAGGCACGGATTATGAGGCGATAGACATTTCGGAGGATCGGGGGCGGTTTTCGGAGCTTTTGGCGGAGCTGGGGATCCCGTATCCGCCCTTTGGGGTGGCGCACACCCCGGACGAGGCCCTCGCCTTAGCCGAGAAGATGGGCTATCCCGTGCTGGTGCGTCCCAGTTACGTGCTGGGTGGCCAGCGCATGCGAATCGTCGTCGATGAAGAGGAGCTGGTGGAGCAGATTGTGGCCATCCAGAAGGAGCTCCCTGGTAATCGCATCCTGATAGACCGGTTTTTAGCGGGGGCGGTAGAGGCGGAGCTGGACGCCATCTGTGACGGCGAAGAGATAGGCATTTTAGGGATCATGGAGCATATTGAGCCGGCGGGGGTACACTCGGGCGACTCGTGTGCCGTGCTGCCGCCTTTCTCCCTCTCGGAGGAAGTTCTGGCAAAAATGCGCACGTATGCGGCCCTCATTGCGCGCCGTCTCACGGTACGGGGCTTCATGAATATTCAGTTTGTCGTGTATGAGGGGGTCGTCTATGTGATTGAGGCGAATTTGCGGGCTTCGCGGACGGTCCCTTTCCTGGCTAAGGCTCTGCAAAAACCCTTCGTTCAGTGGGCCATGCAGATACTTTTAGGCGGCAAAAAGGTCCGAGATTTTGACTTTTCCTCCGCCATGGAGGGCTATGCGATAAAGATTCCAGTGTTTTCGTTTGATCGCTTTCCCGATGTGGAAAAGACCTTGGGGCCGGAAATGCGTTCTACGGGCGAGGAGATTCGGTTTATTCGGGACCTGTCGGACCCGCTTTTTCAGAAGCTGTATAGCGAGCGGGTGCGGTATCTTAGTCGGTGATGGAGTGGAGCCAGTATTTGCGGCCGGTGGAAGAACCGCTGCGGTATTCGCAGCGGCTTTCGCAGGCGGTGTCTTTCCCGCAGGGGGCCATAGCGATTGCAGAGGCGCTAAGTAGGGAGCCGCAGGCGGTGCTCATTGGGTATCCCTATTACTGGCGCAATCAGCGGCTGTATTATCGTGAGGGGATTACGCGGCTCATCCGGCGGCGGTTGTACAGTCTGGCGCTCATTTCGTCGGCCCTTCGGCTGGTGGATCTGGGGGATGTAGCCCTCAATGACCTGGATGAGGCGCCCCTTCGGCTCGTGGAGGAGCTGGTGACCGAACTCCTTCGTCGCGGGCATCGGGTGATTTTCTTTGGCGGTGGGCAGGAGGCCGCTGAGGCCCTCTACAAAGCTGTCCAAGCGCAGGAGACGCCCTTCACGTACACCCTCATAGACAAGCGGCTGGACCTCATAGACCCCCTCGACCCTTTGGAAGCCCCCGCCCGCACGTACAACCTCAACATCCTCCGCACGCCACCTGTCGTGTGGCCTACATACCTGCATGTGATTGGCCTGGCCTGGCACTGGGTGAGCCCAACCGAAGAAGATATCCTTCACACCCGGCTCCAGGTCCCCTATCTCCGCCTCCATGAGGTGCTGGAGGACCCGAACCGAGCCGAGCCGCTTTTGCGCACGGCGCGGCTCATCTCGGTAGATGGGGGGGTGATCCGGGCCGCCGATGCCCCCAGTGTATTAGACCCCGACCCCGAAGGCCTCCCCATAGAAGTCGCCACCAAGCTCATGCGCTTCGCCGGAAAAGGCTACTACCCCGATGTGCTGCACATAGCGAACTTCCTCCCCCGGCGGGAAGGAGCCGAACGCACCGCCGCTGCCTTCGCCCTGCTCATATGGTACTTCCTGGAAGCGCTGCTTACGCCCGAAGACGACTTTCCCTTGCCCGACCGCGCTAACCTCGAAGTCTATCCCGTCACCCTCAATACCCCCGAGGTGACGGAAATACTTTTCTACCGGCATCCGGGCAGTGGCCGCTGGTGGATGAATATAGAGCCTATCCACGGCGGCCCAGCGTACCTATTCCCGTGTGATTTGAGTCATTACCGGTATGCGGTAGAGGCGAAAGAACCGCCGCGCCTGTGGTATCAGCTGCAGACATGAGGAGGTAATCCCCCCCTTAAGAGCACATACTTGCCACCTCCATAAGCAAGCGGCAAGCCAAAATCGCCTCCCTTTCTTACGCGCTCAGTTTTGCGCCGAGGGGCACTACTTCCACGTACCGCCGCCCCTGCCGCTCCCGGAACGAAACCACCCCATCTATCAGGGCAAAAAGCGTGTGGTCTCGCCCTATCCCTACATTTCGCCCGGGCCAGAACCGCGTGCCCCGCTGCCGGACTAAGATATTCCCAGCCCGTACTACCTGACCACCAAACCGCTTTACCCCCAAGCGCTTGCTTTCCGATTCACGCCCGTTGCGTGTGCTACCCAGCCCTTTTTTGTGCGCCATAGCTCAGGAAAATTGGATTTCTATGAGAGATAAGGCTTGCCGATGGCCGATGCGCTTCTCGTAGCCTTTCCGACGCTTTTTCTTGAAGACCCGGATCTTCGGCCCGCGCAGATGTTGCAGAACTTTCACCGTAACCGGATAAGATACCGTCGGTCGGCCCACCTGCACCTGCCCGTCCTTCTCCAAAAGGAGGACCTCCGAAAGGGTAAACTCGCTCCCTTCCGGATGGGGTAGGCGATTCACGACTATCCGATCCCCTGGCGAGACTTTGCACTGCGTCCCGCCTAACTCTATAACAGCCAGCATGGGCCGCAAAGATAGGGAATCTTGGGCACATACAGCCCTCCGGCGCTCAGCCTCCACCCCACGCCATAGCTCACCCACATGAGCGTGAAACTACCCATCCCGACCATAAACAGCGCTTCTCGCTCCGGCCAGAGGAGCGCTATATCGCCTACCCACGCGAAAAATAATCCCAGCTGGAAAGCTTTCGGCAGGTGTCGGCCCCAAGCATAAAATAAAACCGACACCAGCGCCACCTTGATTGGAATAAAAACACTAAAAAGCGACGGGGATGTCGCCAGAACCGCCGCTAAAATGCCGATCACCCAGTAAAGTGCACGAGGCATCACACGGGTGCACTAAAACTTCTCTGCTTTTCGGACTTGTGCGCCCAGCCTTTCCAGTGCTAGGATGGCCTTAGCGAGGAGGCGATGGATATCCGTCTCTTCTAAGGTGCGGTCTGGCGCTTGCAAGTACAGGCGTATACCGTAGCTGAGCCCCCGCCGGGGTCTTCGTACCGGTCAAAGGGCTCTATCCGGAGGAGTACTTTTTCCGGGGCGAGGGCTTCCGCCACAGCGGAAGTCAGCTCCGCATAAGACCGCTCCGGCGGCTTGTAAAAGCTGAGGTCTTTTATCACTACCGGGAAAAGCGAGAGCNGCTCATAATGCGGGGCGCGCCGNGGCGGCATGCTGAGAAGTACCTCCGTGTCAAACTCCGCATAGGCCACCGGCTCAGACTCGATCNCCGCCCAAGTTTTATACTGGGGATGTAAAAGGCCGGCTGTGCCTAAGAGCCGCTCACCCTGGTANAGGTGTACACCCTCCAGCCAGAGGCTGTTTTCGGTATGGTAGAAACTTTTCAGGGAATACGGGATGCCCAGCCGTTTTAGAAGTCCCTCTACTACGGATAGGAAGGCTTCCCAGAGCGGCATGGCCTGAAGCCCATGGAAAGGTGGGCGGCCCCACCCCCACAGCGATAGGCGCGCCGACTCTATCCCTTCCCCATAGATGCGCCCCCACTCGTAAGCCCAATACCCNACCGCCCCGTGATTCCGATTATAGGCAATCACATCCAGCGCTGAGGATAGGGTGGTGCGCAGGTAGGCCACCTCCTCATAAAGGGGATTATAGAGGCGTATAGGGGCCGTCGGAAAGTCCGGTCGCAGGGCCTTTTGTCGGGTGAGGGAGTTCGTCCGAATTTCCCACAGCCCCATCCCGGTCAAAAACTCACTTATCGCCTCTCGGAGGAGGAAGCGCTTTTCCTCGGCGGTAGGTACCTGATACGCAGCAGGCAGCGGCTGGCTAAGCTTCGGAAGCCTTTCCCACCCCACTATCCGGAGAATCTCCTCAGCCACATCCACGGGCCGCGTTACATCCAGCCGATAACGAGGAACCGCTATGTGCCACTGCACTTCGGACGCTCGGCTTTCTATCTGAATGTCCAGCCGCTGGAGGTAGGTTTCTACGTCAGTCGGTGCCAGGGACAAGCCTATCATCCGGGAAAGCGCCGGCAGGTGGATGGTAAACCGGTGTGGAGCGGTATGGGTCTCCGCATGAACTTCTACGTGGGGCGAGGCGGAGAGCTGAGGCGCCATCTGCGCTAAGAGGGCCACGGCATACTCAGCGGCCCAAGGTACGGCCATAGGGTCCGTACCCCGAATAAAGCGATACCCACTTTCGGTAGTGAGGTGCAAGCGCCGACTGGTTCGCCGCAGAAACTTCGGCGAAAAGTAGGCCGACTCTAAGAAAATCCGCGTGGTACTTTCGCTGACGGCCGTGCGAAGGCCGCCGATCAGTCCCCCCAAGCACGCTGGGCCTGCTTCATCGGCGATCACGACATCCCCGGGCATAAGCATTAGCTGCTTCCCGCCTAAGGTTTCAAAAGGTCGTCCTTCCCGAAGTGGCCCTATCCAGAGGGTTTTTCCGGATAGCTTATCCGCATCAAAGGCGTGAAGCGGCTGCCCAAAGCCTACGAGGAGGTAGTTCGTAACGTCCACGATGGGATGAATGCTGCGCAGGCCCACAGCTTCCAGGCGGTAGCGCATCCAGGCGGGGGTCTGCGTAGCGGTGATGTTTTCCACGTAGATGCCTCCATAACGGGGTACGGCTTCGCTATCCGGCACTTCAAGGGTGTAAGGGAAAGGCAGGGTGGGAGGCACCGGCTCATAAGCGGGCCGCTGGAGCGGAGCCCCTGTCAGGACAGCATATTCCCGGGCAATACCCCAATGGCTGAGGGCATCCCCGCGGTTGGGTGTCGCGCTAATCTCCAGGATGAGGTCTTCGTAATCGCCGAGATACTCGTTTAGGGGGAGGCCCACGGGCGCTTCAGCCGACAAGATCCAAATGCCCTCCGTATCGTCCCCAAGTCCAAGCTCCCATTGGGAGCAGAGCATCCCCTCCGAGGAGACCCCCCGAAAAGGCCGGGCTTGAATCGCTAACTGCCCTTTCGGCGTGGAGAGAACGGCCCCCGGTAGGGCTACAGGAACTTTATCGCCGGCCCGGACATTCTGGGCGCCTGTTACGATCGTATAACTTCGGTCATCTCCGACATGCACCGTGGCTACCCAGAGCTTATCTGCGTTGGGGTGCTTCTCGATGTGGGAGACGTAGCCGATGCGTACAGCTTGTAAGTGTGTCGGGAGGCGCCGGTAAGGTTCTATCCCTTCTACTTCCAGGCCTGCCCGGGTCAGGCGCTCAGCAAAAGCTTCGGGGCTTTCCCGGATGGCTATGAGTTCGTTCAGCCACCGCCACGAAATCCGCACGGCCCAAAAGTAGAAAACATCCCCCGACGGCTTGGCTGAGCCGGGAGGGTATCTTTCTCACAGCCCGCTGTATCGGAGCTTCACGTTGCCTTTTCGCCCGGCTTCGTCGTAAAAGTCTACAAACTGCACCTTGTAATAGGCCTCTGGTCCCATTTCCAGCACGTAGTACCGCGAAAAGTCTATCACATAGGTGCCTGTCTCAAAGCTATACCGCTTCCAGTCGTAGCCGATGGCGTCTCGTTGGGTAGTCCACTGGAGCTGACTGAGGCTGGCATACGTGAAGTCCTCGAAAGAAATCTCCGAGGCGCTTACCACGGCTGCGCGCCGCCCCATGGGTAAAAGCGCCCCCAATACGGGGTAATACCGAAACTGCTCAGGCTGATTCGGAAAGTAGTGCACATATCGCGTCAAAATCAGCTCTACCTCCCAGGGGGGCAGGATAGCAATAGTTTGGCCAGGCTTGTCTAAGGAGAGGTACTGGGGCTGCGGGCTTCGGGGGAGCGTCCACTCGCCGGACGGTGTGCCGGACATGGTGTAAGTACGCACGGTGATGCCTTCGGCAGTGGCTTTGAGCTGGATTTTCTGATAGCGCTGGGCNGGNTTNGTGTAGAAGATGCCGCCTTTATCCCGATCTAAGACGAAGGTTAGCGACTCATCGTANGATAAAGGCGGGAGGGCGGCCTTATCAGGCAAGTCGCATTGCCAGCTGGGTATGGAGGAAGGGTCGGTGGTGCCAGCCCAGGTGGCGGAGTCCAGCACGCCGGCAAAGGCATAAAGGGTGGCATTCGTCCAGACCTGATAGCCGCTGCCTGTGCTGTGTATTTCTAAGTCCCAGGCGGTTCTGGGCACTTTATGGACCAGCCCCTGTGAGAGGGAGAGAAAAGCGACAGTATCATACTCGGAACCAAGGTCGGCCACGAGGGTGGCCATGTCGGTGCCTGTGGAGCGGGGCCAGGGCTTTTCTGGCCGCATGCAGGCCGATAGTATCAGGAGGAGGAGCGCCCCTTTTCCCCAGTGCTGCCAGGACTTCGCTTTTATCATCATAGTTGGCCTTTTTGAAGGGTGTAGGTGAGTCGGAAGAAAGCATAGCGGCCCATGCCCACTGGGCTGCCTGCAGTGCCGCCAGTATGTACCCCGCCGGCTAAGTTTGCTTGCACCTGGGTGATGCCAAAGAGGTTTCGCACGCCGGCTAAAAGGTGTAGGCGCCCCCCGGAAAAGCTCCGGCCGACCGACACATCCAGCCAGGGAAAGCCCCCAATCCAACGCAGAGCTACACTGCCATCTTCCTGGCTGATGAATACCGGTAACCGGCCATTGTACTTGAAGAAGGTCGCCATTGTAAAGCCCCGCCACGTGTATGTGGTATTGAGATTCGCTTCCCAGGCCCACTGCCCACCGGGGTAAGCGGTGAGGTTACTTCCCAGCTGCACGTGAAACTTTTGGCTGCGCCAATCTAAGCTTGGCTGGATACCTGCTGTATGAAAGCGGGCGATGTTGTAGTAGGTGGTGAAGAGCGTAACAGGGTCTACCACGACAAGCTGAATGAGGTTAGAGAGGTCGTTGTAGAAAGCGGAGAGGCTGGCGCGCCAGAGGGTATTGTGGGTGGTTATGCGGCGCCAGGTGAGAGCGGTGTGGAAGTGGTGGCTGGTTTCGGGCTGCAGGTCGGGATTGCCCTGGATGTTGTGATTGGTGAAGACGAGGTAGAGGTACATTTCGCGCAGGGAGGGCGCCCGGAAGCCCCGCGCATAGCCCCACCGCCATACCCAGGCCGAACCTATCTCATACCGCCCATGCAGAGAAAAGAGAAGCGGGCTGCGAAATTGGGTATTATAGGCCCAGCGGAGGGCAGGCCGGATAGTAAGGCGACTTGTGAGGTGCTTTTCTACGCTAAGCCAAGCCGCATAGTCTCCCATGCGGGCTATTCCNTTTCGGATGCGACCGCCTTCTACGACTGAGTAGGCCAGTTCATGACCGATTTGGAGGTTGAGGGTGCCCTGGTCGTAGGTGANGAATCCCCGGGCCCAGGCTTGGGTCTCGGTTGTAGAGTCTTGCTGGCCGGGGAGNTTCACCAGCCGCTCCTCTAAGGTTACGAGGTCTTTGTAGACGACATTGCGGATGCGGTTCCAGCCGAGGAAGCCGGCCTGCTCTTCCCAGCGCCAGCGGGGGCTGAGGCGTCCCGTCCAGCTGAGGGTCGGCAGCCAGCGGCGGGTGTAGTAGTACTCATCGATGGCATAGACCCTGTAGGGCGTGATAGTAGGCTCTTTGCGGTTGTAGAAGGTTTCCCAGAGGTAAGGGATGCTCAGGCGGAAGCGCCAGTTGTCGGAGGGGCGCCATTGGTACCAGAGGCCAAAGTTGTACTGCTCACGGGGTCGCCACAGGCGGGCGCGCGGACGGTCTGGGTCTGGGTCCCACCCTTGAAAGAAGTACCTGCCTCCGGTGAGGCTGAGACGGTGTTTGGCAGGGCCGCCGCTTATGGTGAGACGGGTATCGTAGATGCCTACCGACTCATAATGGGTCAGGCCACGGACTTCCCAGGCGCAGCGGCTGTCGCGGCTGATGAGGTTGACCACGCCGCCGAGGGCGTCGGTTCCGTAGAGCACGCTCATCGGCCCTTCGACGATCTCCACCCGTTCTACTTCGCTAAGGGGCAGTTGATTCAAGTCGATGCTTCCGCCGACGCGGCCTACTACGGGCACGCCGTCGATGAGGATTTTGACATTCTGGCCGGAGAGGCCCTGCATTTGGAGGAAAGAGCCTAAGTTGGGGTCGTTTTGGAGGCGGACGTTGAGTTCGGTCATGAGGACCTGGGGCAGGTACAAGGCGCCCTGGGCTTGTAGGCGTTCTTGCGTCAGGACTCGCAGGGGATGCAGGCTCCGTAGGGCTGTGGTTGGCGCGTGGGACCCCGTAATTACCGCTTCTTCCAACGTGTAGGTGGGGCGCTGGAGCCGGATGACGCCCGGCACCTCCACTTGGCCCCGCCACGCGAGGTAACCCATCGCCTCTACCACCAGCGTATACGACCCTGCCGGCAAGGGCACCCTCCCCGTAGAGTCTGAGAGAAGGCGGGTCTTTTTCCCGGAAAGCTCCACCACCACAGTCGCCCCCCGGATGGGCAGGCCCTCCTCATCCACGACTTGGAGAGCCTGCCCGAATCCCATCCCTACCAGCACCAGAACGCTCAGCCACCGCATACCCTTAGCTTATTCAAACAGAATGGATGCCAGGCCTGTGCCCGTTGTGCTCTGCACCCGAAGGCGATATAGCCCCGCTGGCAGACCGTTTCGGGGGATGTAGAGGAAGCCATTGCCCTCGGCTTGCGCCTCGTACACCACCTGGCCGAGGTTGTTATACAACCGCACCGAGAGGGGGCCGTTTTCGGGGGTAGCTATCCAGGTTCCTTCCTGGGCGGGGTTGGGGTAGGCCACGAGGGCGAGGGGCGCGAAAGACGAGGCAGGCAGGGCGGATACCTCACCGACTTTCTTGCGCTCAAGGATGGTATAGCGGATGCGGGCGCCATTGGGTGCCACCGAATCGCCGAAGGCCACAAACCGCAGGCGCCAGATTTCGTTATTGCGGGTTTTCACCAGGTAGTAGACCGTGTCGGCTAAGAGCCAGGCGTTATTTTGCATGTCGTAGCGCTTCCAGTCGTAGCCGATGGTATTGATGGCGGAGGCGTAGGGGTAAAGGCTCGGGGAGAGGGTGTCAGGGTTGGCATCGGTGGGAAGGGGAATGCGGGCAACGGACACCCGGCGGTTTTGGAGGGCGCCTACGACCAGATAGGGTGTAGCATTGGGCGGTAGGAAGGTGAGATACTGCGTAAAGACGAGGTCCCACAGCGAATCCACCGGCTCGAGATTGAGAGCCTGGCTGGTGAGGAGGTTGTAATACACGAAACCCCGCCGTGGCGCAAGCGACTTAGGCGCTTGGGCGGAGACTTCGCCACTGCCATCGAGGTTGGCGTACTTGAAGTAGTAGACGCCGCTTTGGAGGCGGTCCAGCCAGAGCTTTCGGTAGGAGCCATCTGGCAGGCGCAAAATGTGTAGCGAGTCTCCCGTGATAGCGTGCGTGATGAGGTTGTAGTTGCCCCACCCCAGGTCAAAGCTATCCTGTGGGTTAGCGGTGGTGTTGAAGGCGCCAATGCTCCAAGCGGTATCGCTATCGTAGAGCCTCCTGATAGTGTCGGATAGGCTTAGGGCATTCCAGTCGGAGGGGGTAGCTGGTTTCCTGGTGTTCCAGACGGTGAGGCCAGCCCCGTGGTTGACCCGAATAGCCGCCGTATAGCCCGGCACCTCAAATGCCAAGTGCCAGCTATTGTAAGCTGCCGTGTCCAGTCTCCACCCATCCGACACCCGATAGAAAACCAGCCGATACGGCTCATTCGTCTGCTGAACCCGGAGAATAAGCGTATCTCTCACGATCTGGGCATATCCGAAACTGCCCACGAGTAGCCCTAAGAGGGCCAGTCTGCTCACTAACGTGTGCTTTTTCATACCGCTACAAAGGTAGGGATATTTTTTGGAATGAATCCAAACAAGGGGGGGTGGGCTTTCCCCGATGGTCGGGGCAGGGGGGACTGAGAGGTAATGCGGGAAAGCGCGGGGACTTCCGGCATAGATCAGGAACCGCTTGCAGGGTGAAGCATACTTCTGTATATATTTGCTCTATGCGCTGGTGGATACTGAGTCTGGTGACCCTGCTTTCTGCGCAGCGGGTAGTGGGCTATGACCTGTGGATGGATAGTGTGGCTTTTGGGCCGAGGGTTTGGTACTGGCGAGCTGGCATCGTCATAGACCCGCAGGCGGCTTCCACCTTTCCATTGGAGCTGATGAACTACACCGTAGACAGCGTCTGGTGGTCGGGCGGGGTGCTGAGTTTTACCTATACAGCGGATAGCTTGCTTACTGTAACGCTGCCGGCTGGGGTAGGGGCAGGCGATACGATATGGGTCGCTTACCATGGTAGTGGCGTCCAGGACCCGGGCGGCTTTGGGGGAATGTACTGGGGACCCAACTACGTCTTCAATATCGGTGTGTCCCTATACATTCAGCGGCATAGTTATGGGCGGGCGTGGCATCCCGTGGTGGATAGTTTTGGGCTCAAGGTACCTTATCGGTTTCACATTCGCATCCCGGATACGCTGAAAGCGGCATGTAATGGCGTACTGGATAGCGTAGAAGCCGCAGGGCTGGGCTGGCAGCGGTGGCACTGGCGGCGGATTCAGCCTATGCCGGCCTACCTGGCGTCGGTTGCTATTGGACGCTATGCCATCGCCAAAGACACGCTGATCCGGGCCCCTGGGGATACCCTCCCGCTCTGGTATTTCGTCCGGCCCAGCGATAGCAGTGGGGTCTACGGCACCTTTGCCCGTCTGAAAGACCTCATCCGCGATTGGGAAGCCAAAATCGGCCCTTATTCATTTGATCGGGTAGGCTATGTAGGCGTGGCGTTCAGTTCTGGCGCCATGGAGCACACCTCTAACATCGCCTACCCCGCCATCATCATGAATGGCACCCAGCAGTACGACTGGCTCTGGGCCCACGAGCTGATGCACGAGTGGTTCGGCAACGCCGTCACCGGCCCCGACGAACGCCAAATCTGGCTCAAAGAAGCCTTCGCTACCTATGGCGAGGCCCTCTTCTATGAAAAGTTTTTTGGTAAGGCACGCTATTATGACCATCTTCGGGGCTACTGGGATGCTACGCTTCGCACCCTTCGTTGGCAAGAGGGTCTTTTCCCGCTGGATGATATACCCTTAGAGCACACGTACGGGACGGCCACCTATCGGCGGGGGCCGGTGATCGTGCACAACTTCCGCCACCAGCTGGGCGATAGCCTATTCTTCTTAGGGCTTCGGGCTTATCAAAATCGCTTCCGCCATCGGGTAGCCACCACGGATAGCCTTTTACAAGTGCTCATTGATAGCACGGGGGATGCGACGATTGGGCAGTTCTTTACGGATTGGGTTCGGCAGCCAGGGGAAGCGCACTTTCGCATAGACTCGGTGCGGCCAGACCCAGCTAACCCAGATACTTTTCGCATCTACTGGCGCATGACGCTCCGAGATAAGCCGAGCTACCTGTCGCCCACCCGCCTCACGATATACTTTCAAGGGGCTACGCCTGCGCAGGAGGCTTACCGGCAGTTTTTTACGGATGGGACGGCGCAGGGGGTGGCTCGGGTGCAGGTGCCCTTTACCCCGCGCATAGCCGTCCTGCATCCCAATGGCGAACTGGCCGATGCCGCCATCCACGGCCAGCGGCTCTACAAGGGCAATGTCAACTACGCCTTCCCCTATGGCTATCTCTCCCTTCGCCCGATTGGCCTCGCCGCTACGGACTCCGTCTGGGTGCACATGGCGCTCAACTACGTCGGAGCCTATGACGCAGGGGGACTCCCCCTCTCTACGACCCGCTACTGGCAAATAGATGGCGTATGGGATAAATCCCTTGCCATGCGGGGCATTTTCCAATACAATGGAAGCGGGGTAGGAACAGGCGCTTACATGGATACGACCTGGCTGAACTTTCCAGAGGATTCCCTCGTGCTTTACTGGCGGCCGGGGGCAGGACAGGCCTGGGTGGAATGGCCCTATTACCAGTTAGACATGGGAAACTCTAGAACGGATTATCGAGGACGGATCATTGCAGACTCCCTTTTGCCCGGGGAATATGCCCTGGGACGCAAAGCCTCCCCAACTCCCCTCTTTTCTATGTTGTCTCCTGCCGATCCCTGGGTCGTCGCTACCGAGCCGGGCCTTCTACGGCTGAAAAATACTTCCCACAGCCCGGGCGCGTATGCCATCTGCGACCTTCTGGGACGGGTCTGGGGCCAGGGCCTTCTCCAACCTGACGAAGAAATCTCCCTCCACGTACCCGGCGGCCTCTACGCCATCCGCACGCCTACCAGCACTAGAAAAGTCTGGATATGGCGATAGAAGGGGCTGCGGCCCATCCTCTTGGCTGAGAGGACGATTTGTGGAGATAGGCCTGTCCATTCAATCCATAGGTCAGGCAACGGCAGCGCGCGCAGCGGGGCTCATTCCTATAAGGGGGCGGCTGTGGTGGGACTGGGTGAAGCGGGTGCGGGGGGTGGAGATAGCTCAGGGGTGCAGGGCGTGGAAGCCAAGGCGAGGGTCTCATCGCTGATAGGGTAGCGCTATATCCGTCAAGCTTTGAATGCCCCGCCTTCATGATGAAGAAGCTGTGTCTTTAGAAATGGTATAAAGCGTTGCTTGGAGACCTTCGCTTCTCGCTTATCGCTAACTTTGTAAAGGCATGATTCGGCGGGTGCGTATCGAGGGGTATAAGTCGCTCCAAAACGTAGAATTAGAGCTGCGTCCGCTCACGCTCATCGTCGGCCCCAATGCGGCGGGTAAGAGTAATCTCTTTGATGCGCTTCGGCTTTTGAGTCGGATCGTGACGAGCCGTTCGCTTCAGGAGGCCTTTGCAGACCATCGCGGTGACCCCTTGGAGGCTTTTAGCTACAGCGAAGGCGGCCTCGAGGCGCTTTTACAGAAGGAGACGGCCCGATTCACGATAGAAGTGGATGTGGAGCTAAGTCAAGAGGTCAAAGCCCGCACCGAGCAGCTTATTGAGAGGTATGTTAGCCGTCCGAATGAGACCGCCAACCGCCAGCGCCCCAAGAGTCGTAGCGTTAGGGAGTCGTTTTTACGCTATCGCATCACGATTTCCATTAGTCCTAAGACGGGCGTATTAGGAGTAGAAGACGAAGAGTTATGCGCGCTCACGAAGACTCAGGAAGGTGAGCTTCGTCCGGATGAGCGGCGNTCGCCCTTTATAAGTAAGGTAGAAGGGGGGCGGCTTCGTCTGCGCATGGAGGGGCAAGCCCGCCCTCTGGAATACGAAGTAGGACTTAGCTATGCTATTGCTTCTCAGCCGCTCCATCCGCCTCATTATCCTCACGTCATAGCGCTGCGCGAGGAATTGGCCAGTTGGCAGTTCTATTACTTGGAGCCGCGCCTGATGCGTGAAGAGAGTCCCCTTAAGGAAGCCCATACCATTACGCCTTTTGGGGGTGATCTCGCTGCCTTTTATTGGACCCTCCAAAGAACGCGCCCCAGGCAGTTCCATAACCTGGAAAAAGCGCTCCAAACCGTTATACCCACGATAGAGGGCATACAGATAGAAGTCACGAAGGAAGGGCGCCTCCGCCTCAAAGTCAAAGAAGATGGCATAGAGCACTCTGCCAAAGTGGTTTCGGAGGGGACATTGCGGCTTTTAGCGCTCATGGCGATTCTCTCGCCCACGAATCCTGCTTCCGTTGTAGGCTTTGAGGAGCCTGAGAATGGCGTGCATCCCAGACGGCTAAGGCACATTGCGCGCCTTCTCCAATACGCCTCCGAAAAACGGCAGATTATCGTCAATACGCATTCCGCCTTGCTGCCTGATTATTTTGATAGCGAGGGAATTGGNATGATCCAGTGCCTCAAGGAAGAAGGCCGAACNCACTTCCNGGTGTTACNCCAAGTGGAGGGCTTATTCCGAAAACCTGAGGTGGAAAAGGCCCTGGAAGAAACTCTCCCCTCCGAGCGCATCCTAAGGGGGGACTGGGGATGAAGCAGATTTGCAAGATTGTGGCGTTTTTTGAGGATTTGGCGCATGAGC
>JGI24185J35167_1000786_pt1 | contig 14355 bp, 11 predicted proteins | sample YNPBryunderm2012_FD_35167 | JGI IMG/M metagenome (IMG submission 35167) | reverse complement strand
GCGGTTACAAAAAACAAAGAAAAACTGCACAAATTTTCGTATAGATTCTTACGTGAGGCAATGAATATGCTTTCATATAGATTCTTAGATGAGGCAACAGGTATTTAAACGGTGGACACTATACTCATTCACCAATTTTACCTAGCAATGGAAAAAAATGGGAACACAAACTATATTTCCATTTTTTCTCCCCCTAACCAGCCCCTAAAAATAGGGACACCTTCTATATTTCCATTTTTTAACGTTTTTTAGGCAGTAAAATATGCGGGACCACCCCAATTTAAAAAAGCTTCGATTATTCAAAACGAAGATAAAACGTGGGATGTCAAACTCTTTCTCCGCTTTTCTCGGGGCACACCAGTAAAATCAAGGGACACCTTGGACACCTTGAAAAACACGAGACCGCAACGTGTCCCAATTTTCTGTGTCCCCCATTCTCTTCCCAGCCGTCACCTGCCCCCTTATCTATCATTCCGCCTCCAGAACAAGCTAAATTTTAGAAACCGCAATTTGTAAAAACGCAAGTTCTGGCATATCATTTAGCCAGGAAGGTATCAAAATGACTTTTATGGTATTAGCTTTTGATTATCCACCGCCAGATGGTCCGCAGCGCCGACAGACCTGCCGCCCCGATCATCTGAAGCTCGGGGAAAAACTCTACAAAGAAGGTAAATGGCTCTACGCCGCAGCCATCCTGACCGTCCACGGCGAGGCTATCGGTTCAGTTATCATCTGCGATTTCCCGGACGAAGAAACTCTTCGGCGCGAGTGGCTGGACCACGAGCCCTACGTCCTGAACCGGGTCTGGGAAAAAGTTGAAATCTACCCCATCCGGCCCGCCCCCTTTCTTTAAGGGGCATCTTTTGGGAACTGGTAATCCTGTCCCTATCTGAAGGAAACAGGCAACCGGGTCTTACTCAATTAACTTTAATAATATTAGTATTTTAAGCTTGTAAACAAGAAAACAAAACTACCTCTCCCTTTTTACGGCAACCTTTACCCCCATTTTCCCGTCTATATTGATGGATTTAGCTGCTTAGCTGCCTGACTGCTCTTTTCAGGCGCAAGTTCTGAGCCGGTTTTAGCCAGGCTCCGGCCCCGGCTTAAAAACCTGCTCGTAAAATTAAGTGAGGAGTTTTTATAAATGAAAAAACTTTCGGAAAAGACAATTAACCCCAAAAAATCTCCTACCGAATTCTTCAAAGCAAACCAGCCAGGTAGTACCGTCCATTCATTCCGAACTACTATTAATCAGCCATCTTTTGCAGCCCAAGTTTCAACTCCAGCATTCAAAAAAAATCACCATTCACCAGGTTTCCAGCCGAGGGCCGGCTTTCCCGACTCGCCATCCAGTCTTTCTCTGCTCTATCTCTTCATAAAAACTTTCATCAAACCTTTAACTGCCTTCATCACCCTTTTTTTTATCTTTGCCACCCTAATTGTCGTTATTTCTCCCAAAGCCTTTGCCACCCAGTCTAAAACTCAAGCCCTATTCCCCAAAACTACCCAGACCTCGCCACTTCCCTCACCCTCACCCCAGAAAAAAGTGGCCCTGGCCCTACGCGTCAACCTCCACCCTCCTATCATTAACGGCCGTCTTGACGACCCGACCTGGGAGCACGGAGATTGGTACACCGATTTCATTCAGTTCCATCCCTACGAAGGCCAGGCTCCCACCGAACAAACCGCCTTCAAAATCCTTTACGATGAAAAAAATCTCTACATCGCCGTCCGCTGCTACGACTCCAAACCCGAAACCATAGAACGCCGACTCAGTCGCCGCGATAATCTTTCCGGCGATTACGTCATGATTTTTATAGACAGCCTTCACGACCTCAGAACAAGTTTTTGCTTCGGCATTAATGCGGCCGGGGTTAAAGCCGACCAACTTCTCTCCAACGACAGCTTCGACTACAACAAGGCCGACCTTTCCTGGGACCCTATCTGGGAAGCTAAAGCCGCAGTTGACGAAAAAGGCTGGACCGCTGAAATAAAAATTCCCTTTTCCCAGCTCCGCTTCACTACCAAAGGAGAACAGATCTGGGGACTGCAAATCTGGAGGGAGCTTTTCCGCAATGGCGAAACTTCCCTCTGGCAGCCCATCCCCAGGAAGGCCCCGGGCTGGACCAGTCAGTTCGGTGAACTCAGGGGAATGACCGGATTGAAACCACCCCGCCAGATAGAACTCATGCCTTACGCTGTGGGCAAGCTGCGTTCATACCCTTCTGAACCCGGTAATCCCTTCCTTACTGGCAGGCAGAAAAGCCTTTTCGGCGGGCTTGATGGAAAAATCGGCCTTACCCATGACCTTACCCTCAATTTCACTCTAAACCCGGACTTTGGCCAGGTCGAAGCCGACCCCTCAGAAATCAACCTGACTGCCTATGAAACTTACTTTGAGGAAAAAAGGCCATTTTTCGTGGAAAACCAGAACATTACTAATTTTAAGATAACTGGAGGCGATGGTGATTTTTCTTACGACAATCTGCTTTACAGTCGCAGAATTGGTCGAGCACCCCAGATTTATCCCGCAACCAGCGGTTATTACAGTATTCCAACATCAACCAATATTCTCGGAGCTTTCAAGCTTTCAGGTAAAACCAGAAATGGCTGGTCAATAGGGGCAATGGAAGCCATTACTTCCCGAGAAACGGCTTCCACTTTTGACCCTGGAACGGGAATATACGGCCGGGAATTAGTAGAACCACTTACCAATTACTTTGCTTTCAGGCTTTCTAAGGATTATCGTCAGGGAGCTACAGTGGTGGGGACTATGTTTACGGCCGTAAACCGCGACCTTGAGGGGAGGGCTGAAGAAGTGTTACACCGCTCAGCCTACAGTTCCGGTTTTGACCTTTACCACAGCTGGGCAAATCGTCAGTATTATTTTTCTTTAAAGCTTGTCGGTAGTGCAGTTTTTGGAAGCGAGGAAGCCATTCAGAGGACCCAGCTCTCTTCTGTCCACTACTTCAACCGGCCTGACGCCCGCCATCTGACCTTCGACCCTACCAGACGTTACCTGTATGGGCACGGAGGGTCCATTGATTTCGGACGCATCGGCGGTTCCAGATTAATGTTCTCAACTGGGGCTACCTGGCGTTCGCCCGGATTAGAGCTTAATGACATTGGTTTCCTGCGCTATGCCGATGTAGTTATGCAGTACTTCTGGATTGGTTATCGTTTTTTCAAACCTTTTAGCCTCTTCCGCAGCTTAAACCTGAATTTTAATCAGTGGTCAGGCTGGAATTTCGGAGGAGAAAGAATTTTCGCCGGTGGCAACGTCAACACCTGGGCTCAATTTAAAAACTACTGGAGCCTGAGCTTTGGAATTAACAGGCAGTTTACAGCATTATCGCAGAGCGCCCTGCGGGGAGGACCACTGCTGAGAGTCGCGCCAGCCACAAACTACTGGAGTTACCTGCAAACTGATGGCAGAAAGAAATTGCGACTGGCCCTGCAAAGCCAGTGGCGAAGGGCCGACAAAAACGACAGCTTCAGCCTGAGCCTTGGTCCTCAGATTACCTATGTCCCTACACCCTCCTTTAATCTGTCTCTTCGGCCCTCTTATTCTATATTCAGAAGTGAACTGCAATATGTGGGAAAGGTTAATTACGCAGCGGAGAAAAGATATTTGGTAGGCAAAATCAACCAGAAAACAGCATCTATGGTAGTCCGCCTTAATCTCAGCCTGACCCCCGACTTGACAGTACAGTTTTACGGCATGCCTTTCATCTCGGCCGGAAAATACAGTCGTTTTAAGATGATAACCCAGCCAAGAGCTAAAGAATGGACAGAACGTTATCACCTGTTTGGAGACGACCAGATAAATTATAACGAGTGGGCGGGTATATATAAGGTGGATGAAGACCGCGATGGCCACATTGATTACTCTTTCCGCAATCCTGATTTTAACTTTTTACAGTTCAGGTCAAATCTGGTGTTAAGGTGGGAATACAAGCCGGGGTGCACGCTATTCCTGGTATGGTCGCAGGGGCGAACCGATTACGGCCACAGCGGCCTGCTGGATTTTGGAAGCGATATAACCTCTCTCTTCAAAACTAAACCCGATAATGTCTTCCTGCTCAAGTTCTCTTACAATTTTGATTTATAAAAATGGGGACACAATCTATATTTCCTATTTTTCAAATATTTAGATGAAAAATCAGAAAGCTCAAATCTGGTGATTTCCTGCGCATTCGCCAATTTTTTCAAGGCAGGCCAACAAAATCGAGTGACGCCCTGAAAATCAAATCAGGAACAGCCTGAAGATTGAGTTTATCCCTTTATTGTTACCTTCTGGTTAGAATTAACATCTTACTGTTATCACCACATTGAGATTTTTATAATTATTGATACTTTTACAATTCAAAAGCCAAGCGCTCCCTCTTCTTGCCGGCTTCAGATAGGGCTGTAAAGAACTTTTTTTAATATTTCTATGGCTTCCAGCATTACCAATAAATCGATAGAAAAAACGCTGACGAGACTATTGACGAGACTATTAGCTTTTATCCCCATTTTACGCCGTACAGGCTAACCCACCTGGTGAAAACTAATCATTATCTTAACTTAATCTTCTGGTGATAAGGCAACAATCATGACCTGATTTTACACATAAGGATTTTCACCTTTACTGCCCGATCTTTTCCACCAAAAACCCCCGGCCGAGAGGGTCGCGAGGATCAATCACAAACTCGCATCGTCCGGTAATAAAAGCACTTCCGCTCACCTCAGGTATGACCGCCGGAAATGGGCCGACCCTGGTTTCCGCCACCACCCGGCCGCTGAAGGTGCTGTGCCGGCCAAGAATACTTTCAATCACAATGGACTCACCCATCGTAATTTCGCCCCTGGCATGATGGACAGCCAAACGGGCTGAGACCCCAGTCCCGGTCGGGGAACGATCAACCTCAGCCTTAGCAAAAACGCAGATATTCCGACTGTGATGACTTGTTTCTTCTGGGGCATCAGTTAGTATAGTGCCATACAAAAAACTGAGGTCTTCTTCAAAAGGATGTTTAACGGGCAAAACCTCATTCACTGCCCTCTTAATAGCCTCACCAGCTGTTACCAGGGCCGCCGTCTGCTCCGGTACAACTCGCAATCCAACCCGGGCTGCAGGAAGCACAGCATAAAATGCTCCACCCCAGGCCACGTCGCAAACCACCCGACCATATCCCGGCACCTCTATCGCCAGATCCCGGGCGTATAAAAATGACGGCACGTTGAGGAAGGAAACCTTTGCCACATGTCCATCTTCCAGGTGAGCTGTGGCCCTCACCAATCCAGCCGGCGTGTCAAGATTTACCTTAGCCTGCTCCCCCTCTACCTTGACTGCACCACTCTCTACCAATACGGTAACCAGCGCAATTACCCCATGCCCGCACATTGTGCTATAGCCCTCGTTGTGCATAAACAACACCCCAAAATCAGCCTCAGAACTTACAGGGGGCGTGACCACGCAGCCGTACATATTGTAATGCCCGCGAGGCTCCCACATCAAAGCCTGCCGCACATAATCCAGGTTATCGCGCAAAAAGCGACGTCTCTCCAGAATTGTGGCCCCGGGAATTTCGGATAACCCATCTACTACAATGCGCAGAGGCTCACCAGCTGCATGAGCTTCTATGGTGGTTAATCTAATAGTTCCCGATGGAAATCTCAGCCTTTCCCACTCAATTTTCATTGTAACTCACCTCCACAAAGAGAATTTTTTTATCTTCGCCAAGCAATCATCCTTAAACTCATTCTCGCTTCAATAATTTATAAAAAAAATAAAATAAAATATCAAGCACCCCGAAGGGAACGTGTGTTCCTGTCTTCCCACATAAGTTGGCAGTTACTGTCACCTCTTAATATTAACTACATAAATACTAATAAGCTGGCAAAGAGATATGAGTATACATCACTTTACCATAATATGTTCCGCTTTTTATTTGTTGACAAACCACAACAAATCTGCTATTAAATTCGCGTTATGAGAATAGCTACTAAGTACTATCTCAAGTATTGCCTCACCAAAACCTGCCTGCATTGACCCTAACCTCCTTAAATCATCCCTTCTGAGAAGCTGAGGGATTCTTCCGTTTCTTTGTTTTCTGCCATTTTCTACTCACTTTCTCAGAAACTCAGGGATGATAACTAAACTGTCTCCCGTTTCTTTCTTTTTGCACCTTATTAAACCCCGCCAAGGAGGTTAGACATGGCCAGAGAAAATAACAAAGAAAATAACAAAGAAAACAACAAAGAAAACAAATTAAAAATTCTCATCCCCAAAGGCAAAATTTTTCCCTCTGTCGCCAAACTTCTCCAGGAAACCAATCTCCTACAGGAAATAAACGAACGCTATTACTTCCCCGTCTGCTCTGACCCGCAAATTGAAGCCAAATTGATGAAACCCCAGAACATCCCCAAATTGCTGGAAATCGGCGCCCACGACCTCGGCTTCACCGGTTATGACTTGGTGGTAGAAACAGAAGCTAAAGTGGAAGAACTGTTAGACCTCGGCTTTGACCGCGTCAAAATAGTCTCCGCCGCTCCCGCCTCCCTAACCAAAGAAAAGTTAAAATCCCGAAAAATCATCGTCGCTTCTGAGTACGAAAACATTTCCCGAAAATACCTGGAAAAAGAAGGCTTCCAGTATCTTTTCCTCCGCACCTACGGCGCCACCGAAGCCTTCCCCCCTGAAGATGCCGACCTCATCATTGATAACACGGCCACCGGTCAAACCCTAAAAGAAAACGGCCTGAAAATAATTGATGAGATTTTCCCCTCCTCCACCAGACTGATGGCCAACCCTGATTCCCTGGCCAACCCCTGGAAAAAAGAAAAAATAGAGGAAATTTTAATGCTTATTACCTCAGTCCTCAACGCTCGCCAGAGAGTTATGCTGGAGATGAATGTGCCGGCCGATAAACTTGAAGAAATAGTCCGGGTGCTTCCCTGCATGAGAGCTCCTACCGTCTCTCCGCTCTTCAAGGACCTGGGCTACGCCGTGAAAGTGGCCGTCTTAAAAGAAGAAACTTCCCGGCTCATCCCGCTCCTTAAAAAACTCGGAGCTACTGACATCCTGGAATATGAGTTCAGAAAGGTGGTTATCTGATGAGCATCAAAGCCAAACTTAAAAACTTTCAAAACAACACCGAATATTCCTTCTTCAACCCTGACCAAAATTTAATCCGCTTAAACCTGAACGAATCCGCCTACCCCCTGCCCGACTGGTTGAAAGAAAAAATCCTCAACCGGCTTAAAAACACCGCCTGGCATTTTTACCCGCCAGACCACAACTTTTCACTCCTCTCCAAACTTGCCAACTACACCGGCCATCAGCCTGAAGGAATACTCCCCGGCAACGGCTCCAACGAACTTATCCAAACCATTGCCTACGCCTGCTGCAACAGCGGAGACACCCTGGCCACTCTAACCCCCGGCTTTTCCGTTTACAAAAAAGTCGCCGACCTTATGGACATTAAAGTCATAGAAATCCCGCTCACCCCGGACCTCGGCTTCAACCTTGAAAACATCGTGGCGGCTGGCCAGAAAGCCAGAGTCATTTTTCTTGGCTCACCCCACAACCCCACCGGTCAGACTCTAAGCAGCTCGCAAATTGAGAACATTTTAAATCAAGCTAAATCATTAGTCGTTCTGGACGAAGCCTACGCCGAATTTTCCGGAGAAACTTCTATTCCCCTGTTATCCCGCTTTGACAATTTACTAATCCTACGAACTTTTTCCAAAGCTTTCAGACTGGCCGGCGGCCGCCTTGGTTACGCCCTCGGCCAACCCGATACCATCCAGGCGCTTCAAGCCGCCCGCTTGCCTTTTTCCGTCGGCCTATTCCAGCAAACAGCAGCCGAAGTTCTTTTGGAAGAAAAAGATTATCTACAAAACGAAATCCAGCAAACCATCAAGGAAAGAGAACGGCTCTTTAACCTCCTTCAAGTTTTCAAAACCCTTCGGCCCNTTCCTTCNAAAGCNAACTTTCTGCTGGTGGAATCAACCTGTTTTACCGCCGAGGAAATATTTCACCGCCTTCTGGACAGAGGAATTCTGGTGCGAATTTTTAATTCTCCGGAACTTAAAAACAGATTCCGGGTAACCATCGGCCAGCCCCGGGATAATGACCGGCTGCTGGCTGTGCTCCAGGAAATTGAAAAGGAGGTGCTTTATGACCAGAAAAGCTGAATTCTTCCGAAAAACCAACGAAACGACCATCAGCGCTTCACTACTTGTTGAAGGCTCGGGTCAGCACCAGATCAGCACACCTATAGGCTTTTTCACCCATCTTCTCCAATCATTTGCCTTCCACGGAAAATTCGACCTGACCCTCTCGGCCACCGGAGACCTTCAGGTTGACCAGCACCATTTGGTTGAAGATTGCGGCCTGGTACTGGGCAAGGCCTTCCAGCTGGCTTTAGGCGAGGCCCGAGGCATAAACAGAGCTGGCTTTTTTGTTATGCCCATGGATGAGGCTTTAGCCATCGTCGCTGTGGACCTCAGTGGACGCCCTGTTCTTCAATACCAGGTCCGTTTCAGGAGAAGGTTCTGCGGGGATTTTGACACCGACGTTTTACCGGACTTTTTCCAGGCTCTGGCCACTGGACTTATGGCTAACATCGTGGTCAGAATCCCGCAGGGGCGAAGCGACCATCATAAAGCTGAGGCCGCTTTTAAAGCCCTCGGCCGGGCTCTGCGGCTGGCCTGTTCTCTTGACCCACGCGAAACTGAAGCCATATCGGAAATGCTACCCAGCCTGAAAGGAGTGCTTGACCGATGATTGGTGTAATTGATTATGGAGCTGGAAATTTAAACTCGGTCTTAAAAGCCCTGACCTATTTGAAGCTTCCTGCCCGTCTGGTCACCTCACCAAAAGAAGCAGCCACTGTTGAGAAATTAATCATCCCGGGCGTTGGTTCTTTTGGGGCAGCCCTTGATGAACTCAGAAAAAGAAATCTCTACCAGACAATTGACGGCTGGATAAAGGCTAACCGGCCGCTTCTCGGCATCTGCCTTGGGTTTCAACTGCTCTTTCAAAGAAGCGAAGAAACACCAGCGGAACTCGGGTTTTCGCTCTTTCAGGGCGTCTGCCAGAAAATTAGAGCAAACAAAGTGCCTCATATGGGCTGGAATCAGGTTAAAGTTCTTCAGCCAGACCCGCTTTTTTCTGGCTTGCCATCAGCAGAATATTTTTATTTTGTCCACAGCTATGCGGTTTATAAAACCGACGGTTCAGTGCTCGGCCTTACCCATTATGGCAGCCAGTTTGTTTCGGTAATTAAATCCGGCCGAATCTATGGCCTTCAGTTCCATCCGGAAAAAAGCGGTTCGGCCGGCCTGAAACTTCTTCAAAACTGGGGGACAAAATGCTGACCGTAAGAATTATTCCTTGTTTAGACGTTGATGAAGGCTACGTGGTTAAGGGTGTTAAATTTAAAAACCTGACCGTAGCCGGTGACCCGGTAGAACTGGCTCGGAAATATTTTCAGGACGGGGCAGATGAGCTTACTTTTCTCGACGTTGGAGCTTCAGTAAAAAGCCGCAAGACAATGGTGGAGGTGGTGAGGAAAATTTCAGAGAAAATTTTTATTCCTCTCACGGCTGGCGGCGGACTCAGAAGCCTTGAGGACATCCGCGAACTACTTCTGGCCGGGGCCGACAAAGTCGCCCTTTGCACCGCGGCCGTAGAAAACCCGCATCTGATTCAAGAAGCCTCCCGGGTTTTTGGCTCTCAGTGTATAGTTCTTTCAATAGATGCCGCCAGAACAAATTCTGGATGGCACGCTTTTATTCGGGGCGGCCAGCAGGATTCAGGCCTGGAAGCTGTAGAGTGGGCCGTGCAGGCTGAGGCATTGGGCGCAGGCGAAATCCTGCTCAATTCCATTGACCGCGACGGAACCGGCCAGGGATACGACCTTGAGCTTCTCCAAGCCGTAGGCGCTCGGGTAAAAATTCCGGTCATCGCTTCGGGCGGAGCCGGGAATCTGGAGCAGATTTATCAGGCCATCGTNGCCGGCCGNGCCGATGCCGTGCTTCTGGCTTCAACTCTNCATTATGGACAGATGACTATTCCCGAAATTAAACGATACCTTAAAAGCAAAGGAGTTCCGGTGCGATGATTATTCCCTCAATTGACCTCAGTCAGGGTAAAGCTGTCCAGCTCAGGCAGGGCAGGGAAAAAATGCTGGAAGTTGACCGGCCGCTGGAGCTGGCCCAAAAATTCAGCCAGTTTGGTCCCTTAGCCGTGATTGACCTGGATGAAGCTCTGGAGGCAGGTTCAAACGAAGAGCTAATTGGGAAAATCTGTAAGGTGGCCGAATGCCGGGTTGGTGGCGGAATCAGAAACATTGACAAAGCGGGAAGAATTTTAGAACTGGGCGCTGAGAAAATAATTGTCGGCTCAGCAGCCTGGAAGGGAAACCGGCTGAATCAGGATTTTCTGCTTCAACTGAGTCAGAATTTCGGCCGGCACAGAATCATCCTGGCTCTGGATTGCTGGCAGGGAAAAGTGGTGATTAAAGGCTGGCGCAAAGAAACAGGAGTGAGCATTTTTAGTGTGTTAGATGAAGCCGGCGAATACGCCTCGGAGTTACTGGTTACCTGTGTGGAAAAAGAAGGCCGGCTTCAGGGCACAAACCTGAGCTTCTTCGAAAAATTAAGAGCAGCCACCAGGCTACCCATAACCGCAGCGGGCGGCATTTCTGCGCTGGACGAAATTTCGGCTTTAAGCCAGATGAACATTGATGTCCAGTTAGGCATGGCCCTCTACACTGGAAGACTCAAGCTAAAAGAAGCCTTCGCCGCCTCACTTAACTGGGAAAAGGACCCTTCCGGGCTGCTCCCGGCTGTAGTGGTTGATGAGCTGGGGCGGGTCTTAATGCTGGCCTGGGTTTCACCTGAATCTTTACAAAAGACTTTTCAGACCGGAAAAACCTGCTTTTTTTCGCGGTCAAGGAAAACTCTCTGGAGCAAAGGCGAAACCTCGGGAAACTTGCAAGAACTTTTGCGGGTGCGGACAGACTGCGATGGCGATGCAGTGCTTTTTGTTGTCAGGCAAAAAGGAAGCGGCGCCTGTCATAAAGGAAATTACTCCTGCTTTGGTGGGAAAGAATTCCGGCTGGAAGACCTTTACCAGGTGGTCAGCGAAAGAATTAAAAATCCGCGGCCTGAATCTTACACCGCCAGTTTAACCGATAGAAGAGTCAGAGAAAAACTTCAAGAAGAAGCCACCGAGCTGATTGAAGCTCAGGGAAGAGAAGAAATAATCTGGGAAGCGGCTGATTTGCTCTATTTCATAACGGTGCTGCTGGCTAAGGAGCAGATTGAACTTAAGGATGTCTTCAGAGAACTTCAGAGAAGAAGGCAGAAAAAAACAACCTTGAGTAGAAGTAAGTGAAGACGAAGGAAGTAAAGATGGGACTTATAAAATTTACTGAGGTTAGATTAGCCTACAGGCAATTGAAGTGGGCCAGTAAATTTCCGGACAGTTTTCCCTCTGAATAGGGGAAAAAAGGGAGAAAAAGTGCAAACAAACTTAAAAAGGAGAATTTATGATGGTCAGGATAATAAAAGCCAGAGATTTTAAGATAGGTCCGGGATGGACAGTTAATTCAGCCGTGGTCAAAAAAATCCGCCGGATAATTTCCGAGGTAATGTGGAGAGGCGATGAAGCGGTAATAGAGTACACAAAGCTTTTTGACCGGGTGGAATTAACCAGCCTGAGAGTCAGAGAGAGTGAGCTCAAGCAGGCAGCCAGGCAGATAAACCCGGAGCTAAAAAAAGCTATCCGGACCGCAGTAGATAATCTTTATCGTTTTTCAGAAAAACAGCTGGCGGTGTTGAAAAAACTAAACGGTTTGAGAGTAGAAATTAAGCCAGGAGTTATCGCCAGCCAGAAATTAATTCCCATAACAAGAATCGGTATCTACGTTCCAGGCGGCCGCTATCCTCTCATTTCTTCGCTGATAATGGCGGCGGTGCCGGCGCGGGTAGCCGGGGTAAAAGAAATTGTGGTTTGCTCACCTCCGGGAAAAGACGGACACTTGTCTCCAGCTATCCTTTATGTGGCGGAAAAGTTAAAAATTGAAGAGGTTTACTCCATGGGTGGAGCTCAGGCTGTAGCGGCCCTGGCCTGCGGAACGCAATCTATAAAACAGGTGGATAAAATTGTAGGGCCCGGCAATGTTTATGTTACTGCCGCGAAAAAGGAAATTTTCGGTGTGGTCGGGGTTGATTTTATCGCCGGGCCGACCGAACTTCTGATTATTGCTGACGCCGAAGCAAATCCTGAGCTCGTGGCCGCAGACTTAATCGCTCAGGCTGAACATGACCCTCTGGCTCGCCCCTGGCTTATTACTGAAAGCTTCAAGCTGGCAGAATCTGTCAGAGCAGAGCTGGCTAAACAATTAAGGGAACTACCAACGGCAACTATTGCGGCCCGCTCGCTTGAAGAACAGGGCTTGATTATCATCGTTGATGGGCTGAAAAAGGCGGTTGAGCTGGCGAATGAAATAGCACCGGAACATCTTATTTTAATGGTTAAAAAGCCAGCGCGGCTTATTGGCCGGCTGAGAAATTTTGGCTCACTTTTTGTGGGCGAGCTGAGCCCGGAGGCTCTGGGCGATTACTCTTCCGGGCTCAACCATATTCTTCCGACCGGAAGAGCAGCGCGTTACACGGGCGGCCTGAGTGTCAAGGATTTTCTGAAGTTTCAGACAGTGCTGGAAGTTTCAGAGAAGGGGCTTGAGGAGATAGGGCCAGNAGCCGTGTGCCTGGCAGAAGCCGAGGGCCTTTTCGGCCATGCCGCCTCAGTACGCCGCCGCCTCTATAAGGTGTATCCAGCTTAATTTTTCGCCAATATTTTCTGGTTTTGAGTATGGTGGNACAAATTTTTTTGAACGCCTTTTTTGTGGAAGGCATTTCTTTGACGCTTATTTTTGCTTCTATTTGTTTCGGGTTGATTATTATGCCGCCAATTTTATCTTTTTGTGTTTGAGTGTTATCGTATCAAATTATTATGTAAGGCAATTCTTATTGCCAAAAATATTTTTTGGTGTTTGAGTATTGTGGCACCCTTTTTGGTGGCACTTTTTTGGGGGTGGATTATTATGGNACCAATTTTCGCAATACACATTTTATTAAAAAATTGGGGTTTGAGTATTGTGTCCCCCGTTTTTTAGGAGATGAAGCCGGCACCGAGCACTACCTCGCCATCATAAAAAACCGCCACCTGACCCGGCGTGATGGCTTTGTAAGGAGAAAGGAGCACCACCTCAACCTCACTCACCGCTTCAGCTAAAGACGCCGCCTCAACCCGCGCTGACTCAGCTCCTTCAGGAGTTCCTTCAAGAATTTTTTTTGCCTCAGCAACTCTACCGGCCGCATTAGCCTGGCCGGTCAACTTGACCCGCTGGCCCTTACGGTCTGAATCAGTTTTACTTTTATTACCGCCGCCGGCAACATCAGCTTCCATCTCTCTTGCTTCCGCTTCTCCCGATTCCGCCTCAACCTCTCCCGCCTCCCTCGCCGCTCCGGTAACAATTCGGCAGTTCAGCTCCGGCGATTTGTAGCGCACTTTGACNGTCGCCTCCACCTCTTCACCCGCCTGCGGCACCCGGGCAATCCAGTTCACTCCCTCCACCCTGAACCGCTTCGTCAGCAAATCCTTTTCCTCGCCCACATACACAGTGCCAGTTTCCGGCTCAATCTTCACCACATAAAGCCGCCCTGTGCTGNTGACTCCCAACCCCCGGCGCTGCCCGATGGTAAAATTCTCAATGCCGTCGTGCTCCCGGAGCACCCGACCGCTCAGGTCCTTGATGTACCCGGGTTTGCCCGGTCGGAGCAGCTCGCGGTAATCGCCAGCATAAAAATCCTGGCTTTCCTCCTTATCACTTANCGGAAGTCCTGCTTCCCGAGCTATCTCCCGGACCTCGCTCTTGCTTAGCTCCCCAAGCGGGAAAAGTGCCCGACTGAGCTGCTCCTGACTCAGCAGCGACAAAAAATACGACTGGTCTTTACTCAAATCGCGGCCCTTGAGCAGCCACCAGCGACCAGCAGCCTCTTCATATCTCGCCCGGGCGTAATGGCCCGTGGCAAAATAATCGTAATCAACACCCAGCTTCCGGCAGGCCTCAAGCAGCAAACCGAACTTAATTTCCGCATTACACCTGACGCAGGGATTGGGCGTGCGGCCACGGGCGTATTCACTTTTGAAATAACTCAGAATACGCTCCTCATATTCCCGGCTGAGGTCCACCACATAAAAAGGAATGCCGATGTGCCTGGCCACGGCCTCTGCTTCTCTTATCTCTTCTTCCTCATTATCGCCGAAGCAGGCCAGCCTCCGTCCCTCGTGGGAAA
>JGI24185J35167_1000785_pt1 | contig 14359 bp, 7 predicted proteins | sample YNPBryunderm2012_FD_35167 | JGI IMG/M metagenome (IMG submission 35167) | reverse complement strand
AGTAAAGGGAATTTCCCTCTCGTTTCCACTGTCCAGCCCCCACGGGTTGTAAAGCTTGAAGGCGTTCCCGCCCTGCACTTCCTCTATCACCACATAGCAATGCCTGCCGTAAAGCACTTGCCCGGCACCTACATTGCGCAGGCTTCGTGGTTGTGGGCCGAAGGGGGCCTCCATCCGCCGCGGGTATCTCACTGCGGCCCGCGCTGAGCAGCCGGCTTGACGAATCGGACCACTCGCGGATGCTTCTCCAATTCCTCTCCCATAATCGGCATCGGCGCAAGTTCCACCCACCCAATCACCCCAGTCTTCTCGTCGGCAGGNACCACGTTGCGCACCTCGTGGCCGTACTCCAACACCATCAGTACATCTCCAGCTCGAACCTCAGCCCTGGGGTGCTCCGCGGTCAGCCCAAGCGGATCGTAGCAATTGGCCCTTTCTCGCCTTCCTGCGGTTTTTCGATCTTGTCCACACCGATGTCCCGATAGTCGCCCGAATACGCCTTGCGACGGTCTTTCCACGCCTCCCGCAGCGAGGCCATGTCGGGCAGGCGTGCCCAGCCCCCACTGTTGAAGCGCATCATGGGTATGACGAAGGAATCGGGTTTGAAAGCCGCTCCTGCGGGAATCTCATTCTTCGGCACCAACTCGAATTCAATGTACCCGCGCCACTGCGGCAACCCGAAAGATGCAACACGATATAGGTAACCCAGGATCGGCACCAAATCGCCCTCGGCAAGCGGGGGATAAAACACACCCGGATAGACTCGCCCTTTGCTCATAGGTCCGTGGATCACCACATCCCACGCATACGTTCGCTGGGGGAAACCAGGACCAGCATCTTTGAAGCCCTTATATGACCCGTCTATACCCTCAACAAATCGCCCGTCTTCAGAATGGAGCCGGTCAGCACCGCCATATCGTGGCAATGGCCAAAGCTTGATCTTCTTTGAAGGCTCCAGTGCTTCCGGCTCGGCACCGCTGCTGCACTCGGCCGCCAGCAACGACACCAATAACGGCAACACAAATACCACTTGCACAACACCCAGACACTTCATGGCAAAGCCCTCCCTAGTGTATATCCTGACGATAAACCAGGGATGTCTTCAACGCTGCGCACGGCCGGAACCAAATGGAGGGACGCGCTCTGTGGCATCCACTAGCGGTTGGCGCACGGGCACGATGGAGCGTGCCTTCCCAGATCGACCTAAAAAATGCGCGGCACAATGCACCCACGATAGGACATGAGAATCTATTGCTGCCTAGACTGCTCTCGTTGAGGTTGCTTTTGGTTGGCTCGCAGCGTCTTCATGAACCGACGCAGTTCCCGCTCTGATACTTGTGTTTCCTCCGCCGAAAGGTCCCTGAGTTTCGGGTGGTCCTGGAGCATGTTTAATCCTCGAATGTCGATGCGCGTCCCGTTCAGGCTCAACTGCTCCAGACTCTCCATCTGGCGCAGGTGTACCAGGGCTTCGTTGGAAATCTGTGTGTGGCATAGTCTGAGCGCTTTGAGTCTGGGAAGCGCCTTGAGCACAGCTATGCCGTTATCATCTACTTGTGTGTTATGTAGCAGCAACGTATCCAATTTCTTCAGCTTTGCNAGCGAAGCCATTCCCGCCGACGTCACTTTGGTGCCGTCCAACCACAACCATTCCAGCTCGGACAGACCTTCCAAGTGGCGAAGCCCGGCGTCGTCGACCGCNGTGTTCGAAACAAACAAAACCCTAAGCCTCTTCAGGCCCNCCACCCGGCCAAGGGTCACAGAGGTGATCTTGCTGTCGCTCAGGTCCAGATNCTCCAAGTCCTTGAGAAGGTGCAGCTCGGTGAGGGCCTCGTCTCCCAGAAAGGGCGATCGCATTGCGAAGTGCCGCAGAGACGGGAATTCNCGAAGCAATCGCCGCACGCCTTCCGCCGACACACCCGAGCGTTCGACTCCGATAAAGTCTGGAACGTGGCTTCTGAAGGGAGCAAGCAACTCCAGTTGTGCATCGGTAAATCTTTCTCCCTCGATGTGAATGGCCTCCACTTCTTCCTTCTGCCGCGAACCGCAAAGCGGGCAGCAGGCATCTGGGTCCTGTGTGGAGACGGACTTGAGGTAGACCGTTCCTCCCAACTGTTCGATCTGGCGGATGGCACGGTAGTGCTCCCGATTCAAGGGCGTCTTGGAAACCTCCCCCATGATACTGGCCTCCGAAAGCAACAAGGTAACAAAAGATATCAAGCTCATGGTCCACTCCTTTCTGTGGCTTGTAGCCGCAACAGATTGGAACCCTTTCGATGTAGCGAGCCAATTGCGCAAGCTGAAACAAAGACAGGATACAGTAATTTGCCCCATTTGCGACCTGCGGGACACCAGTAATCTGTAGATCGCCACAGGTTTGGCACACGCCGGTAAGCCTCAGCTTTGCAGTCCGGTCAGTCGTTCGTATAAAGAGTTCCTACGGCGTAGTTTGTGCCCGTTTTGCGCGCATGTTTTCGGGTGATCTGGAGGGCCACGCTCTGTCGTGGCCGTGTTCCCAATTCTAGCTATTACCACATAGCAATGCTTCCCGTTAAGCAGCTGCCCGTTGGACATCTGCCACTCCGGTTTCTCGTCGTCGGCAAACGTGGTGAACACCACCTTCCACTGGGCATTCAGTGCGTCGCGAACCAGCGAAACCAGTTGCTCTTGTGTGTACTGGCTAGTGTCATAGCGGTTACAGCGGCTGCTGTATATCTGCTCCCACACGTCGCCCGGATAACCTCCGTCGCTGAAGTCCTCCCAACCCAGGAACTCCCGGTAGGCCTTTTCCCAGAGTTCATTTTCCGATCTCGCGGCGGATTTTCTCGAAGTCCCACAGCCGGAGCGTAGAATCGTCGGCCGAGCAGTGGACCAACCACCGGCCATCGGGCGAGAGGGCCATGTTCATGCCACCGCCTTGTTTGGCCGAGTAGAACTGGTAAACCAATTTGCCGCTGGCAACCTCCCAGATGATAATATGGGCAGGCTTGTCGAAATCGGGACCCGAACAGGCCGCCAGTAGCTTGCCGTCGGGGGAGTATGCCAGCGCTTCGGCCGGTTCGGCGAATTCAGCAAAACCGCGGCAAGTGTGCAACCTCTGTAACGTCGCCGCATCCCAGATCGCCACAGGGTGAGTTCTTTCGTGCCCATAGCCGGCGGCAATCGTCTTCCCATCCGGGCTGAAGGCCACGCTGAGGAATACCCCCTGCAACCTTTGGTCTGTTTTTAGCTGAAGCTGGCCAATGACTTGAAGTTTCTCGGCATCCCAGATTTCCGCGATCGGCCCGAGGTACGCCACCGCGAATCGCTTCCCGTCTTTGGATACGGCCAGGTCTTGCACCAGTTCTCCGCCCTTGGCTAAGCTGGTGGACTTCCAGTTGGTCAAGTCCCATATCCGCAGTCCCCGGTCGCCGGCGTTCGGGCTGAGCAGCCGCTTGCCGTCCGCGAGGATCGCCAGGTCCATCGCGGTCTGGTTAGGTGGGTCGTAGTCGAAGACTCGTTCAATCTCCCACTTTGGGGCAACAAACACGTATACTTTGTTGTCCCAGCAGGATGCCACGAGACGCTTGCCGTCGGCCGTGCAAACCCTCGCCCCAACCACATCTGGAAGCGTGCGGGTGCAGACCAACTTGCGTGTGCTCACGTCCCAGAAACCGATTATGCCCAAGCTGCTTTCCCTGGCTCGCCGATCCACGCCGGTCGCCACCAGTTGCTTCCCATCGGGAGTGAAAAGCACGCGCCCGAAATAGCATCCCTCGGGACGGTCGAAATGGCCGTCTGGTTCCCGAATGCGAATATCGCTGGCCATGAGCTGCGCCCCTACCAAAAGCAAGATGCCGCAAATCGTAAACGCTACACACACTTGCCAAGGGACTTTGAACCGAGCATTTGCTAATGCGGCCTGCGGCCGCAACCAAATGGAGGGACGCGCTGCGGCGCGTCCGCTAGCAGTGGCACAGGGCCACGACGGCGCGTGGCCCTCCAGATCGACCGACATCACGCGCGCACGGCGCGCACAAGTTCCGCCATATGCGACTACACCGTTCATTGCACTACCCTTTGTCAGTACGTACTGTATGACCAATATTGCAACGCCGACGAACGACCTGGCAGCGACCGGCACTGGGTACTCCTCGAAATATCACTCTGGGTCATTTGGGTTGACAGTGATCCACCTGGCAGAACTGTCATTCCACTCGCCGATGTTTCGGTCTGCTCCGCGCAGGCGTCTACCGTCCGGCCTATCCGGGCCAAACGCCTGAACACGTGTGCTTACTGCGCCACGGACCCGCACTGCTGAACAAAGCCGGCAGTGGCACAGAANATNATTCAGGCGCGGCAGTACCGTCCCCCACGTGTTCAGTCTTCTCCGGGATATCGGCGGGGCTTTGCGCGAGCTTCACTTTCCCTGACATCGTGGATGAACATTTGGGCGTCGGGCGTTTTGAGGCGTTCTGCCAATGAGAGGGCTTGTCCCTTTTCGCCCAGCCAGTACAGTGCCACGCACCGCTGCAATTCCACGTGTTCGCGCAAGGGGTCATGCTCGGGAAGCCAAGATAGGATCGCCTCGAGGTTCCACAGGGTTTTGCTTCTGGCCGCCTCGGGCGAGGGGCGAGCGCCCCCGGCGAAGCCGAGGCATGAATCAATTGGCGCCCGTACTTGTCGCAGAATGGCAAACTCCAGCGGCCAGCGGATACCGTATTCTCGCTCGCCCAGCCTTCCCCTGATCAGCACGGGCAAGTAGGGGATGCCGCGGTCGGCATTGGTGAAGACGTCCCACACCGGCTCGGCGCACATCTGTTCCCAGTTCCGCACAACGTTGCCGATCCCTTGCGCCAAGTCGATTATATCGTGGGGTGAGGACGGCAAAGGTAAAATGTCGACTTCATAAGGGCCGAGCACAATCGGGGCGCGGGGCAAGTCGGCGGCATTGGGGATGCTGCTGCGCGACGCGCGGCCCGGGAGGTCCCTGTTCCTCACATTCGCCTCGGCTGTCGCCTCGGCGCATCGCATCTCTACGAGATTGATATAGCGCACGTAGAACCGGTATTTGCCCGGCTGCGAAAAGCCAACGCCCGGATTCCAACTCGAGCGCCAATACCGCCCCCCTGGCACAAGAAAGCCGCTGATTTCGCGTTGCGCGACGTTGATCGGTATCCAAGCTTCGTAGCACTCTCCCGGCTGGAGCACCAGAGCTATACCGCCATAACGCCTGCCACCTTCATAGTGCCCCCGGTTTACCCAGTACGTTTCCCGCAATTCGGACCACTTTGCGTCCTGCCCGTGGCCCCCTTCTTGAAAACGGCTCACCCAGACGCCGATCGTCGACACGTAGGCCCCGTGATAGGGCGGGTTGAGCTTGTAGGCGAAATACGGCCCGGTATTCTCCACCCTCAACCGTGCCCAAATAACCTCGGCCAGATAGTAGCGCTGTTTGGGGAGCTTGATCGACCAGCGCAGGTCCCTCGCGTGATCAGGGCTGCCAAAGCCCCTATGGAGAACTTTTTGTACCGCAACAATCACCTCCTCACAAGTCACCGGTTTTGGCACCTTGTAGATGGGGTGCTCGTTCGGCAAGGTCCCCGGTTCGCCGCTCAGCGCAATCGCAGCGGCGACCAGAGGCGCGAAAAACCCTAGCTTCAAAAGACTTTTCACGGCGTGTACCTCCCCACCAGATCGACCAGTTTGCGCGTTTCGTCCGAAAAGGTTTCAAACAGGCCGGCCTCGCCTCCGGCCAGCGGCGCCAGCGGCTGAGCGTCCGAGAAGCTGCTGGGGAGGCTCTCGTCCTCGACCTTCCGCCGCAGGAACGCCAGAAGTTGCGCCTGGCTGTCCAGCGGATCGTCCGGCGTGCCGTAAGAGAGCAAGACCCGCGGCTCCAGAGCCTCCAGACGGAACTGCCGCCGGTAACGACCTATTGACGTTCGCAATATGTGGCGCCACGGATCACTAGAAACTAGAAATACGTTGCATCACCCGGTCGCTACCTTTCGCGAAGATCAACANGTCGACTTCACAGCGGCGTTTCGCCGANCCGACGCCCAGGGCCGATTTTACAAAGCCCTCGGCAGATTGCAGCGNNGAAACAAATCTCCGCCAACGCGACAACGACTTGAAGATGGCCAGCCCTCCGGTACTTGATTGGTGCTGCCAAGCAAGGGCCACGGCCTTGCAGCCTTGCCCCACAGTCGCCGAACACAGAAGCCGGATCGTGCTGGCCAGTGACAAGCGGTTCGGTGACTTGAATCCTCACCGTGGCCACGCCAGATAGTGAACCCGTAGGGGCAAAAAAGTCAACCCATAAAAAGAAGGGTACGCATACCCACCGCCTGGTGACACTGAGCGCGAGCGGTGGTACCTGGGCGCCATCGCGGCTGTTCCGCACAGCCGGGGAGCCGACGTGGCTGCGGAACTCACTGCTGCTTCGGGTGGGCACGCAGCAGGTAGCTGCCGTCTTCCTGCGAGAGCCACTGGCGACGTTCCTCGGAAAACTGCTTCTCCTCGAGGAACTCCATCACCTTACGCAGCGGAAGCGTCCCCTTTTCCGGCCAAAGGTAGCACCCTTCCAACTCCGGCGACAGACGAACCTCTCACCGCTGCGGCCGCGTTAGTTGCGATTTAGTCGATGCCCGTCCGATCACTAGTGTCAATCTGGCCACGGCGGAGCGCGGTCGTAGGGGGGCCAGTGCTGTACACGGCCACGATGCACCGAGGCCTTCCGCGGCGTCGTCCCCAAGGCGCGCATCGTGGGCAAGCCATACGCCGTAGAAATCTTGCCATCCTGGGTGCCAATGGAAGCAGCTTGCCTGCTGGCCGCCCGAATTGTCTATCAGTGCCTCCTCCGCTATAACTGCCATCGCGGCAGCCAGGGCCGCGGGTTCCAATGGATTGTGGTGTGCGAAGCACTTCCGCACGCCTTCGGCCTGTCCGCAATCGCCGGGTGGATGCTCTACAGGCTCGCAACCCGGCGGCGGGCTGCGTGGCCGGCCGGTGGGAAGACATCGGCGCCGCAATGCCGCCGTCGACCGTTGAAGTGCCTTCGCCCGGCAGAAAGACGACGCTTGGACCGCATTATTGATTTTCGCCAAAAGGTAGCGACCGGCTGATATAGCGTTTTCCTAGGAGGCCGTATCACCACGTATTGAGAATGTCAATAGTGTGTTCACACTACTCGGCCATTTTTTAAGGGTCGTGAATGATGGCTGGATCGGATGTGAAATCGGCGACTGATTGTGCAACCGGCGTTGGACCGCCGCGCGTGGGCATGCTGGCCATCGTGCGTAAACGGCGTGCGATCATCAGTGAGGTGAGGGAATTCGACGGCGACCGAGGGCGGATGCATCTGGTGCGTCTGGATTACAAGGACGACTGGCGGCCGCCGTTCGAGGAAGTCATCTGGGAACTGGAACCGGCGCGGTTGTTGTTGCCGCCCGGCGAACTGCCGCGCGCCTCGGACGTACCGATGCCCGGGGAAGATTTCGACGCCCTGGTTCGTGCCGCTCGGTGGTCGGCCATTACGCCCTACCTCGACCCGGGTGCCGCCGGACCGGTGGAGCGGCTGCCGGTCTGTTCGCCTTTCCACGGCGCGGTGGAAATCGACGACTACCAGCTCGTCCCCTTGCTCAAGGCGATGCGCATGCCGCGCGTGAATCTCTTCCTGGCCGACGACGTGGGTTTGGGCAAGACAATAGAGGCCGGGCTGATACTGTCCGAGTTGCTCATCCGGCGCCGAGTGAATCGCATCGTCATCCTTACGCCGGCGTCATTGTGCATCCAGTGGCGCGACGAGATGTGGTCCAAGTTCTCCTTGCCTTTCGAGATCATCGACCGCAACACTACTGTTCGCTTGAGACGTTCCTTTGGCATCGACACCAACCCCTGGCGGTGCTGTACTCGTATCATCGCCTCATATCATTACCTGCGGCAGCCCGACGTCCTCGAGCAGTTCCTCACCGCCTGCAAGGTTCCCGAGGGATCGCCTCGTTTGCCGTGGGACTTGTTGATCGTCGACGAGGTNCACAACCTTATGCCTTCGCCGTTTGGTGAGGACAGCCAGTTATGCCGCATGCTGCGTCTGGTGGCTCCGCAATTCGAGCATCGGTTGTTCCTCACGGCCACGCCTCACAACGGACACACGCGCTCGTTCACCGGGTTGTTAGAAATGCTGGATCCAGTGCGTTTCAGCCGCACCGACGAGTTGCGTCCTGCCGAGCGGGAACGGATTCGGCAAGTGGTCATTCGCCGTCTGAAGCGGGAGATCAACGCCCGCACCACGCCGCCCCGATTCTGCCACCGCATGCAGCCGCAGGCGATCGTGCTCAGCTTTTCGCACGAGGAGCGGCAACTGATCAGGGCGTTCGAGGCGCTGCGTGCCAAGGTGCGCGGTTTGCTTGCGGGGCAGTCGGGCAGCCGTCGTCTGGCCGGTCGGTTCGCCATCGAGGTGCTGGGCAAGCGGATGCTCAGCGGTCCTGTGGCTTTCCTGGAGTCTTGGCGGCGGTGCAAGATGGGACTGGCCGAGGAAGAGCCGGCCGAGGACAAGGACGTGCTGGCCGCGCGCCAGGCCGTGCAGGAGGAGACAGCCGACGACCGGGAGGCCGAGCAGCGCGGGGCCACAGCGGCGACGATCATCGGCGCGTGGCTCAAACCGATGATCGAAGGCGTCAGAGAGGAAATCGCCCTGCTGGACCGCGCCGCCCAGGCGTTGGGCATCGACTTGGGGGCCGATGTCGTCGCGCAGGACCCAATTTCGGACGCCCGCCTCGACGCCCTGTGCGCTCTGGTCGAGCGGCTGCTTGGCACGGGCGGTTCGTGGCGCGACGACGAGCGGCTGGTGGTGTTCACCGAGTACAAGACGACGCTCGACTACCTGCTTCGTCGTTTGCGGCAGAGGTACGTCGGTCATGAGGAACGATTCCTGTGCCTGTACGGGGGCATGGAGGACTTGCAGCGCGAGATGATCAAGGAGGCCTTCAACGATCCTGCCAGTGGGGTTCGAGTGCTGCTGGCCACCGACGCGGCGGCCGAGGGCCTGAACCTCCAGAGCACGGCCCGGTATCTGCTGCACTTCGATTGCCCGTGGAACCCCGCTCGCTTGGAGCAGCGCAACGGTCGGCTGGACCGTCACGGGCAGGCCCGCGATGTGCACGTATTCCACTTCGCCAGCCAAGAGGACGCGGATCTGAAGTTCCTGGCGTACCTGATCACCAAGGTGGACCAGATTCGCGAGGACTTGGGCGCCACCGGGGAACTGTTCGACGAGGCCACGCACCGTCGTCTTATCCAGGGGGAAGATGTGGCGGAGGTGCAACGCGCGCTGGAGGGGCAGATCGCGCAGGTCAAGCAGCTCGCCTCGATCGACGCCGACGTCACCGTGTCCGAGGACCCGGCCACCGGCCGGTCCAATCTGCGCGACAAGCTGGAGGCCTTGGCGGCGGAGCTGGACTTCGACCCGCTGGCCGGCCAGCAGACGCTAGAGGCGGCGCTGGCGGTTGGGGCGGGCCGTCCGCAACTGACGCACAGCGACGACCGGCGCCGTTTCGCCCTGGTCAATCCCGACTTGCCCGGCTGGAAGGACGTCATCGATCAGACCATCCGCAAACAAACCGACCGCGGAATTCTTGGCCCGGTGCCAAGTTTGTCGTTCAGCGTAGAGCCGTTTCTGGAGCAGGTCGGGCCGCGGCGCGTTTTCCGGCCGCGCTCGGATGTGCTGATGCTGCACCTGGGCCATCCGATGGTGCAGCGCGCCCTGACTTGCCTGGCCCGCCGGCGCTTTCCCGGCCCAGGGGCCGTGTCGCGCTGGACGGTGCGTTTGGACGACCAGGTGCCGCCCGACGCCGAGGCCTTGATCCTGTTGCACGTCGAGGAACTGGCGGTGAACCAACTGCGCGAGACGTTCCATCACTGGGTGCGCACGGTGCGGATTCCGGTGGTGCAGGGGCGGCTCGGCCCACGGCTTCCACACGTGCCGGCCAAGGAACTTCGCACGGGGCGGCCGTGTACCGACCCGGAACTGATCCACGCCGCCCGAAGGCTGCTGGACGACCTGGAGCCGGAACTACGACAACTGGTGGGACAGTTGCGCAGCGAGCTTACCGATCGTTTGCAGGCCCAGCTCATGGCCGACGGCCAGGCGGCGCGCGCAGAAGAGGAGCGGCGTTATCAGAGCCGTCTAGGGGAGATTTCCACGCTGATCGCCGAGAACACCATCGCCCGGCTGGAGCGAGAAATCGACAAACTGAAACAGCAGCGCAGCCAGGGCAGGTTGTTTGCCGAGGAGTCTGACTACGACCGACTGGATCGCAACATCCAGGCCAAGCAGGAAGAACTCCAGCGCCGCCAACAGCACTACGAGGAAGTCCGCCAGCAACTGGCCCAAGAGCGCGAGCGTATCGTCAAGTTCGTTCTTCCCCGACGTTATGCCCTTGTGGGCCAGGCCCAGGTGTTTCCCGTGGCCGTCGAGGTCCGTTTGCCGATGACGGCGGGAGGGGGCAGCAATGAACGCTGATCATCAACAGTGGTGGAGCAACCTTCGACACGGTGGGCTGCTGCTGGACGTGCAGCGTCTGACGGACCTTGTGCCCTTTTTGCCCGAACCGCTCCCTGCGCATCAGGCCGACCGGCTGCGCCGCGAGATACTGGCTTTCCAGGACGACCCGGACCAGCGGCGCGCTCGCCTGGTGTCTTACGTGTTGGGCCAGGTGTGCGGTTTCGACCCGCAGGGGGGAAGGTGGCTTCGGGGGAGCAGCGTTCCGGCCTGTTGGACGCGACACGCGCTTACCGGCGAGGCCATCCGGCCCAACCACCTGTGGCTCGGCCCCAACGGCGCGACCCTGCCGGTGTTCATCGACGACCAGCCGCGTCTGGGCGTGGGCCGCGGCAGGCGGACTATCTCCCAGGTGCTCCATTGGTTGCGCCGCGGCGGCGAGCAACTGGCCCTGCTCACCAACGGGTGGCAATGGCGGATCGTTTTTGCCGGGCTGGATTACGATGCCTTCTGTCAATGGGACGTCCAGCAATGGTTCCGCGAGGGCGACGCTGCGCCGGAGCTGGACGGCCTGCGTGCCCTGCTGGCCCCGCGGCTGTGGACGCCGCCGCAGCAGGGCAAACCCTGTCCGCTTCTGGCGGCCGTCAACGACAGCCGCAAGGGCCAGGCCGAACTGTCGCAACTGCTCGGCGAGCGCGTCCGCCAGGCTGTGGAACTGTTGATCGAAGGGCACGCGCAGGNGCTCAACAGGCTGCACAGCCCGCTCAGTCCCAGCGACATCTACCGCGCCGCGGTGCGCATGGTGATGCGCCTGGTGGTGATCCTGTTTGCCGAGAGCCGTCCCGGACTGCTGCCCCACGACAACCCCATCTATCACGACGCCTACAGCCTGGGCGGTCTGCGCGAGCAACTGGAGCGCAGCGGCCGCGACCGGCTGGCCAACTCCTTTTGGGCTTATCCGCGGATGCTGGCTCTGATGCGGCTGATCTACGAGGGTTGCAGCCACGAGGCCATGCCGGTGCCCGCCTACGACGGCGACCTGTTCCGTCCCGGCGATCCCCACGACGCCGACGGCATGCAGCGGGCGCTGCACCTGATGGAGACCGCCTGCTTCCAGTACGACATCCTCAGCGACCGTCAGGTGCTGGAGATACTCAACCTCCTTTCGCGCACGCAGATGCGCATTCGCCAGGGCCGTGCCGCTGCGTGGGTGGCGGCTCCGGTGGACTTTTCCAGTCTGGACAGCGAGTACATCGGCATCCTATACGAGGGGCTGTTGGACTTCCAGTTGCGCTGTGCCGCGCCGGACGAACCGATTGTCTTCCTGGCCGTGGGCGACCAGCCCGCCTTGCCCCTGGCCACGCTGGAGGCGATGGACGACTCGTCGATCAAGAACCTGTTCGAGAAACTCAAAAAACAGGCCAGTGCGGACCTGCCCGGCGACGAGGACTCGGCCGAAGACCAATCCGATGCCGACGAACAACCAGAATCGATCGACCAGCAGGCCGAACAGCAAGAAACCGCCGCCTTTGAAGAAGACCGGCCGATGGTGGCGGCAGACGTGGCTCAGTCTGCCGGGCCCGAGGCGGTTTCCACAGCCGACCGCTGCTATACTTTCCAGGCCCGGGCCGAGTCCTGGGCGCGGCGCGCCTGCCAGGCGGCCGGTCTTGTCGAGCGTCCTCGGGGGCGCCCCACCCCCGAGCGCCAGATGCACTTCCAGCAGCAACTGGACGCCGCGGCCCGCCGCCTGATCAGCAAGGTGGTCTTGCCCGGCCAGTGGTATCTGGTCCGCTGGGGCGGCACGCGGAAAGGCTCTGGCTCGTTCTACACCCGGCCCCAACTGGCCATCCCCACCGCTCATCGCACGTTGTTTCCGCTGGCCTACCAGCCGCCGACCGGACCGGACGGCCAGCCGAATCCCGACGCCCCGGCGGACCAGTGGACCCCCAAGACTCCCGAGCAAATCCTCGCCCTGAAGGTCTGCGATCCGGCCTGCGGTTCCGGCTCGTTCCTGCTGGCCGCTTTGCGCTTCTTGACCAATGCCTTGTACGATTCGCTGATCTACCACGGGCGGATCGGCGCGCACGGGGGCCGGGCGGTCATCGACCTGATCCGCGACGAGCAAACTCAGCACACCCTGGCCAGCGAAGCGCTCCCCTGCCCGCCCGACGACGAACATTTCGAACCCCGCACCAAGGCCCTCCTGCGCCGCTACGTCGTCGAACGCTGCATCTACGGTGTGGACCTCGATCCGCTGGCAGTCGAACTAGCCCGCCTCTCTCTGTGGATCGAAACCCTCGATCCACATCTGCCCATGACCTTTCTGGACCACAAGATCAAGGTGGGCAATTCCCTGGTGGGAACCTGGTTCGACCAGTTCCTCCACTACCCGGTGATGGCCTGGATGCGCGAAGCCGGCGACGCCAACCACACCAACGGGGTCAATTTCGGCCCCGGGCAGTTCTCCCGCGACATCACCCAGCGCCTGACGGCCGTCAAACAGGAACTGCTGGCCTTGATTGACGGCAGCCGGTTCCCCCAGGTCTATCCTGTGGACCTGACCACCGTCCGCACCGGCCACGACGCCGCCGAGCGGGCCTTGCGCGAAATCCACGAACTGGGCGTCGCCCAGGTCGCCCAGCGGCGCCAGCGTTACCTGGCACTGCGCGCCAGCCCCGACTTCCATCGCCTCAAGGACGCCTTCGACCTCTGGTGCGCCATCTGGTTCTGGCCCCCCGAGCAAATCGAGCTCTGCCCCTTGCCACAGGACTTCGCCGCCGCAAACATCTCGCAGGAAGCCTGGCTCGTCGTCAGGCAACTGGCCGCCAGACACCGCTTCTTCCACTGGGAACTGGAGTTCCCCGACGTCTTCAACGCCGCCTGTGGCGGCTTCGACGCCGTGCTGGGAAACCCGCCCTGGAACATCGCTAAACCCAACAGCAAGGAGTTCTTCTCCGCCTTCGATCCCCTGTACCGCTCCTACGGCAAGCAGGAGGCCATTCGCAAACAAACCGAATACTTCCGCGGCGACGCCCAGATCGAGCGCCAGTGGCTCGATTACTCCGCCTACTTCAAGGCCATGAGCAATTGGGTCAAGTATGCGGGCTTTCCCTTCGGCGACCGGGTGAGCCAGGACAGCCAAGGCCGAAAAGTGCACGACTTCAACCTCGGCGACCGCGGTCGCAGCAGTTTCCAATCCTCCCAACTCCGTCACGAACGGTGGCGGGCCAAACGCGAACAGTCCACCGGATATGCCGACGCCCAGCACCCCTTCCGCCATCAAGGCTCGGCCGACATCAACACCTACAAACTGTTCCTGGAACAGGCCCATGCCCTGCTGCGCGACGGTGGGCGGATGGGCCTGCTTGTCCCCTCGGGACTGTATAGCGATTACGGCTCGAAGGCCCTGCGGGAACTGTTCCTCGATCGCTGCCGCTGGGAATGGCTCTTCGGATTCGAAAACCGCGAAAAAATCTTTGATATCGACTCGCGCTTCAAGTTCAACCCCGTGGTGATCGAAAAGGGAGGCCAGACGCAGGCCATCCGCACCGCCTTCATGCGGCGGCGCCTGGCCGACTGGGAGCAGGCCGAGGAACTGGCCACCCCCTATCCCCGCCAGCGCGTCCGCCAGTTCAGCCCCAACAGCCTGGCCCTGCTGGAAATCCAGTCCCAGCGCGACCTGGAGGTCCTCACCAAAATATACTCCAACTCGGTGCTGCTGGGCGACCAGTCGGAGCGCGGCTGGGGAATCAAGTATGCCACGGAATTCCATATGACCAACGATTCCCACCTGTTCCCGCCGCGCACCACGTGGGAACAGTGGGGCTACCGGCCCGACGAGTACAGCCGCTGGATCAAAGGTCCTTGGAAGCCCATCGACGA
>JGI24185J35167_1000772_pt1 | contig 14474 bp, 14 predicted proteins | sample YNPBryunderm2012_FD_35167 | JGI IMG/M metagenome (IMG submission 35167) | reverse complement strand
ATTCGTTCGAGAATACGATAGGTATACTCGACCCGCCGATTGGTTGGCTGACCGTAGAGAGTGATCGTCAATTGTTGACGGCGGAGATCAATCGTCCCACCCAAGAGCAACCACCCGCCGGTATCATTAACGAAGCGTAAGTCGTGAACACCGGTAAAGATTGCTGCATCGAGACCGGGTGGTTCACCGAGTTCTTCATACCAACTGATGCGAAACGAATGAGCGTGACGTTCGGTTATGGGTAAGCCGGCAAAAAAGGCCGCACGAAAGACGGTCGTACTGACCTGACACAGCCCACCCCCCCACTCTTTTTGCGTTCGATTCTCGACGATAGCATAGCCTTCTACGAAACCACGTTCGGCAGTAACCGGCCCCAAGGCGGTGTTGAACGAGAATGTGGTGCCGGGGGGTATAAGTACGCCATCGATCTGTCGGGTACCAGCTTGAATATTCGTGATCCGGTAGTCGGCCGAGTTGCGAAATGAGCTGACACCTACGCCAACCGGTGCACTGATACCGAGCATCGCCAGATTTTCGGCAGTCACTGGTGGTGGCAGTTCGCGGAGTGGTAGGATGACTGTCCGTTCGTTGCTGTAAAGGGCAGCGTTAATTCGGGCAAGCGCCTCTTCGACTGCCAATCCACGGCCAGGGGTGCCAGGAGTACGAATTCGCAAATCACCGTTGTTCCAGTCGACTCTTGGTAACCCTCCTTCTTCCCGTAAGGCAGCCGCAATGGGGTTCAACATGGCACGAATAGCAGACTGATCAATCGTAACCGCGAGCGCCGGACGCCCATCAATGGCAGTTAACCTGCGTAGTTTGATCCAGGAAGCAATCTGATCGAGTGACCATTCCCAGCGACATTCGGGTTGACATCGTCCACCCCGACCTTCCAGCCGGAGCGGGCCACTAAGGAGTAGACGCAATTCGCTCACTGTTGGGGCAAGATCACTGTCACGAACGGTTGGTTCGAGGATTCGGGTACGGATCGTAACCTCTTGCGGTTGCAGATGTTGCACAGCCGCAGCTATATCAGCTAGGGTTTCGTCAATCAACGTCTGGCGACCCCATTGTTCAAAGCCGACAATTACTGTACTTCCGCGCAGATCGACGCTGGCGTTCTGCGGTGGCCGATCAATTTCAGCGGCAATAGCTTTGAGGGTTGCCTGCGCAACCCGCTGATCGAAGGTAAGACGGATCGGCAAATCAACGCCATACTGCCAGGTTGCGGCTGCCATACGCAGGTTCGCTGACCGGTTTGCCTGATGACCAATGGCAAATGCAGTATCAAGAGCCTCATCAATAGCCAGACTCAGACCAAGGTCTTCGGCGGCCGGTCGCCAAATCTGATCGTTGAACGAGAGTGTTATCGGCGTCGCAAGGAAATCCGCGTAACGACGCTGCAGAGCAGCTCGTGCTTCGGCTCGTGTCATACCACCGATTGGTAGACCTCGCACACTGATGTTGGGGTAAATGCGTTCAGCCAGAATACGCTCGAAGATCAGTATCGCACCATAGCCCAGCACGCCTGCCAGGTTGACCAGAGCAAAAATTACCAGCAACGATTCCATAACCCGCCAGAAGAACTTCCGGCGGTGATGATGAACGTTGGCCGGTAGTTGATGTTCCATATAGTCATGCACGGCGTCTCAATGGGAAGGAATGCGGTCGTGTCTTTAGTCTACCGTTCTGCTGTACACGTGTCAAGTGCTCCCCAACCGCTTTCCTGGGTGCGCGGACTTCTCGCCCGCATCCGACACTGGGCCTGGGTGCGCGGACTTCTCGCCCGCATCCGGCACTGGGCCTGGGTGCGCGGACTTCTCACCCGCATCCGACACTGGGCCTGGGTGCGCGGACTTCTCGCCCGCATCCGGCACTGGGCCTGGGTGCGCGGACTTCTCGCCCGCATCCGGCACTGGGCCTGGGTGCGCGGACTTCTCGCCCGCATCCTGCAATGCGCTCGAATGACCGTCGCTTGTTGATCACGCTCTTGCCCGAATCCTGCCATCTGTGGACGTAACCATAGCTGGCTCCCACCGGCTCGCCGATTATCCTAATCACCGTCACTGCATCGGTAAGAGCAGTCTCCAGACCCCTCGCAAGCGGGGGGATGGGGTAATAGATTCTCCAGCCGCACATCGCACACCTGGGCCGATAGCCCGCGCTCCCAAGTGATCGCGTCGGTTGAGTGTCATCAGCAGCGGGTAAAACCTCTGGTTCCACAGGGTGAACGTCAATGAAGTTGAGGGAATAGTGATATAATTGCTGTATCCGGTACTCGCCGGCGCAAAGGTATTCAGGGTGGTCGCATGCCGCGATTTGGCGCACACATGTCGATTTCGGGCGGTGTCTCAAAGTCATTTGCCCGCGGTGAATCGGTTGGATTAGAGGCGATGCAAATTTTCGCCAAGAACGAACGGCAGTGGACGGCGAAGCCCATTTCTCCCGAGGAAACTGCGTTGTTTCGAGCTGAGCAGCAGCGAACCGGTATTCATCCGGTCATCGTTCACGACTCATATCTTATCAATCTGGCTGCTCCTGCCGACGATCTGCGCGAAAAGTCGATTACGGCGTTCGCCGATGAGCTAGAACGCTGTGCCCAACTCGGCATTCCATATCTGGTGACCCATCCCGGTGCCCATACCGGTAGCGGAGAGGAGGCTGGCCTGGCGCGAGTCGCTGAGGCAATTTGCCGGTTACTGGCTGATGGTGTGGGTGGTAACACGGTGATTTTACTTGAGACGACCGCCGGTCAGGGAACGGCGTTGGGGTATCGCTTTGAACATCTAGCCCGTTTGTTCGAGTTGATTCCATACCACAACCGGCTAGGGATTTGCGTTGATACCTGTCATATTTTCGCTGCCGGTTATAATATTCGTGATCGCGCCTCTTATGAGGCAACGTTTGCCGAACTTGATCGACTGATTGGCCTTGAATGGGTTAAATGTTTTCACCTGAACGACTCACAGAAGGAGTTGGGAAGTCGGGTTGACCGCCATGCGCATATTGGTCAAGGATGTATTGGACTCGAAGCGTTCCGGTTGCTCGTCAATGATCCTCGTTTTGCCAGTTTGCCAATGATTATTGAGACACCGAAAGGCGAGGACATGGCTGAAGATCGTATGAATCTGGCCGTGTTACGCTCGCTCGTGAGTTCGCCAGTATCATAACAGGGTAGGTGCCGGGAACAAGCTTTGGAAATGAGCGGGGAGCAGATTGCTATGTGGCGTAAATTGCTGTTGGTCGTTTTACTACTGGGAATTGGGTATCTGATCTGGCGACGAATGCAGAACGCCGGTGGATCAGCACCGGTGACCGATCTATCGGCAAAGCCACCGATGCCAGTGCCATCGACACCGCCACCATCACCTGCGTCCTCACCGCCAGCACCGTCAACACCGTCAGCAACCGGCAGTGCACCACGACCAGTTGTTACGCGCATTCATCGTGGCGCACCGCCGTCAACTCGTCGAAGTACGGCTCCTCCTTCTGGTGATGCTGATTCCGCCAGACGTAACGGCGTTGATAGCTCGTCAGGGAAGCCAGCACCAGAAACAGCGGCGCATGCTGCGTCGGTGACAACACCTGGGCTATCTGAAACGGCAGGTTCAGCCTCGTCGTTACCAGAGACGACGCATGATCAGGGGACATCTCCCGCCGAAACAGCTTCTGCGGAAGTGAGTGTTTCAGTAGCAACCATCCCTGAACCAGATCAATTAGTTGTCCACGGTGAGGTGGCAGATTCGACCACCACGACAACCACTACCACCTCTGATCAAGCAGCATCCGAAGCTGAAGCGGTAGCTGATCCTATGTTGAGCGATTTCACACCGATTGACATTAATCGAGCGGATCGCGAGGCATTGATGGCATTACCGGGTATCGGGCCGGTATTGGCTGAACGCATCATCGCCTATCGCGAAGCTCATGGCCCCTTTAAGAGCGTTGATGATCTGACAGCGATTGCTGGTATTGGTGAGCGTAATATCAACATCTTCCGCAAACTAGTGCGCGTTGATCCCAATGATTGAACCATTCTTGTTGCAGGGTGGCGATCACGCCTGTCTTCTGGTACACGGTTTTGTCGGCGACCCCGGTGAAATGCGCGATCTCGGCGAATATCTCGCCGGGGCTGGTTTTACGGTGTTTGGCATCCGTCTCCCCGGCCATACTGGACGACCGGAAGACCTTATGGATGTGCGCTGGACGGATTGGCTGGCGGCGGTGCGTCTCGCATTTGATGCTCTCACCAGGCGCGCAGCTACCGTCTCGGTAGTTGGTTTTTCGCTCGGCGGTGCCCTATCAGCGCTGTTGGCTACTCAGCGTCCGGTGCAACGGTTGGTCATGCTGGCAACGCCGTACCGTTTGGGTGGTGACTGGCGAGTCGATCTGTTGGGCATCGCACGCTACGTGACTCCCTGGTTTTATTTGCTAGAACGGGCTGATTTCAGCAGCGATGAGCTGCGAGCATCGATCTGGCGTCGTCAGCCCAATCTCGATCTTGATGACCCGGCAGTACAGCAGATGTTACGTCGCTCGGTCAAGGTATCGGTCGCCGCTGCCGATGAATTACGTCTGGCACTAGCCGCAGCCCGTCGTGCTTTACCACAGGTGCGTGTACCAACCCTAGTTATGCACGGTCGCGATGATAACACTGCCGATCCGGACAGTGCTGCTGCCATTGCGTCACAGCTTGGCAGTTCGCGTTGCGAACTACGCTATTGGCCGACGACGGGTCATCAACTCCTGCTTACCGGGCCTTACCGGACTGCCATCTTTCGGCGGATTGAACGTTTTCTGAGACGATAGCAGGTGTAGAATCCGATCCATCATCAACGACTGTATCTCATTACTCCCGTTTAATCACGACGAGCGTAATATCATCGAACGGCGGTTGACCGTGACTGTGGCGGGCAATTGCCGCCAGAATGGCCTGCACCATGGTACTTGCCGGTGCTGTGTGGTAAACCTTGATCACGGATCGTAACCCTTCAAGATCGAAAGGGATCAGCAGTTCATTAATCGTCTCCGTCACGCCGTCGGTGTAGCAGACTAACACATCCCCCGGTGCGAGTGTGGTTGTAGCTTCAGGTAAGGTTATTTCGGCAATCACACCTAATGCAATACCTGGGACTCGTAGCTCTTCAATGGTACCGGAAGCTGCCCGATAGATCAGCGGCGGATTATGACCGGCACTGGTAAAATCGAGGCGTCCAGAGTCGAGATCAAGTCGACCATAAAAGAGCGTGACAAACATGCCCGATTCGGAGTCGCGGTACAGCCAGCGGTTTGCGCGTTCCATTGCCCGTGCCGGGGCTGAACCATCGAGAGCGGCAGCACGCACCAGCGAACGGGCCATTGCCATAAACATAGCTGCCGGAATACCCTTGTCGCTCACATCGGCGATCACGAAACCTAATTCCTGAGAACCACCTGCACCCGATGAAAACGTCCAGAAATCGTAGAAATCACCACCGACCAGACGTGCCGATTGCCATGCGGCATCGATCTGCCATCCTCTGGCTGTGGGCAGACGTGTCGGGAGCAGGGTACGCTGAATCTCACGGGCAACGCGCAATTCCTGTTCAAGACGAGCTGCCTCTGCTGCCTCAACCGCCAGCAGCAGACTTTCGAGAGCGCTGGCAATTTGGGCCGCAGCTCCGATACACAGATTCTGCTGACGAGAACTGAGGGAGAGGAATGGATCGTTGTAATCGAGCACCAGTACTCCAAGGAGCGTTGTCCGCACTTTTATCGGTAATCCGATCAGCGTTCCGCTTTCGGCTGCCGCAATCAGTGTCGGCCACTGATCGACATTATCCCGTGCCTGCCAGAGGGTCTCGATGCAGAGTTGATCTGTCTCCATCGTATGTTCGCGTAAACGCGATAAAAACGGTGAGCGGGTTGGCTGGTCGATCAGTGTCGCTCGGACGCTGCGTGGTAAGCCATAGGCTGCGTGCAACACAAAGTCATGGTGTTCACGATTCCAGAGAGCCATATAGCAACGCGGGCAGCCTAACAGAAGCGGCGGCAAACGTACCACGGTTGCCAGCAGGTCTGGAAGTGTCGTTGCCCGACCGATATTTTCAGCAATTTGCAACAAGGCGTTGAGGGTCCAGGCTTCTTCCTGTTGCGCAGTATAAGCGTTCGCGCTCTCGATGGCAATCGCAATCTGATCGGCTAGCGTGCGAATAATGAAGAGATCATCGTCATCAAAATCATGCGGTTTGTCACTCTGTACATCCAGCACACCGATCACCGTTGAGCCAACACGCAACGGCACTGCTAGCTCAGAGCGCGTATGTTGGGTGTCGCGTATTACCCGACTATCGTTGAACACATCACCGGCCAAAACCGGTTCACCACGTCGGGCAGCCTCGCCAACCAGCCCCTGCCCAATACGGAGCGGCAAGGCCCGAATCCGTTCCAGATCAGCACCATCGGCCGTCGAAGCTCGAAAATAGATGCGCTCATCATCAGGTGAAATCGTGAAGATGTGAACCGGGTGATAGCCGAAGCGTTCGCGGATCAGTCGCACAATAGATGGCAGCAATTGGTCAAGATTGAGGATCGCAGTAATTTGCTGGCTTACTTCGCGGATCGCTTGCAACTGATTGGCACGCTGACGAGCTTCATTAAAAGCGCGAGCACGGGCTATGGCAACCGCAGCCTGATCGGCGATCAGCGAGATAAGTCGCAGATCATTGGTATCAAAAGCGCCTGGTTCATAGCTCTGAACTGAAATGGAACCAATGACCGTCTCGCCGGCAATCAATGGCACATAAATTCCCGACCGGGGTGGCCGTTCGCTTTGATAGCGTGGACGCGCAGGCAAGCGATCCATCTCGCGGGCAAAATCCTCAACCAGAATCGCCCGCCCGGTTTCACGAATCCAGCCGATTAGCCCACTATTTTCCGAGAGATCGACGGTCAGGCGGGGGAGACGCACCCGATCCTGGATTCGTACCATCAGCGTGTAGTAATTGCCATGAAACAGACCAAGATGAAACGACGAGGTATCGACAATCCGACTCGCTTCGCGGTAGATCAACTCGCAGAGTGAGTCAACATCGAGTTCGCTGCGAATGATGGCGCGACTCACTTCATTCAGCCGTGCTAATTCACGTACCGAACGGCGTTGACGCTGGAGGTTGAGTGATAATCGGCGTAGCATCGCTGCTGATGCGATCAGAGCAAGCCCGGCAAGCCCGAGATGGAGCAGACCCAATTCACGAGCAATTGCCGCGCCCAACCAGGCTAGCGGCAAGGGGGCAATTTCCGCACCAACAATCGCCGGCCATGCCGAACGCCACCACGTTGCCAGACCGCTCTGCCCACCCTGCAACAGCTCGCGGAGTAGACGTCCGGTTTGGGTAATCAGGGGAAAACCGATCAACGTCGCAATCCATAACACACCGATCTGGCTATTCGTCAGCGGTTGGTCGCTCAGCGTGCCTGCCACCCAACCGCTTACCAGGAGACCCAGCGTGCGCAACCCGCTGCGCAAAAGTGGTCGACCTAGGAGCGAAAACGATGTGCGGGGTCGATTGGTGAGTAACGGAATGACAATGCCGGAGATCAGACCCTCAATTGCCGCCAACCATGCAGCGTTGACCGGCCCCAGGGCAAGGCTGGCAGTGATTAATACCAGCGGGGCAAGACTATGGACATCGGCTGGTGGAGTGCGAAATGCCAGCAGATCAACAACGAACGCAAGAATGGCAAACAGCAAGACGTAGAGTGGGTCTACCGGTGAAGTGGGTAGGGTCAACAACCACAACCATGCCACGATACCAATGATAAACCCGTACCATGTCAGAATCTGTTCGCGCGACACTCAACGCCTCTGAGAAAAAGCAGCGCGGGCTTCAGAAACTGAAGGATGAATGTTGAATACCTGCGTGAAGCCAGTAATGGTAAAAACCTCGTAGACCTGCGGTTGGAGCGCTGCCAGCCGTAATTCTCCCCCCAGTGTCATCAGCTCTTTACGAATGAGCAGTAGCGCACGCAACCCACTACTTGACAGAAATGAAACATTACTCAGATCAAGCACAACCTGGCGTGCACCGTTACTGATTCGCTCGTTTACCAGCTTGCTCACGCGAGGAGCAGTCAGCGCGTCGATGCGGTCGTTGATCGCGATGACGACAACTTCGTTCGCTTCTGCTGGCTGGTCATGAGGCAAATATTTAACCATCGTCAACAAATTCCCGCCTTGGGGAGAAAACTCGAAATGCACTTCGTCCATCAAGCGGGTAATCAGATAGATTCCCAGCCCGCCTACCTGCCGTTCTTCCAACGGCGAGGTTATATCAGGTACTGGCACGGTCGATGGATCAAACTGTCGGCCATGGTCACGGACGGTCACAATGAAGCGATGGTCATGACACTGCCAGCTCAGAGTCAGATCGCCAGGTTGATCGGGGTCATACGCATGCTGGATCACATTGGTGACAGCTTCATCGACAGCAAGCTGTACCTGCCAGGTAGCCCGTTCGTCGAGACCACAACGTTCGGCAGCGGCAGTAATGAAAGCACTGATCTTAGCCAGTGCATCCAGGTCGGCGGTGAGGGTAATACTCTCCATGGCGATCGTAGATCCGGACACGTGTATCCGGTAATATGGCAGTACTAAAATGAACCAACTGCTTCGACGGTATCGCCATAGATCTCGAAGAGCGAACTGAAGCCGGTGAGATCGAATACCTCTTTGATACGGGGTGGTAAATTGGCGATCCGAATATCACCCCCCTCAAGGTCGGTAATTTTCCAATCACGCGCTTTTTTGCGAGCTTCAATCAGAACACGTAAACCGGGGCTGCTGATATATTCGAGCCGGCTGAGATCCAACACGATGCGATAACGACCGTCGGCGAACAATGACTCAATCAGTTGCTTGAGTTGTGGTGCAGAAGCCGCATCAACGCGCCCAATGACCTCAATAAGGTCTACTCGATTGAGTCGGCGATGATTGAGTTCCACTGGTAACCTCCTCTTTCAGCGCACACGGCGCGTTGTGCATACTAATTGCTATTATAACACAGAACGAAAATCACTAATCGGACGTGCTATAATGACTTCTGATGTACCTCATCGACACTACGAAGGTCAAGGACATGCCCGGTTGGAATGACTTGAATATCGCCTGGAATACGCTGCGCGAGATCAACGTTGAAGATATTCGCAAAGAAGCTGAGTTACCGCTTACCATTGTGTGCGCTGGCGCATCAGAGGTGTGTCAGAGTATTGCTCGCCGGTTAGAGCAAGGTACGCAACGGTACGGTCAGACCGGGCCATCTCCTATTCATCTGGTCAGTCTGACGACGATCATCCCAGATGAGCTACGGCATGCCGACCTTGTTATCATTGGTCTGGATCGAAATGTCCGGCTTTCAGCTCGTGAGCTAACGGTTATTGAACATCTGGCTACGCTCAACCTGCCAACAGTTGTCGTAGTGTGGGGAATGGTATTACCCGCCGACGCCGGGCCATTGCATCCGCGTGTTGCTCATGCGCGTTTACTGGTTGTTCCTGATCCAGATTCGCCTGATACTAACCGGCAATTAGCCGAGGCGATTCTTGATCGTCTACCAGCCTCGTTGCATCTGGCGGCAGCTCGCCGGTTACCCGGTTTGCGGTCGGTAGTGGCGCAACAACTCATTAGCAGTGTTTCGTTTACCAATGCCTCGTATGTGTTGGCTACGGCATTACCAGAGCAAATCCCGATCCTCACTCTTCCCTTTGCCGCTGCTGACACGCTGGTGCTAACGAAAAATCAGGCGATGCTCGTGTATCGTCTGGCATTGGCGTATGGCGCTCCACCTGATATTCGAGAACGATTGTTTGAAGTGCTCCCGGTGATTGGTGGTGCCTTTATCTGGCGACAATTAGCACGCACCTTAGTAGGTCTCATTCCAGTTTGGGGGGTTGTACCGCGAGTAGCAATTGCATACGCTGGCACCTACACAACGGGAGTGGCGGCATGGCGTTGGTTTGCTGAAGGCGAAATCGTTAATCGAGAGCAGTTGCAAGCGATTGGGCGTGAAGCGCTGGCGCTGGGGAAGGCTCAGGCTGCTGACCTGGTCGCGAAGGCACGCAATGCTGGTAATCAGCACATCGGGCGCTGGCAACGATTCGGGCAGAATTTCCTCCAGAAATGGCGACGCAAAAAAGCGCGCTAAGAGCCTATCCGGAATACTCTGTTGCAGAAGAAGAGCAGTTGGGGCGCAGCGCCGCTGCGCCCGTACATCTATGATCAGGTTTCATCCGCTGTACTGTGAGACAATTATTCGGATAGGCTCTAAGAAACGGTTTCATGCGATCTGGAAGCACAGGCCGGTTCATACTGTTGTGCAACCGTGCTCATCAACATATGCATGCTCAATGGAGCAGGCGATCTCAACTATGAGTCCACTGCAAAAACTCACCACGGAGCACACAGAGCACACAGAGCGTCTAGGATTTATGAATGAAAGGGTAATTTTTGGCCATTGGGTGCATGTAAGAAAAATTTCACAACCCTATGTTCAATGAAAGATAACATTATCGTTAGTCTCTGTGATCTCCGTGGTCTCTGTGGTGAGAAGATCACCTTTTGGCAGTGAAGTCAACCATCTTTTCCCTCCAGCGAGTGAGGCTAGAGCTTTTTTTAAGTTTTCATCGTGCATCGAGAGCATGCTGGGGGTTGGATGACGTTCATCATGCATGATGAATGGCACGCTGTTCACGTGCCGACAAGTGGTGGAGATGACACCGAAAACTGAAATCTCTGCAAACCCCTCCTGTGATCTTCGGTGATGTTGGCAAAAATCGGGAGAGGTGCGATCATTAGGTGAGCGTGTACGTGGGTACACGTTGTTGGAGGTTGCGAAGGAACATGCGTATGGATCATTTTGTGATTGAAGGCGGTCATCGCCTGTCAGGTGCTATTCGCCCCGCTGGCAATAAGAATGCGGCTCTTCCTTTACTGGCCGCCAGTCTATTGACTGACGAACCGGTTACGATACGTAATCTTCCCGACATTGGGGATGTGCGCACGAAATTAGCGTTGCTCGCTCATCTCGGTGTGCAAATCGAGCAACCAGAGGCCCATGTTGTCCACTTGCGTGCCAATCAGTTGGCAGCCGTTGAACCAGACACCACACTGGCGCGCCGTATCCGTACTTCACCGTTGCTTGCTGGCCCGCTGTTAGCCCGACGAGGATACGTGATGCTACCCCGTCCTGGTGGCGATGCAATTGGACGTCGTCGACTCGATACACATTTGCTGGCGCTGTCAGCGTTGGGGGTGCAGGTTGAGGTTACACCGAGTAGTTATATTCTTACGACCGATGGCTTGCGGGGCGCCGACATCTTTCTTGATGAGATGAGTGTAACCGGTACCGAACAGGCAATCATTGCCGCAAGTATTGCCGAAGGTCATACGACCATCGCCAACGCTGCTTCTGAACCACACGTACAGGATTTATGTCATTTTCTCAACAGTATGGGTGCGCGCATCAGTGGCATCGGTACGAACCTGCTTGAAATCGAGGGAGTCAGTCGGTTGCACGGCACCGATTACACCATTGGCCCCGATTTTATGGAAGTAGGTTCGCTGATCGGGTTGGCGGCAGTGACTCGCAGCGAGTTACGGATTATCGGTGCACGGCCACGTGAGCATCGGATGACGAAGATCATGTTCGGTCGCCTGGGTGTGACGTGGCGCGAAGAGGGAGAAGACATTATTGTGCCAGCAGATCAGGAGTTGGTTGTGCGCCACGATCTTCACGGTGCTATTCCAAAGATTGACTCGGCGCCGTGGCCTGGGTTTAATCCGGACCTGATCAGCACCGCCATTGTGATTGCGACCCAGGCCCGCGGCACTGTGCTCATTCATGAAAAGATGTTTGAGAGCCGCTTGTTCTTTGTTGACCGCTTAATTGGTATGGGGGCGCGGATTGTGCTCTGCGATCCTCATCGCGCCGTGGTTGTTGGGCCTTCGCAATTGTATGGCGAACCCGACGGCTTGCCCAGCCCCGACATTCGTGCCGGTATGGCGATGGTGACGGCCGCACTCTGTGCCAGGGGACGGAGTGTGATTTACAACATCGGTCAGATTGACCGTGGTTACGAGCGGATTGACGAACGATTGGCCGCACTTGGGGCGCGCATCGAACGGGTACGATCGTCGTAGCAGATCAAAGCGAGGTTGTCAAGCGACGAACAGATTTTAGCATCTATTTGCCTGGGAGCGCGGGCCTCTGGCCCGCATATGGGTGCGTGGGGGTATACCTGGCTATGCTGTTGCCTGACCGTGCTCCTCCCCACCTGACCACACCGCACACCTAACGACCTCACCTTCCCCTTAGAGCCTGATCAAAAACCCGGATGTTGCATGAGGCTCGTACCGGGCATATCCGACCATTGCGTGCGCGGGCCACCATGCGTTCGCGCCAGCCCCCCTACGTCACCCTTCCGCTCCCCGTGTGGGCAAGGAAGGGGGCCAGGGGGAAGGGGAGGGCGCGCCAGCCGTGCGCCGCAGCACCAGGACGGAAGACGTTGCATACCCCTCCCATCGCAGAAGGACAACGCATCCCCTGCCTGCCAACGGTTCTCATCAGCAACGATCCGGTACCTATCGTTTGGAATGCCATTGCAGAACCGCATTAACCATCCAGGTTTTTGATCATACCCTTAGCCCCCTTCTCCTCCCGAATGGGAGAGGGAGGGTGTGGTGGAGCAGATGAGCTTTGTAGGGCAGAAAAATAAGATCATCGCTGCACCAGCGGTACATCCAGTCGGTAAAGTGGGCGTGCTGCTGCCGAGGTGAGTGGGTCGCCGAGCAGCAGAAATGTGCGCAGGGAGGCAGGTGCTTCACCACTGGCGGCCAGACGGGCATATCCGGCAGTCACGAGCTGACCGAGTGGCGTTGGTGACGGCGTACTCCAGAGAGCTTCAACAAAGCCCAACAGCAGTTGGCGATCTGACCATAAGCGACGCCAAAGCCGCTTGAACTCCAGGTAGCAATCGCNCCACCTGCCGGATTCAACACCAGTGCTTCATCAATGGTTGTACCGCGAAACGATGGATGTTGAAACGCGCCGGTCAGACAGGTCATACTCAACACGATAGGGAGGGCCGGTGCGTTGCGGAGTTCGGTTGCCGTATCAACATTCAGCAGAAATGGCCTCTCGATACCCACGGCGGTAAAAGCCCACTGAAACTGTAACCCATGACCTGAATAAACGAGTAACCCCGCGCCCTGATTAAACGCAGCAAAGGCTTGCTCACGGGCGACATTGGCATCGTCAATCCGACCTGTACCGCCGTCAGGATGGTAGTATACACGAGTAGTACTCGTCTGTGGTGGCTGCAACGCAATGGCCTCCTCAAGGAGAGCGGCAAAATCGCCGCTGCTGTCAGGGTTGTCAGCCAGATAGACTGCATGCCGTTGCCATACTCCGCTACTCTGCTCGTAGCTCAGCAGCTTGCTCACCAGACGACGCAATTCCGCGCTCGTCTTCACCGGCAGCCGACCGAGCCAGATGTCAGCCTGAAAGAACGTTTCGCTGGTCGGATCATCACCATCCAGTTGCGCAAAACAGGTCTCACATGCAGTTTCGCCTAACCATGGGTCAACCATGGCCAGGTATGGCGGAATAAGGGTTGGCCAGCCGCGTTGGAGATAATCGCGTGGATCGGAACTGCCATCACCGACCAGAATAGCTGCTATCAGATTAGGAGACCAGGTCGTTACTACGTAGCGCAAGAAATTCCGAATTGCGCGTGGGTCTGGCTCGCCGCCGCTCCAACCGGCGTAAATGTCTTCAACCGCAACTGCAATCGGTGACCAGCCCTGCGCCTGCCGATGATTCAGCAACGGTGCAAGATCGCTTAGAAATGCGCGAGGAGCGATATAAATGGCACGAGTATGACGCGGCGTGGTCAGATCAACCGGTTGATGACGCGCTACCGTCGGTGTGTGCAGTGTTGCTGAACCGGTTACCAGATAACGACGCGGTGTCGGTGCATCATCGGCGAAGACTGTATCATCGAACAGCAATCGTACTGGTTGCCAGGGATCGGTGATGTCGTACACGGTAATGCCCGTTGGTGCACCGGTTAATAAGTAACGAAAACGACCAGTCTGACCGTTGAAGATCGCACCAGCAGCCGTAAACGTCGTCTGAGCCGGTGCGGTAAAGTGCATCCGATCCAGATAGACACGATCAATACCACTGACCGGATCGAGCGTCAGCGTAATGATCGTGGTAGGAGATGGCAAGATAACCGTTGCCTGGTGACTGCCAGAACCGCTCCACGTGACGGTCGTCTCCCAGGTATTGGCGGCAACATGGAGGCGGTGTGTTCCGCTGTGTCTGACCAACGTCGCCAATTCGAGCGAGATACTCATCTGACCACTACTAGCAAGAGGGAGCATTGGTGTCAAAGTGATAGTTGTGCTCATCGGCGCACCAGCACTGGCATCAAGC
>JGI24185J35167_1000771_pt1 | contig 14512 bp, 10 predicted proteins | sample YNPBryunderm2012_FD_35167 | JGI IMG/M metagenome (IMG submission 35167) | reverse complement strand
TGGTTGTAGTTTAGATAAGGAAACTTTTGTCTTGCAAGTGCAACAACGCCACTTGCAATTGGAGCAGCCATCGATGTCCCATTCCAAGAATCATAATTATTNCCNGGNACAGTAGACAAAATATTAGTTCCCGGCGCCGAAACATCAACATTGNGGCTATAATTTGAAAATGCAGCCTTCTTATCGGCTGAATCAACTGCAGCCACCGAAAGAACACCATCGTACGAAGCCGGCGTAAAATTTGTCAATTTGTTGTCATTTCCCGCNGCACCTACAACGCAAACATTCANACTATTTACAGCACGGATAACATCATTTTCAAGATTTGAACCAGATTGGCTTCCCCAAGAGCAATTGATTACCTTTGCACCCATCGCCGCAGCGTAGAAAATCCCCTCGTATCCTTTGGATATATAAGGATTAAACAATTCGTCCGAAGAAGCTTTGACAGGTAGAATCTTAACTTTTGGCACTACCCCAGCAATACCTATGAAATTGTTTGCAACAGCACCAATAATCCCTGCAACGTGTGTTCCGTGTCCGTTCCCGGGACGTGGGTCATTGTCGGGAGTGGAACCATTTGCACCAACNAAATCCCATCCAACATAATCATCCACATAACCATTACCATCATCATCAACATTATTGAATCTTTTGTCTTTCCCAGTTGAATCGATTCCCATTTCACCAATGTTGTAAAAAATGTTGTCTTTCAAATCCAAATGGTCAATATCGACACCTGTATCGACAACAGCCACAATTATTGTATCGATACCACTGCTGTTCTCTAATAGTTGCCAAGCTTCGAATGCCTTTATCTTCTCAAGATAATACTGTCTACCAATTAATGAATCATTCGGAATACCTGCCAAGTGGTGAACAAACAGAGGTTCCACATATTCAAAAAACCCCGTTGCTTTTAATTTTGATGAAACGGTGAGCGGGTCAATCCCACTTTCGTAACGAGCTATGAAAATTCTCTTCAGCGATAAAATTGCATCATCGGAATNAGTTCTATATTGGANTTTGNACTTAGCAAGTGTCCAATCTATTAGTTGTGGATTTATTGCATTGACAACTTTCACTGAACCAAGCAATTCCTGAAAAAATCTTTCAAANTCCTTTTCCCCTGNAATAAGATGAATGTATTCAGGCTTTACTTTGAAAACCACTGTTTTTGGCTCAAAGNCATCCCCAAAAAGCTGGCACTTAAAGCCCAAAAGCAATGTTAGAAGAATGAATAATCTTTTCATAAATAAAGCAAATTAACAAAACANTAAAATTACTCAAAATTTCCTCACTAAAATGAAACAAAGTTTACTATTTTTGTATTTTTATTGATATTTTAAATAATTAAGGAGAAAAAATGTACGAATTTGTCAAGAATTCAGACCCTGCAGTTTACGAAGCATTAATTAACGAATATAAAAGGCAGCACGAAAAAATTGAACTAATTGCCAGCGAAAATTTTGTATCCCCTGCGGTACTCGAAGCACAAGGTTCNGTATTAACAAANAAGTATGCCGAAGGCTACCCAGGCGCTCGATACTATGGCGGATGTGAATGGGTTGATGTTGCAGAAAATCTNGCTCGCGACAGAGTCAAACAACTTTTTGGCGCAGAATATGCAAATGTNCAGCCTCATAGTGGAAGCAGCGCNAATATGGCTGTTTACTTTTCGTTCNTNAANCCCGGCGATACAGTTATGGGAATGAGTTTAGCACACGGAGGCCATTTAACCCACGGCTCCCCAGTGAACTTCTCGGGAAGGTTGTTCAATTTCATCCCATACGAATTGGACAAAGATACCGGAAGAATTGATATGAATATGGTCGAAGACCTTGCCCTTAAACACAAGCCAAAGATGATTACCGTTGGCGCATCCTCTTATCCTCGTGAAATCGATTACAAAGCCTTCCGCGAGATTGCCGATAAAGTTGGTGCTTTTCTTTTTGCCGACATTGCCCATCCCGCAGGAATAATTGCAAAAGGATACCTCCAAAGTCCAATACCATATTGCCACATAGTTTCGAGTACNACACATAAAACCCTTCGGGGACCACGAGGTGGGCTAATACTNATTGGAAAAGATTACGAAAATCCCTTTGGAATTGTGGCACCGAAATCTGGCAGAGTTAAAAAAATGAGTGAAGTCGTTGACTCTTGGGTGATGCCGGGCATACAAGGCGGACCACTAATGCATGTAATCGCTGCAAAAGCTGTTGCCTTTGGCGAGGCTTTAACAGAAGAATTCGACAAATATATTCAACAGGTTCTGAAAAATGCCAAAGCGTTGGCAAACGCTTTGATGGAAAAAGGATANAATTTGGTTAGCGGTGGAACCGATAACCATCTGATGTTGATAGACNTGCGAAATAAAAATGTTACGGGAAAGCAAGCAGAAACCGCTCTCGATAAAGCTGGAATAACAGTAAACAAAAATGCAGTTCCNTTCGATACCCAACCACCNCTGATTACCTCGGGAATTAGAATTGGAACACCAGCAATGACAACCCGCGGTATGAAAGAAGAAGAAATGAAAATTATTGCCGAGTTTATCGACCGGGTAATTTCGAATATTAACAACGAAGATGTGATAAATAAAGTAAAACAAGAAGTAAAAGAATTTACGAGCCGATTCCCTCTTTTTGCTCTTTACGGATAATAATACTTAAAAAATTACCCCATATCTCAATGAGATATGGGGTTTTTTATTTTCGCTACATTCAAAATCAAATTATATGAACTCAATCCAATGTTGAAAGCGAAAAACAGCTGAATTATTTATATTCTCGTAAAAATTCAAGTCTCTCTTGCAGTTTGTGAATAGGAACGAGGAGCTTATCCTTGCCTAAAATTGCATCTTCTCGATTAGTAAAAACAAGTTCATAGTCTTTGCTCATAACGATAGCTTCTTCGGGGCAAACTTCTTCGCAAAAACCACAGTAGATACAGCGAAGCATATTTATCTCGAACTTCACAGGATAGCGTTCTTTTTCGCGCTCGGTTTCCCCTGCTTGAACTTCGATTGCAAGCGCAGGGCACACGCGTGAACACAACCCACAAGCCACGCATCTTTCTCCATCTTCATCCAAAACAAGAACTGGGCGACCACGAAAGGACCCGGTTGGTTCCCATCTTTCCTCTGGATATTGGCGAGTGAACTTNGGCTTGAACATTTGCCTAAGAGTAATGCCCAAACCTTTCGCAATTTCGGGAAGATACAATTTTTCCCAAAACGTAAGCCTTTCGTGCTCTGTATTTTCTACTCTATTCATAGCAATTTCTTATTTTAAAACATAAAGAACGATTGAAGTAACAAATAAATTTACCAAAGCCAAAGGAAGAAGGACTTTCCACCCTAAATACATTAACTGGTCGTAGCGGAATCTTGGCACCGACCAACGAACCCAAATAAAAAAGAAAACCATCAAAAGAACTTTGAAAATCAGAATACAAAATTGAATTAAAGACAAAAGGAATGAACCTTGCTGCAACCCTAACCACTCGGGTGGAACAGGTAGATTCCAACCGCCAAGAAAGAGAAGCACTATAATCAAAGACGAAGTAAACATATTGGCATATTCGGCAAGGAAAAACATTCCAAATTTCATCCCGGAATATTCAGTATTGTAGCCTCCGACGAGTTCAGGTTCGGCTTCGGGCAGATCAAACGGNGCACGATTTGTTTCNGCAAATGCAGAAACAAGGAAAACNATAAAAGCAAGNGGCTGGTAAAACAGATTCCAATTCCAAAGNGCCTGCTTTTGGACAATCTCTTGCAACGAAAATGTTTGGCATACCAAAAGAACACCAACCAAAGATAANCCCATCGATAACTCGTANGAAATCATCTGAGCAGATGACCTTAAGCCACCCAACAAGGAATATTTGTTATTCGAAGACCATCCAGCAAATGTAATTCCATAAACTCCGACAGATGTTAATGCGAGAATAAATAAAATACCAATATTAACATCCGGGGTTGTAATGGAAAAATAAATCAACCTATCGTTATATTTAAATGGTTCAGCAAAAGGAATAACTGCATAAACCGAAAAAGCAACTCCAAGGGAAATCACTGGTGCGATACGATGGAANAACTTATCCGCAGCGTGTGGTGTAATATCTTCTTTAAGAAAAAGCTTAATAACATCGGCAAAAGGCTGAAGGAGCCCAAATGGACCAACCCTATTGGGTCCAATACGATTCTGAATCCAAGCCGAAACCTTGCGTTCAAGCCACACACCAAATGCAGCCGCAATTAATAGAATTAGTGTTAAGAGTATTAAGGCTTTAATTAAAAATTCAATAACCAATGGCAACCAATCAGTCATAATATTCACCCTGAATTAATCTGGTTTCATAAAATGTNATTCGTAGATAGTAACTTTTGGGTCTGGGGTTTTGGATTTTCCTAAAACTATTCCCAAATGCTCATCAAGAAGCTCATAAGTCATACCTTTGAATTCAGCAATATGAAGAGCGATTTCATTGAAAACATCNGCTGATGTTTTGTAATTCCAACCAGCACCAAGCTTATTTGCAATAAGCTGCAAAACTTCCCAAGATTGCTTAACATCACGATATTCAAAACGTGTCCAGCGGTCATTGAAAGCCCCAAATTTGTCCAATCTGCTCATTTTCATACCCATAAATCGCAAGTTGTTCTTGGTTACCAGCGCTGGCTTGAAATGTTGAACCCTTCGATTGACATTAACAAATGTTCCTTCGCTTTCGGCAAAAGTCGTTACTGGAAAAACAATATCAGCTTTTTGAACCAAAGGATTCGTTGAGTTATATTGATGCGTGATAATTAAGTCGAGTTGGAACAATACTTCNTAGATTTCGGGATAATCATCAAAGTCGTCTTCCATTACATAAATGGCTTTGATAGTACCTTCGCGGATTAAATCAACTAATCGCTTAACATTAACAGTATGCAAAACAGGAGCAACTCCAACCAACCTTGCACCAATCAAGTTCGGTGTTTTATCTGAACATCTCANGAAGTCATCTCCAAAGCTTTCGTCGTAATGTTCAAGCAAATCCAGATTCTTAGACTTAAANACTTCCTTGGCAAATTTTGCAAATAAGTAATTGTTTTCGACAGTAGTTTTTGCAGAACCAATGAACATTATCTCGTCGGGTGAAAATGGNTTAAGCCTTTCAACCACNGAAGAGATGGCTTCGTCCCAATTAACCTTCACCAATTGGTCATTATCCCGAATTAAAGGAGCAGTAANCCTGTTCTCGTTAACATATTGATAATGAAGTCGCCCATAATCGCACATCCAATAACGATTGACATATGGATTTGCTTTTGGCTCAACACGAAGAATTTCATTATTACGAACACCAATTTTTATGTTACAACCTCGGGCACAACCCTCGCAAATAGAATCATTAAAACTCATATCCCAAACGCGAGCCTTAAAACGAAAATCTCGGCTTGTCAAGGCTCCAACAGGACAAATATCAATTACATTCATTGAATAGGGATTGTCGAATTGNGTGCCTTCGTGAAGTTGGATTGTAACTCTATCGCCTCTTTTAACAAAAGTTAGAACATCTTGCTTCGCAATTTCTTTTGCAAAACGAATACATCGAGAACAAGAAATGCACCTTTCTCCATCAAAAATCACATAAGGTCCCCAAGGTACCCTTTTGGGTTTATGATTTTTTTCTTCATCGAACCGACTATAACCACGAGAGTGTTTAAATGCATATTCTTGCAACTTGCACTGCCCAGCCTCATCGCATATAGGACAGTCCAGCGGATGGTTAATGAGCAAAAATTCCATCACTGCCTCTTGTGCTCGAATCACCTTTTCNGAAGTTGTCCGAACGTGCATACCATCTACAACTTCGGTGGCGCAGGCAATTTGCAACTTGGGGAAGTAATTAATCACTGGCTTGTTGTTTTCATCCACTTGGATTGAACCATCGGGTAAACGGCGAGGCATCCCNACTTCGACAAGGCACATTCGGCAATTCCCTGCCACAGAAAGTTCAGGGTGCCAACAAAAATGGGGAATATTTACCCCATTTTCGAATGCAACTTGAATAACTGTTTGCCCTTGTTTGGCTTCGTAAACTTTTCCGTCAATATATATGTGTGGCATTCATTACCTCAAATAAATAAAAACAAAATTAACAAAAACTAATCAAANCATATTTCAAAAAATATTAAGCCNGCAAAAATATTTTCCATCTTAATCTTCNGAAACATCCCCAATGTCTTTTANCCTTTTGGGTCCAGCTTCGACAACTTCGCGGGNGCAACCATCGGCAAAAAGCTTAAAGTTTTCAATATATCGAGCGGCAAGGCTATCGTACCTTTGCCAATACTCTTCTTTATTGCCCCAAGAAGTGGATGGCTTCAAGACATCATCGGGAACACCGGGACAATGCAATGGAACCTCGAACCCAAAAAGTTTATCTTTCCGGTATGGAACATCATCGAGCAAACCATCAAGAGCAGCATTCAATAGCGTTCGGGTATGACGAATGCTAATTCGTTTGCCAACACCAAATTTACCGCCAACCCAACCAGTATTCACCAGCCAACATTTAGCACCATATTTAACCATNTTTTCTTTTAATAGATTTGCATANTAAAATGGATGATGCACCATAAATGGAGCCCCAAAACAAGCAGAAAAAGTAATTTCTGGCTCAATTCCCAATCCAATTTCCGTGCCTGCAATCTTCGATGTNTAACCACTTATAAAATGATACATCGCTTGGTTCATATCAAGCCTTGCTATTGGGGGCAACACNCCCGAAGCATCACAAGTCAAGAAGATAACATTCTTGGGATGCTCTTTGACCATTTTCTCTTCAACCACATTGGGTATNAACTCAAGAGGATAAGAGGCACGAGTATTCTCTGTGAAATGGTCATCGTCGAGGTCNACATTACGGGTCACAGGGTCATAAACAACATTNTCCAAGATNGTTCCAAATCGGCGAGTNGCNGCCCAAATTTGNGGCTCGTGTTCGGCAGAAAGTCTAATCACTTTCGCATAGCATCCGCCTTCGAAGTTAAAAACACCTTCGTCGCTCCAACCATGCTCATCATCGCCAATCAATCTTCGGTTCGGNTCNGCAGACAAAGTAGTTTTTCCAGTCCCGCTCAATCCAAAAAACAACGCAACATCTCCTTTTTTCCCAACATTAGCCGAACAATGCATTGCCATAACANTTTGCATCGGTAGAAGGAAATTCATAATTGTGAAAATCGACTTCTTGATTTCGCCTCCGTAACTGGAACCAAGAACCAAAGCCATTCTTGCACCAAAATTGATAATGATTGCTGTCTCTGTTCTGGTTCCATCCACCCGCGGGTCACACCTAAAAGAAGGAGCGGCTATCAAAGTAAATTCTGGAACGTGTCGCTTATATTCGTCCTGGGTTTTCGGTAAAATAAACATATTGCGAGCAAAAAGACTTTGCCAGGCACTATCGGTGATTATCCTAATAGGCATCCGATAATTGGGGTCTGCACCTACGTAAACATCTTGAACAAATAGTTCTTCGCCTTCGAGAAATGCNTGTAAACGGTAAAGCAANGCATAAAATTTGTCAGGGGGAAAAGGTCGNTTNTAAACCCCCCACCAAATTTTATCCGCAGTTGTTGGCTCGTAAACGATAAATTTATCGTTCGCAGCACGAGCAGTCCACTTACCAGTGTAAACAAGAAGCGGACCCCCGTTGACAATGTGACCTTCGTTGCGGAAAACNGCTTCTTCGTAAAGCGCCGGTGTTGGTAAATTCCAGAACACNCGGTCTAAATTAATTAAACCGTGATTTGACAATTTGAAATCGCTGGCAAGAGCCGAAGCGTGTTTGGTTGCTGGAGTTTCAAATTCAAGATATTTCATAACCAATCCCTTATTAATTTTCTTTCACCAATATATAATTCATTTGGAGAATCTGGGTCAAGAGCCCATTTCATTCTTTCGATTCCTTCGGTAATGTCCTTTACAGAGCCACAAGTAGAAAGCCTTAGCCAACCATCGAGACCAAATTCAATTCCTGGAACCGTTAGCACTCTAACTTTATCCAAAAGGAATTGAGAAAGTTTAATCGAATCTTTCATATAGTAGCTGAAATCNGCAAAACAATAAAATGTTCCATCTGGTTTAAATGCCCTTACTCCTTTNAAGGCANTCAATCTTTCGAGAAGTATATTTCTATTATTTTCCAAAGTGATTCTTAAACTTTCCACCTGNGTTTGAGGACCATTTAAAGCTGCGGCTGCGGCAACTTGGGTCACAACAGAAGGACCAGAAGTCTGGTGGGCTTGAATATTTGTCATTGCTTCAATGAGTTTTTTATTTGCAACAGCCCAACCAATTCTGAACCCAGTCATAGCATACATTTTCGAGACGCCGTTAATCAAAACCANTTTGGAATTTTCGCTTAAATCCTTTGCAAACTTGTAAAAATTAATCGGTTTGCGACCATCAAATATAAGGCGATGGTAAATGTCGTCCATAATTAAATAAAGACCCCGCTTTTCGCAAAATTCNACAATTTCGGCTATGAATTGCTCTGAATACATTGCACCTGTTGGATTGTTTGGGCTGTTGATTATAATTGCTTTCGTGTACGAAGTTACTCTTTCTTCGATATCCTGCAAACGGGGATAAAATGTTCCATCTTCGGGAAAGACAGGCACTGGAACACCGCCGCAAAGCTTCACCATCTCGGGGTAGCTAACCCAATAGGGTGCAGGGAAAATAACTTCCTCTTGTGGATTAATGATTGCTTGCAAGCAAACCATTATCGCTTGTTTCGCTCCACTAGAAATGATAACATTTTCGGGTGCAACAAGTCGGTCATAGAATTCTTCGGTATACCTTATTACAGCTTTTTTCAGTTGAGGAATTCCATCGGCAGGAGTATAGCGAACTTCACCAGAGTTAATCAAATTGGAAGCGGCAACCAAAGCTTCCAAAGGGGCTTTGCTTTTGGGCTCACCACCACCAAGATGAATCACTGGTTCACCTTTTTCGCGTAAAATAGCGGCAATCTCGTTAAGCCTCAATGTTGCCGAGGCTTTTATTGACCTACCAATTAAACTTAAACTCATTTTCTATCCTATCAAAAAACTTTAAAATACAAAATTCCAAAAAAATAATGTAATTAACAAAAAGAAGATTTGTTTTTTAAAACAAAATCATTATTTTTGTTTTTTGAAATCAATCACATTTCGTCTCAAAAGTGGGGTTTAAATGAAAAACAAACTGCTTTTTNTCCTTTTGATTGCTTTTTTGCCGTCCTTTTATGCCAATTCCTCGCCATATTACTTTTCGCTTGGGGGAATGAATGTTGTCCCCATAAGCAAATTCAAAGAAACAAACAAACCGAGCCTTGGCTTCAATCTCCAATTCCAAGACCGTTCCTTTTGCAACTTATGGTACGGTTTCCGATTCGATTACTCAAAACTCGACTCGCTCGAAAACGTTCCCATTGGAACAAATTTCTTTAATTCTTATCTCCTCTTCTCGCCAGAAATACGCTATGTCTATCTTTTCTCGCCTAAACTTAACTACGACGACACATTCTATCTTTTCCTTCAAGGACTACTTCACTTCTCTTCAATTACCCGAAAGCAAGCCACTGACGAAAGCAACCTTGGTCTTGGCGGAGGTTTAGGTGGGGGAATCGGATTTTGCTTTAATCTTTTTTCGCTTTGCTGGTCGCTGGAATTCGATGCATTGTTCTCCTCCGCTAATTTCATTTTAAAATCTAATCAACGCCCTGCTCTAACTAATTACAATTTCGGTTTAACACTGGGAGTCCGATTATGAAAAAGAAATTATTTTTCATCGCATCCCTGATTTTATTTCTTTCCTTGATCAGTTGTTCATCGTTGAAAAGGACTGACGACGCTTTAAGAATAAAACCCGACTCGGCTTATAAATACACCAATTATCCATTCAATAAAGATATCGTACGCAACGGAAATACCCTTCGCGGTATGGTTCTTCGCTTAGAAACTCTTATGTCACCCGACAGTTGCACTCCCAAAAGAACTCCAAACTTCAAAAGTGAGAACAGAGTTGTTTTTCTCGATACNAAATCGCCCAATCTAAAATTTGTTGAGTATATTCCTTTCGAGGACGTGGATTTCATTGGACCCAAATTTAACCAACCAATAAATACTATCGAAGACTACAACTATCCATTGGAGCCCAAAAAGTTTCGTTATGTCCCCTGGGATACAATCAAAGTCGAATGCAATGAGTGTAATTGTACAAAATTTTCTCTTTCTCTTAGGCTTGGTTTACCGAAAATCCCTTGCCTTTTTTGCCCTACTTGTCCGACAAAAATTTGCAAGCCCTATTTTGTTGAACTTCGTGGTGGCTATTCAACTTATCGGGACAAAATTTCACCGCAGGAAACCATTTGGAAAGATGGATTTTTCGGCGAAGTTGCAGGTGGAATTCGATTTGGAAATAGGAAGCAATTTGGCATTGGTTTGATGCTTTCCACTGGGTTGCCAATTTATAATTCATTTACAGGAGAAGAGTTGCGAAGACCTCTTGCTTTGCTTCATTTTCGATGGGACCCTTTGAAAGCTTGTGTTAAACCACGAGAAAAGACGCAACCCATAAGAGTTCGAGAAGGTCCAAAGCCTTGCAACTGCCCCGACGAAGAATCCGAAACATCTGAAAAAGCTTCGACTTCATTGAAAATTTAGAATTACCTTTTGAAAGATGCTTTCGACCTTATTTCTTTGTTCAAGCTGGGCTTCCTTTCGACAAATTCTCGGTGGATTTAATAAAACTAAACATTTCGAGGTCTAATTGCAAAGATAAAATTAAATCATCCGCTCCATATTTAGACATCGATTTTGTTCCTTTTACTTTCACAATTGGTGCTGGAATCGATTTCCCCATATCTTCACATATTGATATTTCAATCGATGCAGGTTGGCGAAGTTATGCTTTTGGCGAAAGTCAAGCATTACTTGGTTTCAGCAATGTTACTTCTTATCGTCGAATAAACATATTTTTCATTCGAACTGGTATTACTTTATAGGAGGTGAAAAATGACAAAGAAATATAGACTTAACCTGAAAGTGTTGTTAATATTTACTCTGTATAGCTCTTTTATTATCCTAAACTCCTGCGAATGTCCACTTCAAGAAACTGATATTTACCAAAAATGTCAAGTTCGGGAGGCAACCATTACAAGGTTCAGTCCCACTGGTAGTTTGGTGCAAGTTACTAATCCCGATGGCACTAAACAAATTGTTTTCCAGCCCGATTCTCTTTATTCAATTCATACATTTTTATTCCCATTCGACAAAAATTTGTCTGGTGCATTAGTTAACGATGAGCGTTTTTCTAAAAGTTCTTCTATTCCTATTGTTAAACGACCATTTTCTGACAAAAGACCGTACTTTTTGGCGATTTTCGACAATTACCCACCAAACAACGATTTGAATGGGGACATTTTGTTGTATTCTGTCACCGATAATTTTCAATCTGCTGAAATCCGTGTCGCAGGGGACATAGTGTTAACTGGTCTCACGTTTTATTCCGAAAATTCTCAAGAGTTCTGCGAGCTTGTTGACAATTTAACTAAGGATACAGCTCGAATAAGAAGCCTTAAAAGTAGTTTATCCCAGTTTGGTATCANCTTACNNAATAGCAGAGTAATTGACTACAATCAAAGCAATTTGGTTGTTCTCGATACAGGCAACCAAGTTGTTACTGGGGTAACCCCGCCGCAAAATGACATTGATGAAGCCTTGAAGTTAGTAAAAAATCGCGCTGTAAACATCACTGTTAAACTTGGAGAAGTTTATCTTTACAGAGCAATAAATGGCAAGTATTTCATCTTCGCAATTACAGACATCCGAGAAGGAACCCTTTCCCCGTACAAACGAAGATTAACAATTATGTTTAGCGAAATTTAGGNGGAGAAATGAAATCCAAATATGTTATTCTTCTTTTTAGCCTTATATTTTTATTAGCATCCTGTAGCAAACCCAAAATTATTCGTGAATTACCAGTAGGAAATCTTAGTCGGATTTCCCCCAAAGAATCACCAAATACAAAGAATGACGAAGTCGCTCCTGTACAACAACCCAGCAATCTCAACATCGTTGATCCTTGCCAAAAGGAGCAAAGTTTTGTTTCCAATCAACCTTTCAGGGGAATAATAACCTCCGCAGAATTTATCAAAAGAACTTTCCCCGCAAGTGAATACAATAAGAAGCGATTAATTATCTGACTTCCAATGTTGAATCTGTAACTTTTTTAACAGCAAACGAAGGTTACGCCTCCTTTTCCCATCCCCCACACCCAAAATACATCCAAAGATATGGGCTTCCATTGGAAGGCTCTGTCGGTGGAACCGATATTTTCTATTTCTATCCTAAAAATGAAAGAATTATTTTCGAAGTTTTACCTCCTCCTGTTAATTCAGAATTTTGGGACTCACATCCGTTCGTAACAAATGACGAATTGGGGAATCAATTGCTCATTTGGGCATCCGACAGACTCGACAACTTTGGCGGATATAGTTTCCCTTATAAAAACGAGGGCAACACAGACCTCTACTTCGCATTTAAGAGAACAAATCAAGATTGGAAGGAAGTCCAAGTGCATAATTTCAACGAGGTAATGGATGGAATTAACACAAAATATTCAGAAGCTACTCCATTCCTATTTTGCAAATGCTACAATCCAACTTTGTTTTTTGCATCGAATCGGGACTCAAAAGATTCAACCTTCGACTTGTTTTACGTGAAACTTGAAATTGATTTTATCAATCAAAAAATTCAAGCCAAAGGACAAGTGGAAAAACTACCCGCAGGGAATAATGATATAAACACAACTGCCGACGAACGTTTCCCATTCATTGCCTATCCGCATTTAACGAACTATAACCCCTCGCTTGAACTTTATTTTTCATCTAATCGTTTGAAAGACTCGATTGTTTTTGTCTCCAAAGACTCACTTAGAAGAGAAACTCGACTAATAATAAAAAATGTCGGTGGATACGACCTTTATCGATTCGAACTTTATGGGAATAAATTCGAATGTACTCCGCCACCCCCGCCTCCGCCACCTAAACTTTATCTTATAGTACATCTTAATGATTTTTGCTATGACTCGCAAGGCAATCCTGTTGATTCAGCCCTCGATATTAGCGGAAAATTCTTGATGAACAATTCTGCATATCAATCTCAGAACCGCATCGAGTTGGCTCTTGGAACAAGATACGTTTTGGAAAGAATAAGCAATGATTCAAGATGTAGCGGAGCTTGTGATTCTTGTTTCTCTTCCAAAATTGAGTTTGCAACACCAAATAAGATTTTTAAAGACACAACAATTGAATTTAGCCTAAATCAACATTGTTACAAAAAACAACCGAAGAGAATAAGCTTCTCCTACCAAAAAGGTCTTGCTTTCTTCGTTACAGGATACTGGTATCCCACAACCACACGCAACCTTAAAACTTTGTATGAACGGTCGAAAAGTGGATGTCTTGTACTTTCTAACTTCATTGATTCTACTGATTTCAAACCTGATGAAAAATATTTTTACCAAACAGCGGCTGAAATCAACGACAAATGGTTTAATGAGTTTTTGTTCCCAACAATTGATTCACTTTTACAAGCTTTGGACACCTGTTATTCTAATCAAGAAATATTAATAACCGTTCACGGCTATACCGACCCTTGCCCATTAAGAACACATCGTGACCCAACAGGCAGAATAACCCAAGATAGTACCCGCTATACCTGCGACGATACAGTTAAATTTGAACGAAACGATTTCACCATTGTTATCCCTCCGGGAATTTATATGAAACAACCGAATCTGAAAACTACCGATGGCAGAACTTTTACACCGCCATTGGGAATCCAGCAGGGCAACTATGTCCTTGCAATGTTGCGAGCTCACTTCACCCGAAAAACTATCGAAGAAGGTTTCAAAGCAAAGTATCAAAACAANAGTGAGAAAATAAGATTGTTCGAAAAATTCGTAAAATTTCATTTAAACGCCTTTGGCATCTACGATGAAAGACCCCCTTGCCCGAATATTGATAAAAACATAGTTGGAGTTGAGCTGGCAAATCAACCCTACCCGCCTTCGTTGAATGAACCTTGCAATCTTCCCCATAGCCGACGAGTTATGATTTACCTTGATGTTGTTGATAAAGAAACGATACAAAAGAAATCCTTTGCCCGAGGGGAATGCGGTAAACTTCTGTATCCAACTTATGTCGAGTTGAAAAAGGAAAAGGNAAAGGTACAGAAAGTTCCTATTTCATTGCCATCGGAGGAAGAACTCTTTATCACTATGGACACACTTGAATTGCCATCTGTTGAAGAATATGAAACCCCAACCGAAACTCCTTGTGCCGGAAATTGCTATCGAATTGTTTATGGCAAAGCAAGGAACGCCGAAGAGTTTTACTTTTTGAGCAATCTGTTGAAGTCCATTGGCTTCGAAGTTGAGCAAATTGAATCAAATAACTT
>JGI24185J35167_1000769_pt1 | contig 14528 bp, 15 predicted proteins | sample YNPBryunderm2012_FD_35167 | JGI IMG/M metagenome (IMG submission 35167) | reverse complement strand
AAAGTGCNNGGAGCAATTTGAAGACGAGATGTTGCAGCTTCTGAGCAAGTTTTTCCGTCAACAAAGCATTGCCGAAACCACGGCAAGAATTGCGCTACCTGAACAAATCAGCCGCCTTGAAGATATTCGCAACCAGGCCTGGGAGATGCCATCGAAAGTATGTCAGCCGACCACCCACAGTTTGTTGATGGATTACATGGATACCGTCATTCAAGCCTACATCGCTTTCTCAGGCGAACAAGATTTAGACTCGCTTGAGCTAACGCTCGAAAGCCTCAAGGCGTTAGTCAGACTGGATGATCATGTTGCCAAAAAGTATAACCCGGGTGGGCTGGTAGCAATGTTCCGTGCAAAAGGCTACTATTACTGGGAACAGCTTGACGACCCCAACTGGAAAGACGGATTTTCTGGCTAAACTCTTGGTCTTCTACCAGATTAGGTAACAACCTACCATTACAAGTAGTGTTGATGATTTGCTGAGAAAACCGTCCTCGAATGTACCACGAATAAACGAATGACAGCACTATTCGTGTATTCGTGAAATATGCGTGGACGGTCTACCCTGCCAAGTAGAACCTATGGTAGGTAATTGCCAGATTAGCAATTTTCTTGATAGTGTTTTGGGTTTGGTTTGGCGTGCGGAAACCGTTAACGAACGTAGAGTAGCTCAACCGCTTTATCAGAGATGATTTCGCTGATCTTGAGAATCCAGAAGCGTCTAAGAAACTGTTCCAGATCACGCAATTCCGCTTTGTTTCGACAACCAATGAGCAGTTCCATTTGCGTAACGATACTCGTTGCCAATGAGGTGCGATTCTCAAGTTCATCGAGATAGTCAATCACTTCTTTGATACCTCGTCCAGCATCGATGAGGATATCTGTGTCAACAACGGTGAGACCATCCACAGACTCAACCCCATTCACGTGTTCGGACAGTGCGAAGCCAGGCGTTACTATCCGCCATATCTGGGCGGTCACACCACATGCCGACAAAGGGCTCATCCTTCAAAGCCAGCAACGCCTTTTTTCCTCATCAGGTTCCTAGGCATAACGAAGACGGAGAAATGCATCGCATTGCCAGAGCATCTCCTTCTGGGTATAGGCAGCAGCTCAATGTTTCACCCTTTAACCGCCGCACAGCGTAGCGGAGCGCGCAGAGCGGTCATCTGGAAGCGCGCTTCATTTGTCCTCTAGTAGGGACTCCAAAATCCCAGGAGTTAGGCACGCTCCTGTCCCTTTTGGTTGATTTCGCCTCCGTCACCTAAAGCATGGTGCTGCGCTGTGGAGAGCAAGAAGCCGTGGCTGGGAAGCAACAGCCATCACATCTGTCCAACATGCCTGTCCAGAGTTCGTCAAGGGAGACAAAGCCGCACGCCAGCTCTGACATGCGGCTTTGCTTGTTGTGGGTAACAAAATGGGACACAGATGCACACGATTTACAGAGCACATAACCAACGAGAGACTGAGGCAACTTGTTTCGGATCGTTCAAATTAGCGGCATTGGTAAGCAGTCCCCTTTCCAGTTGATCCCATATCTCGCTTGCCATTTTCTTCTCAATCGCTGCACCGATGAAGAAAGTGTGCGGAGAATGTTTCGTTTTGGAAAATGCTTCACGGATACGGTCAAGAGCCGTTCGCGCAGTTTTCCAGTGCTCGTCTGCACCTGCGGGGTCTATTCCGCCTTTAAGCTCACCCAATGCGAGATAAGCCCCGGCCAATTGATACCCTGTGTCCTGCAATTCATCAGGGCCGAGATTGAATAAACACATATCCACATTGTTTTTGACTAAAGGCACGGTCAAGTTGTAAACGAGAGTGCGTGGCTTGCCATCGCTTACCCAACTCAATCCACGTAAAGACAACTCGATCTCTGAATCATCATCGGCCATATCAGCCCATTGTCTGGTCTTTGAATGTTGCCACCTGTAACCGATACCAGCAATTGTCAATGAAGCAATGATGGCGCGAGTTAACTTTCTCTGCGCGATAACGCCGCCAATGTTTCGCATTGAACCGCCAAGTTGGTCTCCACGCGTTAGCAGAAACCTGAATACCAGTTCTTCGATAAATTTTTCTCCTGCTGGCTCAAGGAAATTCTTGATGAGATCGTTGATGGCTTTAACTTTATCTTCTGGTAATAGGTGACCAAGAGCTTTGTCAGATCATCCTGCTGCCGTGAAGAGACCTGCTTCTATACCTTTGATAGTCAGCAAGTCGGCAGGAGTTCTTGCCTGCGATGCAGCTTCTTGCAATGCTCTGGCTTCAGCAACACACGGCGTTGAGCGACGGTTTTTTTCAAGCGCAAGGGCAATGAAACCCGCACGCGTGGCTTCATAGCTTGTGACAAGATCTTCGCTGGAACGAAGATGATTTTGATAAGGGCGTGAGGGCATTACAATTTTTTCCAAACGTAAACACACTTGCGCAGCGCTTCTCGGCCATGCTCTCCCATCTGCTGGCTACTGTTGCCTTTGCCATTTGGCAAAACAAGGATGCTTTCGACAGAAAAGCCCAGTTTCTCGGCAATATCAGAGAGGATCATATCCACTGAAATACTTGCACCTGCATATCGCACATTGTCATTCACCATGAACAACATCGTGTTCGGTTTCAGAACGCGCCCACATTCTGCAATGACACAAGCCATTTCGTAAAAATAGCCCCTGACCATTCTGAGAATCCCATTGTTATTCAAATTCCCTTGTGCTTTTTGGTCTGCCAGATATTTCAAAATAGCTTGTAATAATTCTTGATCATCAACAACAGCCAGTGGTGTTGCCCATTGCGGATTAATGTGTAACAAATCCTTTGCGCGGTTCTCCACCGTGCAACTGATCATCTCCTGGCGAAGGCTCGCCAGCCCTTGTTCATCTACACCCAGCAACGCCAACTCCAACGCATACGTGCGTGTGTAATCGTAGCGGTTGCAGTAAGGTGGCGAGGTCATGACGGCATCATATGTACTATCAGGTAATGTGGGCAATATTTGAAGGCAGGAGCCATCATACAAACATATCTGGCCGCGAAGTTTTTCCACAGGGAATAGACTTGTTTGGGAAACGGGCGAAGTATCTGCTAATATTTCATTGATTTTTTCGCACATGGCTTGCTCGAAACTCGGAATTTCACCTTTGTCAAAAATCTTCTTGCCATGCGTGCGCCCAGAGCGATAGTCCCACCGAAGATATTGCCCATCCTTGCGAGTAAAACTGATGGACTCTAATATGCAGAGTAAGGCAAAGCGCAATACAGCTTGAACCCTGCTATTCTCTCGTTGACACGCGCTGATATACTTCTCAATAGCTTCTTTTGTTTTCTCGGGATAAGCCCCGCGTGTGATGCGCAGCTCTGGCAAGGGAACGCACCTTTCGGTCTGCTCCCAGACTTTCAACGCTGTCCACTGGCGCAATCTCTCGAAATCTTCGGGGGTGAACTCTGTATTCAGAATTTGCTTAGCCTTAATAATTTGGTGACCGATAGGCAACAGCTCGATACCGTCTGCATCTATGCCCATTGCGCTGGCAGCAAATAAGGCTGTTCCACTGCCTGCGAAAGGGTCCAAGATTCTACCTGTGGTAATGCCGTACTTGTGAAATAGATGCTCAACTAAAGAAGCCGAGAATGCTTCTTTGAATTTGTACCAGCGATAAACGGGTCTGGTTTTATTAGCCTGAAAACTGACTAGGGAGCGAGAGAGCGAAGGCTGGAGGATAAACTTGTCCTTGAACTGTTGAAACAGTTGTCTGTCGAGGCGGTCTATATCGCTTAGCGCCATGTCCCGTTTGCTCACCAAAGTATCAAAGGTGTTAACCAGATGCAGCATGACTTTGCACTCTCAAGAATTTGTTTAGGCAAGTATACCGCACCATTGGCAATGCATCTATTGTTTAAACAGGATTCTTACCGCATACGATAAACTGATGTAGAGTGGGTGCGCCGCTTTCTCCGTTCCCACGCGCAACGCAACCCGGCCGCAACGGATACGACCGAAATCGCGCCTTTCTTCCTCTGATTACGTTATAATACCTCTATGATTGAGTTGAACATCCCCGGGCGGGGGTTGCTGCGTCTCGAGCATCTGGTGTGCGACTTGAACGGTACCCTGGCNGTTGACGGTCAACTCCTCGAAGGCATTCCCCGCATCCTCAAAACCCTGAGCGACCGCCTTTCCATCCATGTCCTGACCGCNAANACCCGCAAAAATCTTGCCACGGTCGAACTGCAACTGGGGCTCAGCGTACAGACCATCCCGCGCGGGGAGGAGACGCAACGCAAAGGCGCCTATGTGCGCCAACTTGGCGCCGAGACGGTCATCGCCATCGGGCAGGGAGCAAATGATGCCGCCATGTTGCAAGAAGCTGCCATCGGCATTTGCGTCTTATCCCAAGAGGGCACCAGCGTGTTTGCTCTTCAGGCTGCCGATCTTTTGGTGCCCGACATCTACACCGCTTTTGAGTTAATCGAAAAACCCTTGCGCCTGGTCGCCAGTTTACGCCAATGACCCATCTCACCAGCGAACAGATTCCCGATGATCCGAACGCCTTGCCGCCGGCGAGGCGACGCCGCGCCCGCCGCCTGCTTGCCCCACTGGGCGTAGATGAACGGGCGAACTTTCTCGACCAGTTTGCCCACCGCGCCTCACCATCCTTTGACTATTTTCTGTTTTCCCTGCTGGCAGGGGTCGTCATCGGTTTCGGGCTGCTCGCTAATGCCCCAGCCGGGGTGGTGTTGGGCTGTGTGCTGGCGCCCCTCCTGGCTCCTGCAGTGGGGATGGCATTGGGAACGATCGTCGGCTCGTTGCCCTTTTTCGTCCGCAATTTGGGCGGCACTCTGATTGGGGCAGGCCTCACCCTTCTGGGTGGAATGCTGGGCGGTTTGCTGGCGCGCCTGCTCATCCTGATTGGGTATCCAGTGCGCTTCGATGAAGCTATCCGCCTGACCCAATTTGCCCTACCCGACTTCCTCGTCCTGCTGGTCTCCATGATTCTGTTAAGCGCCACGATGACCCACTCCGAACGTCCGGCTCAATTGCCCAGCGTGGGCGTTGCCTACTTGCTCTTCCCGCCACTGGCTGCAGCCGGTTTCGCTCTGGCAGCCGGCCAAGGCGCTCTTTTCGCCGACGGTCTGGCAGTCTATATCGTCCACCTCTTCTTTGCCGTCCTGGTGGGGGCGCTCACCCTGGCAGCCTTGGGCTTTCGCCCGCCCTCTCCCTTTGGCTACACCCTGGGCGGAGCAGTGGCTTTGCTCACCGTCGTGCTCCTCATCGCTTTTGGCAGCGCCGGGATGGCAGCGCGCAACTACCTCGGATTCCCCACGCCCACGTTGACCCTCACCCCCACCCCAACGCTCACCCGTACGNTCACGCCAACCGTGCCACCGCCAACCAACACCCCCACCCTCACCCCGACTCCGACCCGCACCCTTACCCCCTCCCTCACGCCGACCCCCACGCCCACGCCTCTCTTTGCCGTGGTACAGGCCGCCAACAGCGAGGGGGTCCTCCTGCGCGATCAACCCGGTGGCGCCATTGTGGGCAGCCTGCTTAACGGCGCCCTGGTTGCCATCCGCGGCCCTGCCGCAGAGCATCAGGGGGCTGTCTGGGTGCCGGTGCTGTTACCCGACGGCAAAGAAGGCTGGATTCGCCTGAGCTACCTTGCCACTGCCACGCCACCTGCACCGTGAGAGACTTTCCCCTTTCCCCCGGCAGAGAAAACCAACGCTAACCCCAGGCTNGCANTAATCCGCNGNTTTCTCCGTTGCGCCACTGCCAATGCCTAGCGGCTGCCATTTCTTCTCGTCCTTCAAGCGGTGTTGGATGCCATGGCGATCGTGCACCTCATCAAAGCCTTCGGGTTTGATGAATAGCTCTTCTCCCTGCAACAAGCCATGGATGCCGCTCTGACCCGGCTCTGGGCGCTTGATCCCTTTGAATTTGGCAGCCTTTTCGGGCAGATAATCGACCGGCTCCTCATAGGTGGTGATGTAGCCCTCGTAATTGCGCAAGACCACTTTGTGATCGGAGTAGCTTAGCAGATAATTGGGCATCACCGGAATCTTGCCCCCTCCACCTGGCGCATCAATGATGTATTGATGTACCGCATACCCCGAAGTATGCCCGCGCAGCCCTTCCATGATTTCAATCCCTTTCCCTACCGGCGTGCGGAAATGCCCGGCCCCTTCGACCAGATCGCATTGATAGAGGTAATATGGCCGCACGCGGATGCGCACCAAATCGTGCACCAGTTGACGCTGAACATCCACGTTGTCGTTCACCCCTGCCAGAAGCACTGCCTGATTGCCAAGCGGAATGCCGGCGCGGGTCAGTTTATCGCAGGCTTCGGCCAGTTCCTGCGTGATCTCGTTGGGCGTGTTAACGTGGATGTTCATCCATAAGGGATGATATTTTTGCAACATATCACACAGTTCATCGGTGATGCGCATGGGCAAGAAGACCGGCACTCGGGTACCGATACGCAGAATCTCCACATGCTCAATCTCGCGCAGGCGACTGAGAATTTCCTCCAAAATCTTTGGGGCAAGCACCAGCGGATCGCCGCCCGAAAGCAGCACGTCCCGGATTTGCGGCGTGCGCCGAATGTATTCCAGTTGCAGCTCAAATTCACTGCGAGAAAAGGTCGCCGAGGGATCGCCCACAATGCGCGAGCGCGTGCAATAGCGACAATAGCTGGCGCACTGCGTGGTAACCAGCATCAGCACCCGATCAGGATAGCGATGCACCAGGCCAGGCACGGGGGAATGGCGATCTTCGGCTAGGGAGTCTTCCATCATCGCCGTAAACGGCACCATCTCGGCTGCGGTGGGAATCACTTGCTTGCGGATCGGGTCATCGGGGTCATCCGGATCGATCAGGGAGATAAAGTAGGGCGTAATATCCACTCGAAAGAGGTTGGGGGCGTTGAGCGCTTTGCGCTCACTTTCGCTGAGCGGAATGACCTGACCGATCTCATCGGCGGTGTTCAGGCGATGGCTTAACTGCCAACGCCAGTTATACCACTGGTCATCGGGAACATCGCGGTATATGGCTGCGCGCTTGGACGGGAAAGGGTATTTTGCCATCGGTTAGCTCCTTCTGGTGAACGCACGAAACAGAGGTTTTTTGTCGGTATTTGGATTCTAAATGATGTTCAATGGTTCGTCAACAAAGGTTGTAAGCCTTGAGCCGCCAACCCCAGGGTAGCGAGGGCAGAAAAATCGCCAGAAAACTGACCCTCCCGCTGCCCTTCCATTGACCGTCTTCTTTGGTAAAATCGGTCGATAGAACTCGCGGCAGAGACATTGCCGCCTCCGTCTCAAAGAAAACACCCGTTAACGACTGCTCTATGATTGGTTCAACAAGCCCGCTAACATTTAGGGCTTTTTGGTTGATCTTTTTCTCTATCTCTGGAGGTCCAAAATGGAAGCATTGAAACAAAGAATCTTGAAAGAGGGGCGCAATTTGGGAAACGGCATTCTCAAGGTCGATAGCTTTATCAATCATCAGGTGGATGCGCGGCTGATGGACGAATGTGGCAAAGAGCTGGCGCGGCGGTTTGAACGGGTGGGAGCGACCAAAGTTCTGACCGCCGAAATCTCGGGCATTGCCCCGGCTCTCACCACCGCGATGCATTTGGGCATCCCGGTTGTCTATGCCCGCAAACACAAACCGATCACCATGCCCGATCAGGTATCTCACCCTGACGCCTTCGCACACCAAAGGGCGCACCGTGGAGCTCATTGTCTCGCCCGAATATTTAGCCGGTGGAGAGCGAGTTTTAATCATTGACGACTTTCTTGCCACCGGCGCAACGATTCTGGGTTTGGTTCGCTTGGCGGAAGCGGCTGGCGCCCAAATTGTCGGCATCGGGGCGCTGATCGAAAAGACCTTTGAAGGCGGGCGGCAAGCCCTGGAATACCTCAACGTGCCGATCGAAAGCTTAGCCCGCATCCGCTCGATGGACAACAACACCATCGTCTTTGAAGCCTGACATGGACAGCCTGGTTGTCCTGGATTTCGGCTCTCAGACCTCGCAACTGATCGCCCGGCGGGTGCGGGAGTGCCAGGTATATTGCGAACTGCTCCCCTGGAACGCGCCGGCCGAGCAGGTTCTCGCCTTGCAACCCAAAGGCTTTATCCTTTCGGGTGGTCCGGCATCTGTCTATGAAGCCGGCGCGCCGCGCATTCCCGATTATGTCTTCCAGAGTGGTTTGCCTATCCTGGGCATCTGCTATGGAATGCAAGCCCTGGCAACCCAGCTCGGTGGGCAAGTCAACCCCGCCCCGCAACGCGAATATGGCTTTGCCCGCGTTGCTCCCCTGCAACCCAATCCGCTGATTGAGAAAGAAGAGCAAGTCTGGATGTCTCACGGTGACCGCATCGAAGCGCTACCGCCGGGTTTTGTCGCCATTGCAGTCAGTGAGCGTTCTCCCATCGCTGCCATGGCCGATTTTGAACGTCGCTATTTTGCCTTCCAGTTTCATCCTGAAGTACGTCATACCCCCAACGGCATGGCAATGATCCGCCAGTTCGCCTTGCAAATCTGCGCTGCCAAACCTGAATGGACGCCGGCCTCAATCATCGAACAAACCGTCCTGCGCGTCCGTCAACAAGTCGGGGATCAGCGAGTGCTCTCGGCGGTCAGCGGCGGGGTGGATTCCACTGTGGCAACGGCTCTGGTTCAGAAAGCAGTCGGGGAGCAACTGATCGCCGTGTTTGTGGACACCGGCTTGTTGCGCCAGGGAGAAGCGCGCCAGGTTCGCCAGGCTTTACAGGCTCATCTGGGGATTGAATTAATCGTCGTTGAGGCTGCCGAGACCTTCCTGCGGGCTCTAAAAGGCGTCACCGACCCCGAACGAAAGCGCCAGATCATCGGCGAAACCTTCATCCGCATCTTTGAAGCCCAGGCGCGGCAGGTGGGGATGCCGCCCTTTCTGGTGCAGGGGACGATCTATCCCGATGTGGTCGAATCGAGTGCTCCCGACCGCGCCCAGGCCCAGCGCATCAAAACGCACCATAACGTCGGCGGACTGCCGGCGGAGATGGCGTTTCAACTGGTGGAGCCGTTGCGCTACCTCTTCAAAGACGAGGTGCGCATTGTCGGGGAAGCTTTAGGGCTAGCGGCCGAAATCGTCTGGCGCCAGCCGTTCCCCGGTCCGGGCTTAGCGGTGCGCTGTTTGGGCGAAGTGACCGCCGAGCGACTGGAAATCTTACGCCAAGCCGATGCCATTTTCACTGAAGAACTTCAGAAAGCCGGCTATCTGCGCTTGCGCTATACCGATGAACAGGTCGAAGGCACAGCGCAAGCCTTTGCGGTGCTGTTGCCGGTCCAGTCGGTAGGGGTGATGGGCGATCAGCGCACCTACCAGGAGGTCGTTGCCCTGCGGGCGGTCACCACCGAGGATTTCATGACCGCCGATTGGGCAAGGCTACCCCATGACCTNCTAGGGCGGGTTGCCAACCGCATTGTCAATGAAGTCAAGGGAGTCAATCGGGTGGTCTATGACCTCACCAGCAAACCCCCAGCGACCATCGAGTGGGAATGAGGGTGTAAAGATGNCTNTTTACTCTTACTCCGAAGCGCGTGAGCGGCTTTCAGTTCTACTGGAAAGAGCCTTAGTGGAAGGACAAGTGAAAATCAGAAGTCGGGACGGACGAATCTTCGTTATTCGGCCTGAACGGCAGCCAGGAACTTCGCCATTTGAAGTGCGAAGTGTAAAACTTCCCATGTGCTATTTCTTGTCTAAACCCTCAAATTGCGTATTTCGAGTGCGCAAAATGGGGATAAAATAGAAGCAGTGAGGTTTTAAAGCCATCGTACCCTGTGGGAATGAAGGAGTGAAGATGACCCCCGATTTGACCGCTCACTTTCTCGAATTGATTCGCCTGGCAGCCACCGATTTGCCCCCCGANGTCGAAGAAGCCCTNCGCCAGTCCGTTGAACAAGAAGAACCGGGTTCAGCCGCGCGGGGCGCCCTGGAGACCATTTTGAAAAATGTGGAGCTTTCGCGCCGCAACCAGACCCCCATTTGCCAGGATACCGGCACACCCATCTTCTACGTTTATTATCCCGAAGGTTGGTCAACGCGCCAGTTACGCCAACAGATCGAGCAGGCTGTCGTGCAGGCTACCCAAAAATCCTATCTGCGTCCCAACTCGGTTGATGCGCTGAGCGGCAAGAACAGCGGCAACAACCTNGGNGGCAATTACTTTCCCACGATCCACTTCGAAGAAGTAGAAGGCGATACCCTGANGGTNGATTTGATGCTCAAGGGCGGCGGGTGTGAGAACGTCGGCGCCCAGTATTCGCTGCCATACAANGCCCTCAAAGCCGGCCGCGACCTCGAAGGGGTGCGCAAGGTCGTGCTGGATGCCGTCCATCAGGCGCAAGGCCAGGGCTGCGCGCCGGGCATTTTGGGGGTTGCCATCGGCGGCGACCGCGGCTCAGCTTACTATGCCTCCAAAGAAGTTCTCTTCCGTCGTCTGGATGATGAGAACGAAAACCCTGAACTTGCCCAACTGGAGAAACGTCTGACCGAAGAAGCCAACCAGTTAGGCATCGGTCCAATGGGCTTTGGTGGCAAAACCACCGTTCTGGGCACCAAGATCACTGCCCTCAACCGCCTGCCGGCCAGCTATTTCGTCACGGTTTCCTACATGTGTTGGGCCTATCGCCGCCGTCGCCTGGTCTGGCAGGCCGGTCAGGTGACCTATACCTAAACCAACACCCAAACGCACAAAGGCACCTCGCTTTACTCCTCCCTTTGCCCACGCTGTCTTTGCGCTGAACCCGAAAGAAAGGATCAAACCATGCGCCAAGTAACCATTCCGATTTCCGATGAAGTCATTCGCAGCTTGAAGGTTGGCGACCCAGTCTCGCTCAACGGGGTGATGGTCACCGGGCGAGATGCGGTGCACAAGTGGCTGGTTGAAACCTTTATCTACCGAACCCGCGCGCCGCAAGGCGATGATTTAGAAGTTTATGAGGCAATCAAACCGCTGTTGAATGGCGGCGTGATTTATCACTGCGGACCGGTCGTTGCCGGCATAGAGAGCAAAGAGTACCGCTTTGTAGCCGCCGGGCCAACGACCAGCTCCCGCGAAGAGCCCTATCAGGGAGAAGTGCTGCGCCATTTCAATCTCAAAGGCGTGATCGGCAAGGGTGGCATGGGCGCGAAAACCTTGCAAGCCTGCCAGGAAGTGCCGGCAGTTTATTTCCATGCTATCGGCGGCGCCGCGTCGTGGATCGCCCAGTCGGTGCAGCGCGTGCTCGGCGTGTATAAGCTCGAATTCGGCGTTCCCGAAGCGCTGTGGGTGATTGAAGTCAAAGATTTTCCGGCTGTCGTGACCATGGATGCGCACGGTCAAAGCCAACACGCGGTGATCGAGGCAAAGTCAAGGCAGATTCTCGAGCAGCTCTTAGCCAAATAAATTGCCAGACGCCCTCGATATCCCCGCGGCCTGGAAAGCGCTGCGCCCGAATCAGTTGCACGGCCTGGTCATGGTGATCGGCGCACCCGATTCGGGCAAAAGCACCTTCTGCCGCTATCTATATTCGCAACTGCTTGCCCAGCAGCGTCCCTGCGCCTATCTGGATGGCGATCCGGGGCAAGCCTTTCTCGGCCCCCCTACCACGCTCAGCCTAGCAAGCGGAGATCTGGAGCACCCAACCCAGGTCTGGCGGCGTTTTGTCGCCTCCCTGTCGCCGCGGGGCAACATGCTGACCATGCTTACCGCCATCTCGCGCCTGGTGCGCAAAGGCTTTCGCCAGAAAGCCGAAGTGATCCTCTATGACACAGATGGCCTGATTGATCCGCAGCAGGGTGGAATCTACTATAAATTCGCCCTGATTGAACTGCTAGTCCCCCAAACCATCTGTCTGCTCTCGATCGAAAACGAACTTCAGCCATTGCTGAACTACTTTCTCAGGCAGAGTCGGACGGCCGTGTATCATTTCCGCGCTTCGGCCGCGGTGCAACCGCGCAGTCCTGAAGTGCGCCGTCAGTATCGCACCAACCAACTGGCAGCTTACTTTGCCACGGCAAAGTTCCTGGAGTTGAACTGGCACGAGATGCCTGTCTGGCCTGGACCGCGCTTCTTCCCCAACCAACTGCTCGCCCTCACCGACCGCGACGGCTATTGCTTGAGCCTTGCCATCCTGCTGGATCATCAAGCAGAAACCAGGCAACTGCGCTTGCTCACCCCCCTCTCTACCCTCGAACCCATTGCCGCCCTGCACCTGAGCCGCCTATCACTCGACCCCCAGACCTTTCAGACGCAGTTTATCCCCAACGAANTCGCGCCGAATTAAGATTCTCCAGTTGTAATTACCTACCAAAGGCTCTATTTGGCAGGATAGANCGTCCACGAGTTTTCACGAATGCACGAATAGCGCTGTCNATTCGTTTATTCGTGGTCAATTCGTGGACGGTTTTCTCAGCAAATGATCAACGCAACTTGTGATGGTAGGTTGTTACCTTCAGGTTCCCAATCCGCAATCAGAGAGCAAGCGTCAGCGATCGACCTCTGCGCTCAAAGGGTGGCTTCCAGCGTCACCAGCTCCACACCACAGCGCTTGACCTGGCGAAAGTTTCCGCCCTGGCGCACACAGCGTCGCACGGCTTCCACATCCCGCACCAGCGAGCCGGAGAGGACGTGAATCCCCAGCGAAAACAAGCGCGGCGAGAGCGGTGTACTCGGCCCTAACAGCATGACTTTGGCATCTGGGCGACGCAGAGCAAACAAGCGTTCAAAAGTACCATTGATTAGAGTTGACGAAGTGATCGCCAGCACATCTGCCTGAGGGATGATTTCCGCGGCATGCTCGGAGGAAGTATCGCCGGGGCGGGGCTTGAGCTCCAGCACCAACAACTGGGCGACCCGGCTGCGCAGCCAATCGACAAACGGGAAGTGCCCGATTAGAGCGACGCGCGCCTGCTCACCCTGGCGGGCGATATACTCTTCAGCGGCTAAGGATACTTTTTGGGCGGGCTCGGGAAGCAAAGCGTTCAGAGTTGCCAGGCCAATCGCCACTTCGGTTGGGCTCTCGGCGTGAACCAGTTGGGCTAAATCGCTGGCTTTCCACTGTTCCAATTCGCCAGCCCGCTTCACGGCCGGTTCGGTGTGCTCGTGCTCGGCCTGGTGATGCGTGGCAGCCAGACCGCAACGCACTCCCTGCTCACTCTGCACCGTCACCGCTGTCCAGAATAAGCCAACTTCAACGGAAAGGACTTTGCCTTCGTTCAAATTCTCGAGGAGGAGGTCAAACAACATCATTTTCTGCCAATTGAGCTGGTTTAGACATTGAATGGACAAACCGATGCGCTTGCGCATTATACCGCGTTCCAAGCCTCAACCTTTAGCTTGGCAGCTTGTCCTCAGAGTTCCCGTGCAACTTTACCCATCCCAGTTTCCCTTCAAATCGAGCCCCAAGGCCTTGCGCCTGTTGATTCGCCTGCATGAACAAGCGGAAGTGCGCGCTTTGCGGGGCAAATTGAAATGGGAGGGCGATTTGGAACAACAGCGTTTATCCCGCTTCGAGGGCTAAGTGATGTTAATGGTGGATAGCACAGTCTGGATTGATTATTTCAACGGTGTCAGATCGCCCCATACCGAAAGATTAGACGCCCTTTTAGATCAAGACTTGATTCTGGTTGGTGACCTGATTCTGGCAGAAGCATTACAAGGGTTTCGCAGAGATGAAGACTTTGCTCAAGCCTATCAGGCGCTGAACAAATTTGCCCAAGTTAGCATAGTCAGCCCCGAACTGGCGGTAAAAAGCGCCCAAAACTTTCGCCGCTTACGCCAAAAAGGACTCACGGTGAGAAAGACCATAGACAGTCTAATCGCTACCTGGTGCATCGAAAATGACGTGCCGTTGCTTCATCACGATCAGAACTTTGATCTCTATGCGATTTTGCTGGGTCTGCGGGTCGTAAGCGTAGAAGGAAGCGGTTGAGCCCTTGTCTGGCAATTGCGGGAAGAGTCTAGGCTGTCTCAGGCTTCAGAACGCTGGCGCAAACAGTCCAACCGGTAACAGTGCCATCCAAAGCCAAGCACGCCAAGTGCCGCCAACCCCAGGATAATCCAAGCTGCCGTTCGCCAGGCTGAGGGTGGTTTCTCTTGCAAGCTGAGTGGCAGCGCCCCTTCACCCCCCAAAGCTGCCACAGCAACCGTGCTTACCGGCTGCGGCGTTTTCAGCCCGGCTTTGGCGATAAAGGTGGCAATGCGTTGCGCCGCGTCCTGAGGATGACAGTTCTGGCAAACCGATCGATTTTGGGTAATCGGATGGGCGATCAGGTTTTGATGCGCAACTTCCATTTCCATGCTACCGACGACCCCACCATGACAAACCGAACAGCGCGCCCGAGTGCCACAGAGACAATACCATTTCCCGCTGTCGTGCAACTGATACAGGTTCGCATGGCATTTGAAACAGCTCTCATCCTGGTCAGGCTTGGGAGTCTGGGCGGCTGCACTTTGCGCTGCGACGCCTCCCAACCAGAAAGTCCAACCCAAAATCCACGGGACAATG
>JGI24185J35167_1000764_pt1 | contig 14597 bp, 9 predicted proteins | sample YNPBryunderm2012_FD_35167 | JGI IMG/M metagenome (IMG submission 35167) | reverse complement strand
TGTGACAGCCATCACGCAGCGTAAGGATCCCGTTTACCCGGCGACCATCGTCGGCCCCCCGCCGATGGAAGACTACTTCATGGGCAAGGCCATCGAACGGATCTTCCTGCCCTTGATGCGGCTGCAACTGCCCGAGATCCGCGACATCTCGATGCCCGCCGAGGGCGTTTTTCACAACCTGATGCTGGTCTCCATCCGCAAGTCGTATCCGGGCCACGCGCGCAAGGTGATGCACGCGCTGTGGGGGCTGGGGCAGGCCATGTTCACCAAGTGCATCGTGGTGGTGGATGAGGACGTCAACGTGCAGGACGTGCGGGAGGTGGCCTGGAAGGCGCTCAACAACATTGATCCCGAGCGCGACATCGAATTCGTGCTGGGACCGGTAGATTCCCTGGATCACGCGAGTCGCCTGCCCAATTTCGGCTCCAAAATGGGCGTGGACGCCACGCGTAAATGGCCGGAAGAGGGATTCACGCGGCCGTGGCCGGAGGTCATCCGCATGAGCGAGGAGATCAAGCGGCGCGTGGACGAGCTGTGGAGGTTGGCGGGTCTGTAGCCCGGCTGGCTCGCGTCACGGGGGACACAGATTCGATGCGAAGCCAACGAGAGTATGTCCGTTGCCGGTCCTTGTTTCGAAGGCGATCCGGGCCGATGTGTTAACTTCAGAATTTGTACTCAGGCGGATGTCGGGCGCCCGGCCTGGCGGCTATCGCTCTGAGTGGCCGGGTTCGTGCCGGAGCGGGCGGGCGTGAGAGCCCGGGGATGCCGCGCGGTTCGAGACGGGGTCACAGGTGTTGCGCAAGCGTGACATGCGGGTTATCAGGGTATTGTGTTCCCCTCTCGCCGTACTGCTCGTGTTCGCGGGAGCAACGCCCGCGATCGGTGCNGAGATGTGGAGCTGGCATACGTTCGATTTTGCCGTGGTGAAGAACGCCCGTTTCGATTGGACGCTGCACACCAGATTCCGCACGAGGGAGGGTGCGCTCCAGCAGGGCCGCTCGGGCGCCATCGGGAGGTTTCAGGTTCACCCCCGGCTTTCCCTGATCGCGGGGTATTACTACGGTCGGGAGGAGATCCGCGAAGAATGGCGAGACTTCCATCGGCCCTTCGGAGGCCTAGAGGTTGGTGTCTTCAAGCGGGGTGCCGCAGCGCTGGCTGCGCGAACCATGACGGAGAGGTTTCTCTCCGGGAAGCGAGCTGATTTCACGCGGTTTCGCCACCGCTTGCGTTTGTCTACGGATCTGCGGCTGGGGCCGTTCGCGAGCACCGAGTGGTTCTTTGATCGCAGCGGGTATTTGTCGGCCCGATACTCGGCCGGCGCGCGCTGGCGCTTTTTCCGCGGCGGCGCCGTCGAACTGGGATACCTTTATGACGCTCGCGCTGCCAGGGTAGGCGGGCCGCGGCACGGGGTGGTGACCCAGTTGTACCTGGAGCGCTCACAGAAGCGATAAGAGGAATGGGTCCCCGGCCGCTCCGCACCGGGATGGGGCTTGGGCCGCTCCAGTCCAAGATGAGTCAGGCGGGAGCTATGGGCGAAATGAGGGCGGCGGTTCAGCTCCTCAATCCGACCGGATCGGCCAGCACCCAGCGCAGCGCCGGACGCGCCGTCTGGGATAGAGAAAGCCTCAGAGCGACGAGCGCGGACCCGACGAACGTTCGGCTGGCGCGGCTGGCGAGCTCACCCAGCGGCCGCACGGTCCCGTCCTCGCATCCATAGAAAAAGCGCTCTTTCCAAGTGAGAGGAGGGCCGGAAGGCGAGGGGAAGGCACGGAAATAATCCCAGGCCGTCTCGAGCCATCGCACGCGCAGCGGCTCGCGATATCGGGGCAGAAAGAGCACGTGGCTGAGGCCGTCGCAGCGCACCTCGGCGACAAATTCCGTGAAAGTCTCGGCGCGGGTGAGGTTGAGGAGGACGTTAGGCTCGACGCCGTGGCGGTCTCCTCCGGAGACGACCGGCTTGTTCCAGGCGCGGGCCAGCTCGAGCACTTCCTGGTTCTCGCTCCAAGGCCGATAGCCATTCAACTCCAGCGCATGGATCGCCGCGCCGTGACGGCTCAACAGCGTCCGCAAAGCCTCTCGGTGGCCCTGCTGTCCGATGCTGAGCCCGTCCCACAAAGGGTGATTCAAGACCAGCAGCGCATCCGGCTGCCCGTCTACGAGGGCAAGCACGTCGTGCAAGCGACCGGGTTCAGGCCGCGCACTGTAGTTCAGGAGTTCGCCTGCGACCTGTCTCGCCGTGGCCCCATTCAGGTTATGGACTCCCAGGTGGAAGACCGTCGGGCCGAACGGGACCGTCCACTCGAAGGAAACCGGAAAGGATGCTGTGGCGCGCTCAGTTTGCAGCTCCAAGTTGCCCTCGATGGTGTCGTGATCGGTCAGCGACACCATCGCTCGCAGTCCCAGGCGCTGGATCTGTGCCTGCTCGGCGTCGGCGACCTCGCGGGCGGACAGAGGCGGATTCCAGCCGATGCGGGACAGCCGGAGCGGCGTCCTGCCGGCGCCCTCGAGCTGCCGCTCGGCAACCTTCAGCAACAGCCGGAGCAACAGGTACTCGCGCTTGTAACTGCCCACGTACCTCATGGTCTCGCGGGAGTGCCGGCTGTGCGCGTGGAGGGAAACGGCGCTCGGGAAACGGCCCGGGAGGTCGGGGTCCCGCCAAAGGAAATTCAGTGAGGTATTTTTCATAGCCGCGCTCGAAACATCAATAACCAAATTTGTTCTCTGAGCTTCAGGCTAGGCCGTGCAGGTTTCACTACGATGAGAGCATCGTGAAGTTCCGGTGATTTCGCCTCGTGGACGAACTCCGCCGGCCCGTTCGCCTTCCCGGGCCCGCGCCAGCCGGGCTCGTTCGCTTGCCCGGGATCACACGGGTCCTTCGACTCGGTTACTTCAGGGGGCAAGCGGTCCTCGAGGGTAGAGTCGGTTCCCGGTCGGCTGGAAAAGCATGGGCGTCCGATCCATCGCATTGTTGAAGGGCGGCAAGTCTCGAGGTAAGGGGGGCGCCCGTCAGGCGCCGCGAAACGCCGTCCGGTGGGCAGGAGATAAGTCCTTCCGCGCGCCGGATGCTCGTCGCCGCNGGGCGCGGCGCGACGTCCGCCAGGCAGGCGCGCCCGTCGAGCCACGGCCTGCTTCCATCACAAACCGGCAAGTTGACGCGGCTGCGGCGGCGATCGGAAAGGACAATGACTCGACCGTTCAGAGGGTCCGGCTCGAGCCCCGACTGCTCGGGGCCCGCCGCCGGCGCACCGGCGCGCACTACCCATCCATCGAAAGCCTTCCCCCGGGCTAGTGGCGCTCAGGGCCGAATAGCTGCGCGGGGCTCCCAAAAATTTCCTTGCGTTGTGAACGATGTCCCCGTAGACTGGTGGTAATGCATCTCCGCCGGGAATACAAGGCTCTGGGCGACCTTGGGCGGTATTACCACGCCGCGTAACTGGCCGTAAAGATTGCGCACCGCGCGTAAAGGAGCGGTCAGAGCTCCAATTTTCGGGGGAGGAGAAAAGGAGAAGCGGATTGACGACAGGCAGACTTCTTGTGTGTGTAGCCGTACTGCTCGGGGTCACCGGCGCCCCCTTGGCCGGCGGGATCATTGGAAACTGGAGCGGCAGTTCGCGTTCCTGGAACCACCCGAGCTTCGCCACGATTCGTTCTTTGATGATCTCCCAGGGCCACACAGTCCTGCCCGACAGCGCAATTAGCTCCGGCAACCTTGCCGGGGTGTCGCTGTTCGTGATCGGGGAACCTACCACCACTCCTGGGAGCGCGGAGTTGAGTGCTTTGCAAAGCTGGGTCCAGGCTGGCGGCGTGCTGCTGCTTCTGAGCGACGCCCCCGGCTTTGACTCGGTTGCGGTACGGCTGAATGCCATCTCTACCGGTTTGGGCGCCAGCCTGGTCTGGTCAGGGAACGCCAGTAACAATACACCCCTCGCGGGCGGCGTCTTCGCCACCACCGGACCGCCGTACAACGTCGTGGGTCAGACCTTGCAGGTCAGTCCGGCAACGGCGGTCAGCGGTGGCACGGCCCTGGCAGGGGACTACCTCGGCTACCAGCAGATTGGGCTTGGTTACATCTTCGGCTTCGGTGACCGCTCGGACAACAATTTTTTCAACCCCAGCACCAGCAACGTGCACGGCCAGCTCTTTCTTAACTTGGCCGCCGGGGCTCCAGGTCCGCGTCCTCCGGACGACGGGATGGTGATTCCCGAGCCTTCGACTTTCCTGCTACTGGGGACGGGGCTGGCCTTGGTCGGCGTCTGGCTGCGCCGTCGCCGCTCAGGTTCAGAACAGGAAAAGAGGGCATAAGATCTAGAGGGCGGCCGCTGCTCAGCAACATACTCAGCCGGCTGGTGGTGCGCATGAGATGGATGCGGATGTTCGCTCGGACGACGAATGGCGCCCGAAGCCTATCCCTGCTCGATCGCCGGGGATGAGCATGTCGTCCACGCTTCCCCGGGCGAGGCCCGCCGGCTCCGGTAACTGACGGACTTACGTTCGGCTCTTGCAGGGCAAGGCCGCCAACTCCACGAGCTGGGCGCGCGATGGTGGGGCATCGCCAAGCGTCCCGCACCGGGCTGAGAACGCGATGGCGAACCTCATCCTTGTCAAGGGCGTTTTCATCCGCGAGCAAGACCAGGGTTGCCAATTCGCGCCCATAACTTGTCTCCGTGCTGCCTGCACGAATCCCATCCCTACGTCCCAACCTAACCCCGCGCATGACATCCTTCGCGAGGTCCCGACACGTTGGGACAGGTCGGTACTCAGTTCTGACTCGCCGTACTCAACAAACCGCACCCGTCCCGACCTGTCGGACCAACTTACCTCACCACCCCCGGACGTAGGCCGCCCCCCGACAAGCCGGGGCCCGCTACCTTCTCAGAACGGCAGCTCGATGCGGCTGCGGCGCCCGGGAATTGCATTGACAGCTTCGCGGCTCATGTTTTCCGCTCCGTATCGGATCTCCGACTCGTCAAGAAGGCGGTGGGTTTGATGCATTCGGAGAGACTGCGCCATACTGGGACCATGACGGAATCCAATCCGCGACGCACTTTCTTGCTGGGACTGGCGGGATCGGGCGCTGTGGCGCTCCCCGCGCCTGCGCAGGCGCCTTCCCCGATTGGCATTTTCAACGTGAGGAATTTCGGCGCTACGGGTGATGGCAACCGTCTTGAAACCAAACCGTTACAATCCGCCATTGACGCTTGCGCTGCGGCCGGCGGTGGAACGGTGTATTTCCCGCCGGGGCGCTACCTGTCCGGCGGATTGATTTTGAAAAGCCACGTGCACCTGTATCTCGAATCGGGCGCCACGTTGGTGGGCAGCACGCGGCTGGACGATTATCCGGTGACGCGGCCCCAGATCCGTTCCTACACAGACAACTACACCGAGCGCAGCCTGATCTTCGGCGAGGGGCTGGAAAATGTCGGCCTCCACGGGCGCGGGACGATTGACGGGCAGGGAGGAGCCTTCAAAGGTCCTTACAAGGTGCGGCCGTATTTGATCCGGCTCGTCAGTTGCCGCCATGTGGCCGTGACCGATCTGACGATCCGCGATTCGCCGATGTGGGTCCAGCATTACCTGGCCTGCGAGGACGTGGCGATCCGCGGCATCACGGTGCACAGCTTCGTTAACGCCAACAACGACGGCATAGACATAGACTGCTGCCAGCGCGTGGTCATCTCCGATTGCAACGTGGCTTCCCTGGACGACGCCATCGTGCTCAAGAGCACCTCCGATCGTCCCACGCGCAACGTGGTAATCACGAACTGTGTGCTTTCCACCTGGTGCAACGCCTTCAAGCTGGGCACGGAATCCAACGGCGGCTTCCAGGACATTGTGCTTTCCAACTGCACGATGTACGACACGCGGCTTTCGGGTATCGCGATCGAGATGGTGGACGGCGGCCTGTTGGAGCGCGTCAGCATCTCCAACGTCACGATGCGCGACGTGAACAACGTGATCTTCATCCGCTTGGGCGATCGCGGGCGTCCCTTCCGTGAAGGGGATCCGCGGCCGGGGGTCGGCAAGCTGCGCAGCGTGCAGATCCGGGGCATCGAGGCCACCGGCGCGAGCACGATCGGCTGCCCGATCTCGGGCATACCGGGCCACAACATCGAGGACGTGACAATCCGCGACGTCCACATCGTTTTCAAAGGCGGCGTCCAGGAAGTGCCCGAGGACGTGCCGGAACATCCCGACCGCTATCCCGAACACAAGATGTTCGGCCTGCTGCCCGCGTACGGGTTCTTTTGCCGGCACGTGCGCAAGATTCGCCTCGAGAACGTGCGAACCAGTTTCGAGCAGGCCGACGAGCGGCCCGCCGTGGTCTGTCACGACGTCGCGGGCTTGGAAATGGCCGGATGTTCGTGGGCGGCGCGCAACGTCGCCGTTCGCCTGCGCGGCGTGGACGGGGCGTTGGTGAGTGGCTGCCGGTTGCCCGGTCCGGTGCCGGTTTTTCTGGAGACGCAAGAGTCGAGGAACATCAGCCTGATCGGCAACGATCTTTCGCAGGCGGGCGAGGCGTATCGGGGCGAGGGGGTTTTCGCGACGTCGAATCGTCTCCGCGCCTGAGGCGCACGCCCCAACTCACCAAGAAGAAGGAAACCAGGGGCATCAGGCCTGCCGCCACGAAAACGGGGGTATAGGAGAAGCGGTCCACCAGATACCCGGTCAGCAGCGTGAAGACCATGCCGCCAGTCGCTGCGCCCGTGCCGCTGAGTCCCGAGACGGAGGCCACCACAGCCGGCGGGAACAGATCTGCCGGCAGCGTCAGGAGGTTGGAAGCCCAGGACTGGTAGGCAAAGGTGGCCACGCTGATAAGAGCGATCGCCGCCCATGCCGCTTGGACCGTCACTGCCGGGATACCGGACATCATGAGCACCGCGCAAGCGACCATCACTGCTTTGCGCGCGCGAATCGTGTCATGGCCCCGTTTGATGAGGCGTCCCGACGCTGCCCCGCCCGCCAGGCAGCCCAGCACCGCGGCCAGGAACGGGATCCACGCAAAGTAACCGATCATCGCAAGGCTGAACTGTCTCTCTCGTTTGAGGTACTCGGGTAGCCAGAAGACGTAGAACCACCAGACGGGGTCGGCCAGCATGCGTCCCAGCACCAGTCCCCAGACCGGTTTTTGGCGCAGCAGAGAGACCCAGCGCACGCCAGAGGCCCTGGTCTGCGTTCCTCGGCCGCTTTCGATGAGCTCACGTTCGTCGCGGCGGAGCCAGGGGTGGCGCTCGGGCGGTTTGTAAACGACGAGCCACGCGGCCAGCCAAAGGAAGCCCGTGGCGCCGGTGATCACGAAGGCTTCTCTCCAGCCGAAAGTAAGGGCCAGCGCGGCCACCAACGGGGGCGCGACCATGGCGCCGGCCGTCGAGCCGCTGTTGAACAGGCCCACGGCGAACGCCCGCTCGCGCAAGGGGAACCATTCAGAGACCGCTTTGACGCCGCCAGGCCAGTTGCCGGCTTGCGCCAGCCCCAGCAGGAAACGGAAGGCGCCCAAATCGAGCGCCGACCGCGCCAGGCCGTGCAGCATCGCGGCCGCCGACCACCAGACCATGCACAAGGCGAAACCGGCTCGCGTCCCCAGCCAGTCCATCAGGCGTCCCGAGGCGGTTTGCCCGATGATGTAGGCCAGCATGAAGGCGGAGACGACGCGCGCATAGTCGGTACTGGACATGGCGAACTCATCGCGCAGCACCGGCGCCAGCACGGACAGGCATTGCCGGTCCACGTAGTTGATCAGGGTGGCCAGGAAAAGCAGGCCCGCGATCCACCATCTCAGTTGCGGCATTGCGCCAAGTATAGTGAATGCGGATGACCGGCCGAGAGAGAATCCTGGCGGCGTTCCGGGGCGAGGCGCCCGACTTCACTCCTTTCGCCCCGAATCTGTGCTACTGGTTTTACAGCCGCGCGGCGCGCCACTCGCTGCCCGAAGAAATTGCCCGGGCGCAGCATCCCTTCGATGTGCTGCGTCACCTCGGCGCCGATATTCTGGCGCGGTGGGACACGCAGTACGCCACCCGCGAGGTCTTTCCGTCAGACCGCTACTCGGAGCAGTTTGAGGGCGAGTCGGCATTCGAGCGCCCTGTGGTGACGGCCTTCCATGTGTACCCGCCGGGAAAGAAGCGGCTGCGCCGGCGGCTGGAAACTCCGTACGGGCCCCTGACCTGCACCTGGGAGCTGAGTGAAGAGGCGGTGGCCGATCTTGTATGCGAGCCGTGGTGGAAGGACTGGAGCGAATACGAGGCCGTGCGGTTTCTCATCGAGTCGCGCGAATTCGTCTTCGATGCGGAACTGTTTCGCTCGTGGGTGGGCCGCGTGGGCGAGGACGGGCTGGTCATGGCCAGCGCGACGTATTCGCCGCTCAAGAATTTTCACTGGCTGGCGGGGGCGGAAAACGCCAGTCTCTTCATCGCCGACCATCCCGAGGAGATGAAGGCTCTGGCGCGCATCCATGAGGAGAAAGCGCTGGTGCTGATCGAGCACATGGTGAAGGTCCCCGAGGTGGAGATCCTGATCTCCAACGACAATCTCGACTCGGCCTTTCACCCGCCGCGCCTGTTCCGCGAGTACTGCGAGTCGTTTTACCGCAGGGCCGCGGAGATCGTTCACGCGGCGGGGAAGATTTTCGTGGTGCACGCCTGCGGGCGCAACAAGGCCCTGATGCCGCTGGTGGGAGGATGCCGCATTGACTGCTTGGAGGGACTGACGCCGCCGCCCCACGGCGACGTGCCGCTCGGGGAAGCGCGGCGGATGGCAGGTTACGATAACTTCACGGTGAACGGCGGCATGGATGCGCCGCGGCTCCAGATCCGCGAGGCGGCGGAACGCCGCCTGCACGAATACACGCGCGAGCTGTTCGCCTCCATGGGTGACGGGCGTCACTTCATTTACGCTTCCAGTTGCAGTACACCCGCGGATGCGCCGTGGGAGAACCTGAAATACTTGCGCGATGCGGCGCGCGAGTACGGGCGCCTGGAGTGAGGCCGGCGGGTTTGGTCAGCTTTCCATCACGGCGACGGCGCGGCCCACCAGCTCACCGCGCCGGAGCCGTTCCATCATGCGNGGCGTATCCTTGAGAGCGAACGTTTCCACCTGCGGGCGGCCCACGCCGCGTGCAGCCAGCCGGAAGACTTCTTCGAGTTGCTCGCGTGTACCCAGATAGTGGCCGCGTACGGTGATGCCCTTGAGGATGGTTTCGAACAGCGGCAGCTCGGGTCGCGCGGTGCTCAGGCCCACCAGCACCAGGGTCCCGCCTCTTTTGAGCGCGCGAAACGATTCCCGGATGGCGTCGGGCGAGGCGGTGAGCACCACCGCGGCATCCACCCCGCCGTAGCGCTTGAGCAAGGCGCGTCCGGCGTCTTCGGCAGCAAGGGTCAGCTCGGCACCGAGCTTGCGGGCCAGATGCAGCTTGGCTTCGGAGACGTCCACGGCCACCACCCGCAGGCCGCGCTCGCGCGCGTATTGTACGGCGAGGTGTCCCAAGCCGCCCATGCCGAAAAGCGCGAGGCGCTGGCCGGGCTGCAAGCCGGTCTCGCAGACCGCGCTCCAGGCGCTCCAGCCCGCGCAGCACAACGGGGCGGCTTCGGCTGCCGAAAGATTTTCGGGCACGCGCACCATGTAATTCACCGGCGCGACCGCGCGTTCGGCCAGCAGCCCGTGCCGGTTGAAACCCATGTTGGATTGCCACGGGCAGAAGCGCTCGAGGCCGTTGCGGCAATACTCGCACTGCCCGCACGTGGCGGCCAGGAAGGTCACGCCGACGCGATCGCCCGCCCGCCAGCCATCCACGCCGGGACCCAGCGCTTCGATCCGGCCGATCCCTTCGTGACCCAGCACCAGCGGCGCAAGCGGAAGCTTTTGCATTCCGGCGACGAGCAAGTCGGCATGACAGAGCCCGCAGGCCTCCATTCGGATCAGGACCTCGCCGGGGCCTGGTTCAGGAATCGAAATCGTTTCCACGCTCACCGGCCCGCAGGGGGCGCGCAACAGCAAAGCAACGGTGGGCAGCATCCTTCCACTGAGCATAGCCGATTTGACAGCGGGGTCCGGGCTCTGCTATTGCCGGGATTAGCCATGCGCATTCTGCTGACACTGCTGGTCGCGACCACCGGGCTGACAGCCCAAACCACGCTGCCCCTGTTTCGCCCGGGCGCCATCCGGGCATTGATTCTCTCCGGGCGCAACAACCACGACTGGCGGACCACGACCCCGGAGCTGCGACGCATTCTGCTCGAGACCGGACGCTTCGACGTCCGCGTGATCGAGGAACCGATGGGGATCACGTCGGAGACGCTGGCGGCCTACCAGGTGATCATCCTGGATTACAACGGGCCGCGGTGGGGCGCCGCGGCCGAGCGCGCGCTGGAGAACTTCGTGCGCTCGGGCGGCGGTCTGGTTCCGGTTCACGCGGCCAGTTACGCCTTCGTGGGACTGCCCGTGCTGGGCGACAATCACGTACGCACTTCGATCGTCGAGCCGCCCTGGCCCGAATATGCGGAAATGATCGGCGGGCATTTTTCTCTGGATCCGCCGCGCACGGGACACGGGCAGCGCCACACCTTCCGCGTGCGCATCGTGGATCGGGAGCATCCGGCGACGCGCGGCCTGCCGGAAAGCTTCCTGATGAACGACGAGCTCTACCACAACATGCGGATGAAGCCGCAGGCGAAAGTGCTCGCCGTCGCGTTCGATGATCCAAAGTACGGCGGCACGGGCAAGGACGAGCCGGTGTTGTGGACCGTGCAATACGGCAAGGGTCGCGTGTTCCACACCGCGCTGGGGCACGACGTCGCGGCCATGCAGGAGCCGGGATTTCGTCTGAGCTTTGCGCGTGGCGCGGAGTGGGCGGCCCGGACCGAGGTCGCGCCCGAGAGCGTGTCGGCGGCGCCATCCCCGGTGCGCGTGCTCGTGGTGACGGGAGGGCACAGCTACGATCCCACCTTCTATCGAGCCTTCGAAGGGGACGAGCGCATCCGCGCCGTCATTTTCCCCCATCCCAATCCGTTTCAGCGCGACCTGCGCAAGAGCTGGGACGTGCTGGTGCTCTACGACTTCGTGCAGGAAGAACACATCGGCGAAACGGGCAAGGCGAACCTGCGCGCCTTCGTGGAAAGCGGGCGCGGTGTGGTCGTGTTGCACCACGCGCTGGCAAATTACTTGGGCTGGACATGGTGGACGGACGAAGTAGTGGGCGGCAAGTATTTGCTCAAGCCGGAGGGGGAGCGCCCTGCATCCAGCTACCGGCATGACGTGGAACTGGAAGTGGAGCCGGTGGCCAAACATCCCGTGCTGACGGGCATCACGCGCATGCATATCTGGGACGAGACCTACAAGAACCTGTGGATCTCGCCGAAAAACCTCGTCCTGCTCAAAACCGACCATCCCAGCAGCGACGGGCCGGTGGCCTGGATCAGCCCTTACGAGAAGGCGCGAGTGGTTGTGATCCAGTTGGGGCACGACGCCAAGGCGCACCTGCATCCGGGCTGGCAGCGGCTGGTGCGCAACGCCATCCTGTGGGCTGCGGGCAGGCTGGAGCCCTGATTGGGTATGCCCACGGAGCGCCCAAGTCAGGATCGGCCCGGGTACGTCAGACACGACCCGATTCAGCGCTTGAAACGCTGGGATGTGAGTGTATAATGCCCCCGTAAGGCAATCCAACTCGGGAATCCCCGCCAATTGCGTTGGGGGTCCAACGTGGGAGTGCACGGCGAAAGGTCGCCGATCGTTCAAGAATCGGCGGAGTGTCAGGCAGAGTCGGGAGGTGACAGGAGGTTGCAAATGATGAGGGCTGCTCTCCGTAGGCTGAATATCGCGTGGCTGGCCGCCTGGCTGGTATGCCAGGCCATAGCGCAGGAAACGCGTGGCACCATCTTTGGAAGGGTCATGGACTCCTCAGGCGCCGCTGTCCCCGAGGCTCGGATCACGGCCATCCAGCAGGAAACAAACCTACGTACCGAGGCAATATCCAACTTAGAGGGCAACTATGTACTCCCATACCTGAACCCGGGCCGGTACACTTTGGTGGTCGGAAAGGAGGGATTCGCTGCGGTCCGGCGCGAAAACATTGTGCTGCGGACGCAGGAGCGCTTGTCCTTCGACTTTACGCTCAGCCCCGGCAAACTGGCGGAGAGCGTAACCGTCACCGCGGAAAGCCCGATGATTCAAACGGCCACCGCGGATTTCGGACAGGTGGTCACTACGACCTTCATCAACAGACTTCCCGTGGTTGGCACCAATCCGCTGGGTCTGGCCGACATGGCCCCCGGCGTCGTCCCGCAAAACCCGGACGGAGGCATGGCCACTTACACGACCAGCTACATCAGCATCAATGGCAGCTTCGGTCCCGGGGGACAGTCCGGCGCCGGCAACCAGATGACCATTGACGGGGCGCCGGCGGAAGTGCCGCGCCTGTCGGGGGTCAGCTACGTGATCCCGATGCACGAGATGGTCAGCGAGATCAAGATCGTGACGGCCATGTTCGACGCCTCTTTGGGCCGGAGCAATGGCGGCTCCATCCTCATCGCCACCCGTTCGGGTACGAACGAGTACCACGGCAGCGCATACTACCATTTCCGCGACGAAAGGTTCAACGCCAATAGCTGGACCAATAATTACTATGGTCGGCCAAGGGGGCAGTTGAACTACTGGCTGGCGGGCGGCACCTTCGGCGGCCCGATACGGCGTGATCGGTCCTTCTTTATGTTGGGCACCGAGAAGGTACGCAATGTAAGTACCGCGAACTACCAGCTTCGCGTTCCTACCGAGTTGGAGCGCCGTGGCGATTTCTCGCAGACTCTCAACAGTTACTCGCAGCCGATCCAGTTGTACGACCCCCTCACTACGGTGATGGACGCTCGTGGCAATTTCGTGTCGCGCCAGCCGCTCCCCGGAGCGCGGATCCCGCCGGACCGGATCCACCCTGTGGGAGCCGCGGTGGCCGGCAACCACCCGCAGCCCAACTATACCCTCTTCCCCAACCAGCTAAGCCAAGTCAACTACCTCACCTCGGCCAACGCTCGCCACCCGATTTTCCTTTGGCAGAGTCGAGTGGACCATGTGCTTAGCAGCCGGCACCGGCTTTACTTCCGTTACGCGCGTAACCATTCCCTGGTCAGCGACTATGATCGTTTGCCGGTACGAGGTTACAGCGGTTACGGAACCACGCAGGACGGGAACACCGACGACCGCCGGGCCAATCAGTTCGCGGTGGAGGAAACCGCCACCTTGCGCCCCACGCTGGTGGCCAGCTTCCGGCTGGCCTTCAACCGGTTCGACCAGAAGACGCGAGGCGATGGCGACAAGCAGGATCCCGACGCGCTCAGGTTGCCCGAAATCCTCAAGAACAACCTTTACAGCGGCGGTGGGCAGCGCCTGGGCTGGCCGCGGTTCAATGTCACGGACGGGCCGGTCCCTTCGGTGGGCCCCCTGTTCCGGCGCAGCGTGAACAACGTAGGCAGCTTCATAACCAGTTTCACGGGGTATCGGGGCAACCACAACGTGCGTTGGGGTTGGGAGTACCGCTTGACGCGTTGGTTCGAGAACCAACCCGGAGCCGCGCAGAATGGCCTTTTCGAGTTTGCCAAGGCGCTGACGCGTGCCACGGATTCCTCGGCCTCCGAGCCGGTATCGGGCAGTGGTCTGGCCTCCTTGTTGCTGGGCCTGCCGACCAGCGGCTCGATTTCCCGCACCCCCGCCATGGCTGTNCAGAGCCATTACAACGCCTTTTACCTCCAGGACGACTATCGCCTGACGCGGCGGTTGACCCTGTCCTTCGGATTACGCTACGACATCGAGACGCCCTTCACAGAGAGGTACGACCGATTTGCTTTCGGCTTCGACCCAGAGGCGGATTTGGGAATCTTGGTGCCGGGCGTAGGGCAGCTCAAAGGGGGCCTGCTCTTCGTCAATGACGCCGGTCGGCCGCGACGTCAAGGCCGGGTGGACAAGAACAATTTCGGTCCCCGCCTCGGAGCGGCTTATACGATTACTCCCCGCACGGTGGTTCGCTTCGGCTGGGGCTTGTTCTATGAGGGCTTGACCAACAATCTCTCCGGCGGTTCGTCCAGTGCGACGCCAAGCGCTCCCGACACCTTCAGGTTCAATACACCGTATGTGGGATCGGGTGACGGCAATCGAACGGTGATTCCCGGCGTGAGCTTGTCGAATCCGTTTCCCAACGGCTTTAACCCCGTCACGGGCAAGTCGGAAGGCGTGCGTTCGTTGCTCGGAAGCTCGATAACTTATCTGAAGCCGGACCGCGACTTGCCCCACATCCAGCATCTCCAGTTTACCGTGCAGCGCGAGCTGCCGTGGAGCTCTCTGATCGAGTTAGCCTACGTCGGGGCTCGTTACAACCGCCTTTACCGGGATTACAACCTGAACGAAGTGCCCGACGCCTACCGCACCCAGGACCAGGCGACGTCTAATCCTTTTTATGGAGTCCTCTCCCCCAGCACTTCACGCGGCAGCAGTCGTACGATTACGGCCAACCTGCTTCGCGTGCGTTTTCCGCAGTTTACCTCGGTGAACCAGATGCTCACCAACGGGCCCTGGGGGCGTTACCACAGCCTCCAAAGCCGCTGGGAAAAACGTATGACCCA
>JGI24185J35167_1000760_pt1 | contig 14632 bp, 12 predicted proteins | sample YNPBryunderm2012_FD_35167 | JGI IMG/M metagenome (IMG submission 35167) | reverse complement strand
TTCCTGCGCGATTTGAAAACTGTGCTAGAAGACCCGCAGTTGATGGTGCTGTGAGTGATCAGGAAGAATTTTGAGATGGGTATGGCGTTAGAAATAAAAATCCCACTACAAGAAGAAAATATACTTTTCCTGTCGGATGCTAAAGATTCCAGCGAGGTTATTACCCGCCTGTCAGATGCATTGGAAAAGCAGGGTTATATCAAGAGTTCATTTCGAGATGCGGTATTAGAGCGAGAACTTAGTTTGCCAACCGGCCTTGAATTAGATGGTCAGATACACGCTGCAATCCCTCATGCAGATATTGAACATGTAAATTTTCCTTCTGTAGCTCTGGCAGTTTTACAAAAGCCCGTAATCTTTCGGTGTATGGTAGAACCGGAGAAGGAGATCCCGGTTCGATTGGTTTTTCTCTTGGCAATGAACGAACCGAAAAAGCAAGTTGAATTATTACAACAAGTTGCCACTATTTTGCAGGATAGTGAATTATTACGGAAATTGGTTAATAGTAAAACTGGAAAGGAGGTGATGGAAGCATTAATCATACACAATGATTGAAAAGGTTGTGGTGAAGCTATTGTCTTTCATAGTAATCTAAGTGATTTATGAAACAGAAAGGAGGCCAGATTGAATCAACAAAGAGTAAAGCGNATTTTAGTAGCCTGTGGAACAGCAATTGCGACTTCTACATTGGTGGCAGTTCGCATCAAGGAGGAAATGGCAAAACGTGGGATTAATGTCGAGACTCGTCAATGTAAGGCTACCGAAATAAGGAGTCAAGCTCAAGATGTAGACTTGATTGTCTCTACGACACCCGTGCCTAGCGGTCTGAATAAACCAGTTATCCAAACATTAGCATTTCTTACAGGAATCGGCAAAGAAGATGTCTTAAACCAGATTGAAAAAATTTTGAAGGAGATGTGAAAATGGACGCCATTCTTGCTGGATTAAAGAGCCTTTTCGATACCCTTGGCGCAACCGTTATGCTTCCCATCATTATCTTCATCTTTGCATTGATTTTGGGAGCGAAACCAGGTCGCGCTTTTCGGGCAGCAGTTACAATCGGAGTCGCCTTTGTGGGTATCAATCTTGTGATTGGGTTACTCTGGAACACGCTAACAGAAGTTGCCCAAGCGATCGTCAAGAACACAGGCATTCAACGCGATGTGGTTGATGTAGGCTGGCCTTCAGCGGCAGCGATTGCGTTTGGGTCGGTGGTCGGCTTGTGGGTAATCCCAATTGCCCTTATCGTCAATATTGTCTTGTTGGTTACTCGTCTGACTCGCACACTTAACGTTGATGTGTGGAACTTCTGGCACTTTGCCTTTATCGGCTCGCTGATTGTAGCCTTGACCGGCAACCTTGTTTATGGTTTGATCGGCGCTGCTGTCGCTGCTGCGCTAGCATTGTTCTTCGCAGACTGGACAGCAAAAGCTGTACAATCCTTCTACAACCTGCCTGGAATTTCTATTCCGCACTTAACTTCAGCTCCCATTGTACCGATTGCGATTGTTGTAAATTGGATTATCGAACGCATTCCGGGCATCAAGGACATTGACCTCAACACAGATACCATTCAAAAACGACTTGGTGTGTTTGGTGAACCAATCGTTTTAGGACTGGTGATCGGTTTGGTTCTAGGGCTGATCGGTTTCTATAATGTCACTGGTGGCTTCTTTGCCGTGCTGGGCAAAGTGCTAGGGACGGGCATTTCTCTGGCAGCAGTTATGCTCTTGCTTCCTCGTATGGTAGCCATCCTGATGGAAGGTTTAATCCCAATCTCTGAAGCAGCCAGAGAGTTTATGCAAAAGCGGGCTGCCGGTCGGGAAATTAGTATTGGGCTTGATTCAGCCATTCTAATTGGTCATCCCGCTGCGATTTCTAGCGCATTGGTGTTGGTGCCCATCGCTATATTGCTGTCAGTCATCCTGCCTGGAAATCGGGTAATACTCTTTGCAGACCTGGCAGTTATTCCGTTTGTCGTTGCGATGACAGCCCCGGTCTTACGTGGAAACGTTTTTCGCATGGTAATAGCCGGCATTATTACACTATCACTTGGTTTCTATATCGCTACCGCCATGGCACCTCTGTTTACCCAGGCAGCCGTTGCCTCGGGTTTTGCTTTGCCTGAAGGTGCAGTGCAAATTACCAGCATTGCTGACGGTTTTCTCTGGACACCCTATGTATTTGTCCAACTAACTGGGCTTCTGGGTGTTGTCGGTTTGTTAATCATCTTAGCTCTAGTCGGTGCAGGAATTTTCCTGTTCAATCGAAATCAGCGCGCCTGGGAAGTTGCTGCGGGTGCTCCTGCTGAAGCTGTATCAGGTGATTAACTCATAGTTATAGACTCTTGGGGACTGCTATCAAGCAGTCCCCAGATGCAAAAAAGAACCGGGAAAAATCTCTATGATCTCAACCATCATCACCATCGATCATCCCGCCGGGCTGCACGCCCGCCCGGCTGCCCAATTTGTCAAGACAGCGGCTCGCTTTCCGTGCAAAATCAGCGTGCGCAAACTCAATTCGGAAAAGCCACCTGCCAACGCCAAAAGCCCGCTCAGCGTATTGACCCTGGGGGTCAACCAGGGCGATACGGTGGAAATCATCGCTGAAGGGGATGAGGCGCGAGCCGCCGTTCAGGCGTTGGTGGAGCTGGTCAAAAGCAATTTTGGTGAAACGACTGTGCCTCAGGCCTGAGGGGATAGGACAGCGGGCATGCCAAAATATCAGGGATTACCCGCCTCGCCCGGTATAGCGATTGGGCAGGTACTGCCCTGCCGCACCCCCAAGGTCACCTTCACCGAGCAACGGGTTGAAGAGCCGCACGCCGAGTGGCAGCGCTTGCAGCAGGCGCTGCGCAAAGCCGACACCCAGTTGATGGCATTGGAAGAGCGGGCGCGCAAAATTGCTGGTGAGGAAGAAGCGGCCATCTTTGAAGCGCGCCGCTTGTTTTTGGTCGATGAGGAATTGCTTGCCAGGCTGCGAACGCTGGTCTTGGAAGAACACCTGAACGCCAAAGCGGCTGTGCATCACACCTTTGAACAATATGCGGAAGCTTTGTTAGGACTGGAAGAAGCCTATTTTCAAGCCCGTGCCCAGGACCTGCGCGATGTTGCCCAGCGGGTGATGAAGTGCCTGGATGGGATTGGCGAAGAGACGGACTTTGAGGCCATAGCTGAAGCAGTCATCGTGGTAGCCGAAGAGCTGACGCCTTCGGATACGATTCGCTTTGACCGCGAAAAGATTATCGGGATAGTCACCGTGCGGGGAGGTCCGACATCGCATTCGGCGATTCTGGCGCGGGCAATGGGTGTGCCGGCGGTGGTCAGTGCGCCGTTTGACCTGAACGACATGCGGGGTGGCACGCTGGCGATCCTGAACGGCAACAACGGGGTTTTCAACGTTGGTCCGACCTTGCACGAGCTAGAAGTGGCGCGCAAGGAAAAAGAGGAATGGGAAGCCCGCCGCCGGGTAGAGCTCAGTCAGGCAGAACAGCCAGCTATCACCCGAGAGGGCGCCTTTCGGGCCGAAGTGGTCGCCAATATCGGCAGTGTTGCAGATGCCGAACAAGCCCTTCAGTTCGGTGCAGAGGGGGTGGGGTTGTTCCGCACCGAATTTTTGTATCTGGAGCGCAACACCATGCCCTCGCTTGCCGAGCAGGTGCGCGCCTATCGGCGGGTGTTTGAGATGATGGACGGGCGACCGGTTGTGGTGCGCACGCTGGACATTGGCGGGGATAAGGAAGTGTCGTATCTGGGGATGGAAAAGGAAGCCAATCCGTTTCTGGGCTGGCGGGCAATTCGCATGATCCGCGAACGCCCGGATGTGCTGGAAAACCAGTTTTCGGCCCTGTTACAGACTGCTGGTCAGGTGCTTGTGGAAGAAGCCATTTTGCTTTCAGATCGAGTGTATGTGATGACCAGTCGCCCTGGCACAATCAAATCGGACATTGTGATTGATCTTCCCCGACCGCGCTCTGCAGAAACCGAAAACTCATTGCGCTTTGTTGAACTGCGACACCAGATTTTGGATCTTATCCGTATCGAAGCTCAGCGATCTTTTACTTTGGTTGATAAGTAGGGGATAGGGCTGAGGAAGGCAACGCAGTTGGGATTACTGTCCCCTTCGGAGATATTTAGCGGAAGCAGCAACTGTCTGAGGGTACCCTGAAGGGTTTCCGATCGATAAAAAATCCTATCAGAGGGGAACAAATAAACTGTTCTTGGCGTTAATTCATCGGGCAAGAACAGCTTGCTGAATTAAAGACGCGTCAATTAGCTGCCGTTATAATACATTAACCATATAAAAACGATGCTTTAGTGTGCCTGAACTGCTAAACCAACCGATAACTTGCCGGTCAGGAGAAAGAGATGAGAAATTTGCCCTGGCATACAAACCATTTGAAAAGCTTTCTCGTAAAGATTGCTATGCTATTGCTACTTGTAAGTTGCAACTTGCCTGCTTCCCAGACTCAAACGCCTCCCCCTGAACAGGTTGCCCCAACCATGACTTCGGAAGCGGTGCAAATCCTGCTGATGACTCAAATGGCAGGCACTTTGACTCCTCCAACTGGCACTGTGCCCCCCGCCCCTTCGCCGACCTTATCCGGACAACCCACTAACACGCCCACCGCCACCCTGCCAACCCCGCGCAGCGACCTGTGCACCGATAAGGCTGAATTTGTCAAAGACGTCAGCGTCCAGGATAACACGCCCTTCAAGCCTGGAGAACGATTCCTCAAGACCTGGCGGCTGCGCAACAGCGGTGATTGCACCTGGTCGCCTCAGTATGCCCTGGTCTTTGTCGAAGGNGATCGCATGGAAGCCGCTTTGGAAGTTCCTCTGACGAGTTACGTGCAGCCTAATGAGACAGTGGATCTATCGGTAGAGATGACTGCACCGCCTGAAAGCGGTCAATATCAGGGACAATGGATGTTGAAAAGTGCCGACGGCAGCCGCTTTGGCGTCGGCGAAAAAGCCGATAAACCCTTTTGGGTGCGCATTGTGGTTTCTGAGACGGTCAGCGATCTGAATTTTGGTCCTCCTACCTGGCGAGATACCTTTAAGAATGCCAGCAACTGGTATCTTCTGGAGACNGCGAACACCGAGTTCNAGGTGAAAAATGGGGCATTAATCATGGAAGCCACCCCAGGTGGAAGGGAGGAATGGGGTTTAGCCACACACGCGGCTATTCAGGATTTCTACATGCAGGTCGAATTTCGCACGGGCGAGCAATGCAGCGGCAAAGACCGCTATGGCTTGCTCTTTCGGGCGCCCAATCCCAACGCCGGCTATGTCTATGGGTTTTCCTGCGAGGGCCGCTACCGCATCTACAAATGGGACGGNCGCAACTATACCCCTTTGCAAGAATGGACGGCTTCTCAGGCNATCTTGAGCGGCGCCAACCAGACCAACCGCTTAGGTGTTTGGGCAAACGGCTCGATCCTGAAGTTGTATGCCAACAACAGCTTGCTTGCCGAAGTCCGCGATAGTACCTATCTCAAAGGTCGATTTGGTCTGTTCATTGCGGCGGCCGAATCGGATCCGTTCAAAGTGTTTGTTGAAGAGATTGCCTACTGGTTATTGGAGTAAATGATTGAGGAAAAGATGATGAAGAGCCTGAAAATTCCCCTACTGTTATTGATGGTCGCTTTTAGCGCCCTAGCCTGTCGCATACCTAGCCGAGCCATTGTTACCGAAGACCCGGGNGCTATCTATACCGAGGCNGCGGCAACCGTGCGAGCTATGATTACCGAGCTTGCCGGTCAAACAGCGGTGGCAATGCTGACCGAAATGGCGCAGCCGATTCAAGCCACACCCACACCGCTGTTCCCCACCCCGGAGATTGCCACCTTTACGCCGCTGCCCAGCCCCACCCCCATCCCGCCGATTGTAGCTACTTCGCCCCCTCCTCCGCCAGCTCCTACGGTGGCTCCGCCCAGTGCGCCATGTGACCTGGCACAGTTCATAGCCGATGTTACCATCTCAGATGGCACGCTTTTGCCGGCCGAAAGTTCCTTTACCAAAATCTGGCGCGTGAAAAATATCGGCTCCTGTGCATGGACGAAAAACTATGCCTTGCGCTTTGTTGATGGCACAGAGATGGGTGTAAAGAAAGTTTATCCTTTTGATGGGCGAGTGTCCCCCGGCGAGGTGGTCGATATTGTCGTTGAACTGACTGCTCCGAGCAAGGCTGGTAATTATCAGAGTACCTGGATGTTAGCCAACGAAAACGACAAACTCTTTGGCGTGGGTGCGGGAGGAAAAACTGCCCTATCGGTTAAGATTAGTGTGCTGAAGCCAGTTGCCGACTATCGCTTTGACCTCGCTACCGCCATGTGCCTGGCGAGCTGGAAGAGCAATGTCGCTGAATTACCCTGTCCGGGCAACAGCAAGAGCGCTAGCGGTTCGGTGATCTTTCTGGGTAAGCCTAGTTTAGAAGATGGTCGGCAAGAGAATGAGCCCACCTTGTGGACTCGACCTCCGAGGAACAAAGGAAGCTGGATTCAAGGGGTCTATCCCGCTTTCAAAGTGAAAAACGGCGATCATTTTATCGCTGAAATCGGCTGCCTTGACCAGAGCCCTAGCTGTAAAGTAACCTTTACCCTTCAATATCAGGTGCCTGGCAACAAAGTCCAGACGCTTGGCGAGTGGAATGAAACCAACGACGGCAAAACAACCCTGATTGATATTGATCTCAGCTTTTTGGCCGATAAGCAGGTCAAATTTATCTTGACGGTGACGAACAATGCCAAAGACGGCAATCCTAATGCCTTCTGGTTTGTGCCCTCGGTGCGCAGCAGCGGCATCCTGCCTACCAAGACACCCACTCCGACCGCGACAGCAACCAGTGTCCCGCCCAACACATCCACTCCGACCGCAACGGCAACCAGTGTGCCGCCCAACACGCCCACACCGACACCAACCGCCACCCAAACTGGCATTCCAACCGTGATTCCTTTGCCGACCGCAACACCCTAAACAACGCGGCTATCTAGGAATGATGAGATCTATGGAGTGCGGAAGTTAAACTTCTGCACTCCAAAAACTTCCATCCATTTTTCTCTCACCCAGAACAAGTCTGTTTCATGACGGTCAATCAAAAGCCAAATTCATAGACCAGAATATTCAGCTTTTTAACTTCCCAATTTGGGTCGTTTAGGAAATGCTGGTCAATGAGATGCTCCTGCCACGGCGCTGTTACCACAAAGAAGAAATGCTGAACGTTTGCAGCGGCTAAATTTTCAGCAGAGATCTCTGGGCGACGAGTTACGTTTTCTTGTATATCCATTAGCACAACCTTGTGCCCATCTCCTTCTTTTCTACAAGGGTAAACAGTGCGTTCGCGAAGGGAGATTTGCTCACAACGATACTCCCGGTCGAAAAGAAAAATGAGAACCTGTTGAAGGGGATCGTCTTCGTCTACCAAAACATAAACTGGAATTTGCTGGCTCTGATCAATGCGTTCGGCAAGCTGATGTAACGCGGAATTGAGCGAGGTTTTCTGAGTTCGCCACATCAAGGGAGCGTATAGAATACCAGAAAATAAGCGATCGCGATCAACGGTTGAGATTCTTGCTCCGGCGCCGATCACNAGAGAAAGCTCATCAACGCTTTTCAGGGGGATTTGGGTTCGGAGCAGGTGAGCAAATGTCGGATCTGCAGCGTAATAGTAAGGTTTGGACTGAAAGCGCAACCGTAGCCCTAATCCATATTGCCCGACAAAGAGTAAACCAAGCAGCCCAATCCACACGATTCGAGCCTTGAACGGGAGTTCTAAAATATTACGCCATCCCTTTACGGCGAGCAGGCTAAAGAATGGGGTTACATACAACAGATATTTTGGCGTTGTAAGGTCTCCAAGATAGGTCAGGTATACTGGCAGCACTCCCAAACCAAAGATGCCGATGATCTTCCATTGATGGGAGGATAACAGGAAGATCAAGCTTAATCCAAGCAAAGCCAAGTTAAAGAGAGAAAAGTATGCCAGATGACTTTTTACATTAGAGTTACCTAACCAGGGAATGCCTAATCCAGGGGTGGTGGCCGCTCTTAACTGAAAATGACGCTGAGAACTAAGGAGAATCTCTCTGAGGCTAACATCGCTTAGGTACAGAGCAGCAAGGATCGTAATTCCCGCCCAAATTCCAATTAGAAAGGATTTATAGCCTGTTTCACGCCATGAGTTGTGGTGGCTCAGCAAGGGTAGGGCTGGAAATATCAATAAGGCATCGAAACGCATCCAAACGCCCAAACCTAGCAATAATCCTGCGAAGATCAAAGAGGTTGGCTTTCGACTACGAATAGACATCAGAAAACCGCTGAACAGAAACGCAGCCGCCAGGATATTGCTGTTGGGGTAATAAGCGTTTGTCCATGACTCTTGGAACGTTAGAAGCATTAAGCCAATCAGCGCAAAATCTCCCTTTGTGAATTGAGCTAGGCTGAAGGACGCACTCAGGAGAAAGACCAGAGCGCTGATGGCGCTGAGAACGCCAAAGGACATCANGGGTTTCATCCCGCTGATCTTTGATAGCCAATAGGTCATCCAATACGTACCGCTTTGAGCCTCATAGCGATAGGAAAAAGTGTTTTTAGGAGATTCGCCAAGCAGCATCTGGGTTACGCCATTAGCGATGTGATTACCATCGCTCTCCATTGGTGCAAATGGAAAAACACCAATAGCCACATACCCAAGGGCTATTACAAACAAAGCCTTTCCAATCCATTGTTTCCCGTCACACATTGGTAACCNTCAGNGAACCCATTCTCAGGTAATTATCATGGAGTGGTGCTATTCCATCTGGTTTCTTAANCCCTCTCATGGGCTGAGCAGCACTTCGACGCTGGCAAGGTAGAGAATGTTGCTCAGGCTGCCAACCCCCTGCCATACCACCAGTAAAGCCGGGGTAGGTTCGGTTACGGTATAGGTTACCTCGGTGTTAAAAGAGCCGAAGCCCAATTCTTTTGCGGGTTGAACATTGGTCACCCGCTGTCCCAGCACTTTGCCTTGCGCATCCCAGAGTTGAATCATTAGATAGGTGTCACCGCCGCTGCGCACCAGGCCGCTAACAACGACTTTTTTCCCCTGAACTAAAGCGTTGGGTTGGGGTTGTTGGATCACGATTGGTGTACGCAGATCCACCGCCGGAATAACGTCCGAGTCGCCAATCGAGAGCAGGATCAAGGGAGTGGAGTTCACCGCTGTGACCCGCCCGAGGTCATCGGTGACCGAAAGCGTCAGCCAGGCTGCTTCAGCTACACCTGGAATCTCAAAAGGAATCTCTTTGTACAGTTGCGCGAAACCTGAGCGATCGATCCAGACAATGGGTTGAATCAAGCGCACCAGCACCCGTCGATCTTCGCCAAACAGTTCAATTTGTACCTGCCTGCCCTTGCCGGGCTTGAGAGTTGCCTGAAGGGAAATCGGCGAGACAACTTTGGAATAGGGGCCTGGCCGCTTGATCTGGATGATGGCATTGGGCAGCGTTGTCTGGGAAGGCGGNGTAACTGCCAGGGGGATGAGTTGCTCTGGGCGCGGGGTGTTGGTTGGAGCAGGTGTGTAGCTGGGGGAAGGTGAAGCGAAGGGAGATTCTGAAGGTGAGGGGGTCGGGGCAGCCTGCTCGATGATGCCGTTCCCTAATGAGCGAGCTTGTTCGGTGCGTTGGGCTTGAACGGTTTGGGCAATCAGGGTGGGCAAGACCTCGCTGGGATAGGGGGTGGGGACATTCGCCGATCCGAGCAAGGCGCATCCTGAAAGGTTTGCCCCAAGAATCAAAATCCCCAGCCGCCAGAGGAAGAACAAGAAAAGGGACTTTTGGTACCGCTTTGCTTGCAAATCGGCAAAGCACCTCATGAAGCGCAATGTTTTTGGATCAATTCCAGTAATGCCTGCAAGCGGATGGGCTTGTTGATATACCCTCGCGCGCCGGCAGCTTGAGCGCGCTCGGTTTCGTCCAGAGCCGGGCTGGCAGATAAAACCAAGACGGGAATTGACGCAGTCTGAGGATCGTTATGCAATTGCTCGACCAGCGCCAAACCTTCCATATCGGGTAAACGCAAATCGGTGAAAATCAGATCGGGAGACTGCTGACGGGCTAACTCCAACCCTTCTTTGCCGTTATGGGCGTGAAGCGCCTGGTGACCGAAAACCTCAACCGCTTTGGAAAGCGTTTCGAGGGCCATGGGATCATCATCGATAAAGAGAATGCGCGCCATACAGCCTCCCGAAAAACCTGCTCTTAGGAAAAACCGTAGATTTCGCCGTATTTTTGGCGTAAGTAATGAATGTAGGGCTGCGGGGTGATCGCTTGACCGGTGATGCGTTGAACGAGTTCGGGTGCTTCGAATTTGCCACCATGGCGGTGAATTTTCTCTCGCAGCCAGCTCAACAATTCGCCAAACTCACCACGACGGATTTGATCTTCTAAGTTGGGGATCTCTTTGTGGATCGCTTCCCACAGTTGCACCGAGATGAGATTGCCCAACGCGTAGGTGGGGAAGTAGCCGATATAGCCATGCGACCAGTGGACGTCCTGCAACACTCCATCGGCGTTGTTGTGAGGCGTTAACCCCAAATACTCCTGCATATGACTGTTCCAGGCTTCGGGCAACTGCTTGGTTTCTAACTCGCCGCTCATTAATTGGATTTCAAGGTCTAGCCGCAACATGACGTGCAGGTTATAGGTCGCCTCGTCCGCTTCGACACGAATGAGAGAGGGCTGCACTTTGTTGATTCCCTTGTAAAAAGTCTCTAAAGAGACAGAACCCAATTGCTCGGGAAAATAGGCTTGCAAGCGAGGGTAGAAATGCTCCCAGAAAGGCTTTGAACGGCCGACCAGATTTTCCCATAAACGGGATTGCGATTCGTGCAAGGCAAGCGAGCTGCCTCCGGCTAAGGGGGTACGCGCCAGCGCTGGGTCTGAACCAAGGTCATAGAGCGCATGCCCGCACTCGTGCATGGTACTGAACAACGCCGAGCCGACATAATCCTCCAGAATTCGAGTGGTGATGCGGACGTCATTCATGCCAAAGCTGGTGGTGAAAGGGTGGGCGGCTTTATCCTGGCGGCCGCGCTCCCAATCGTAGCCGAATTTGGTGATCACCTCAACGCCGAAGTCCCATTGCTTTTGGGGATCGAAATGCTGATGGAGGGGAGAATCATCCACCTGAGGTCGCGAGGTGATCTCCTGAATCAGAGCTACCTGTTGCGGACGAAGCTCATTAAAGATCTGCTGTACTTCTCTGGTCTTCAAGCCTGGTTCGAACTCGTTGAGCAAAGGATCATAGACGTGATCGTAGGGGCTGAAGTAGGAAGCGAACTCGCGGCGCAGCTCAACCACCCGTTCCAAGTAAGGGCGGAAATGTTCGAAGTGATCCTGCTCGCGAGCTTGTTTCCAGGCCGCGTACGATTCAACCGCCAGTTGGGAAAGCTCTTCATAATAGCGACTGGGTACTTTCACGCGCTTATCCACCTCACGGCGGGTAACCTTGACCAGGCGGACTTCATTGGAGTCGGGATCGAGGCCGGTAACTTCTGCCTCGGCTTCCTCTAGGGCGCGCAGCAACTCATCTGAAGTCATGCGTTGTTGCACCAAGCGAGCCAGAGTTGCCATTTGTTCGCCGCGCTCCTTGACGCCAGCGGGTGGCATATTGGTCTCTTGATCCCAGCCAAGCAGGTTGCCGATGTATACCAGGTCAACGATCTCAGCCAGATAGGTTTTGAGTTGTTCGACTTTGCTTGTCATTCTACTCCTGAGTGATCAAAGTTTTGCTTATCGATGATAGGATTTATACCACCTTCCAGCGTAAGGGCTTGCCTTCTAAGGCAGCCAGGATTTCTTCAGCAATGTCAACCGCAGCGCGCCCCTGCGCCTCGATGGTTTGGGCAGCAATATGGGGGGTGGCAATCACCTTCGGGTGAGCCACCAGGGCGGTCAAACCAGGCGGTTCAACGGCAAATACATCCAAAGCTGCCCCGGCTACCTGTCCGGCTTCGATGGCTTGGAGCAAGGCGGTTTCGTCAAGGACACCGCCGCGGGCTGTGCAGATAATGCGCACGCCGCGCTTCATGGCGGAAAACGCCTGTCCATCCAGCATGTTGCGCGTCTCCGGATTAAGGGGAACATGAACGCTGATGAAATCAGACCGGGCAAAGAGGTCGGTCAGCGAAACCGGCTGAGCGCCGCGCTTCTGGATTTGTTCATCGCTCAAATAGGGGTCATAGCCAAGGACGGTCATGCCAAAAGCTGCTGCCCGCAGGGCAACTTGCGTGCCGATGTTGCCCACCCCAATCAAGCCGAATGTCTTGCCGTAAAGTTCACTGCCCATTAACTGCGACTTCAGCCATTGACCGTTTTTCATACTGGCATCTGCCTGGGTCAGGTTGCGCGCTAAGGCAACCATCATGGCGATAGTATGTTCAGCAACGGCGATTGTAGTTGACTGAGGCGCATTGACGACTGTAATGTGTTTCGCCGAAGCCGCTGCCAGATCGATGTTATCCACCCCCACCCCAGCGCGACCGATGGCCTTCAGTTTGGAAGCCTGGGCTAAGATATCGGCGGTAACCTTCGTGCGACTGCGCACGATCAGGGCATCGTAGCTGCCGATAATTTGCGCCAGTTCCTCGCCAGAGATTCCCTTGCGGTCGACCACTTCGCAAGCAGAACGCAAAATGGCTTTGCCGCTTTCTTCCAAGCCATCTGTGATGAGAACCGACCAGGTTGTCATAAAGTTTTTCCTCCACAATGTAAGAATACACGTTGTGTTATTATAAGACGAAAACAAACCCTCGCAAGCACTATTTCGGCGCAAAACCGCAGCCAGACCTCCTTGCTGCCCCGCTTCAGGGAGGATGCATATTTTGCGACCTGTTTGTTTGAAATGAAGGGAATGGAGAAAGGGTAGAAAAGTGGTCTAATCGAAATGGGCAACGGATTGAGAAGTGTGGGTTGCCCCTTTCGATTCGGGTTTACTCCATCAGCCTGGCAAGGGCTTCCTCAAGAAACTCAAGCCGCCCGTCTGCCTGAAGCACGACTCCCTTGGATTGAGCAAGCTCGCGCGCCCCCAGCGTCAGATTGCCTCCAGCTGCCACCGCCAGGACAGGCAACCCCGCTTGACGCAAAATCTTTGCGCGCCGCTCGGCGCGTTCCACGTCTTCGCGATCCACAACCGAGGAGACCTCAATCGCCAACCAGACTTCTAGCTGCTCTCTCCTTTTCCCTTTGGGCTGGCGTAATTGCCCGTGCACCACCAGATCTAATTGCAAGAGATCGAAGAGCTGTTCGTCAGTCAGACGATCACCCAGCATGGCTTCGACATCTGCCAGGTCGACCAGGCGCGCCTGGCGCACGATACGCCCGAAATACGAAGAAGGCTTATCGCGGTATTTGATTTCCAAAAGGTCACCAGCCATTTGACCCATGCGGTCGGTCAGGCGTTGTACTTGTTGTTCGGTACGTTTCTGAGCTTCAGCGAGTTCAGCCATGGCAATTTCCAGACGTCCGACCCGCTCTTCGGTGCGTTTCTGAGCTTCAGCGAGTTCAGCCATGGCAATTTCCAGACGTCCGACCCGCTCTTCGGTGCGCTTTTGGGCTTCAGTCAATTCAGCAATACTTTGTTCAACCCGCGCCAGGCGCTCTTCGTGTTGCTTCTGGACTTCGACTAACTGAGCAACACTCTCTTCCAGACGCGTGAGGCGTTCTTCCACGCCTTCCAGTCGCGCTTCGACCTTTGCCAGGCGCTCTTCATGTTGCTTCGTAATTGCGACCAGCTCAGCGATGCTTTGTTCAATTCGCGTCAGGCGTTCTTCCACGCCTTCCAGTCGCGCTTCGACCTTTGCCAGGCGCTCTTCATGTTGCTTCGTAATTTCGACCAGCTCAGCGATGCTTTGTTCGATTCGCGTCAGGCGCTCTTCCACGCCGGTCAGGCGCTCTTCGTGTTGCTTCGTAATTTCGATCAGCTCAGCGATGCTTTGTTCGATTCGCGTGAGGCGCTCTTCTACGCCGGTCAGACGCTCTTCGTGTTGCTTCGTAATTTCGACCAGCTCAGCGATGCTTTGTTCAATTCGCGTCAGGCGTTCTTCCACGCCTGTCAGGCGCGCTTCACTGCGCTTGTGCGCTTCGGTTAGTTCATGCACAAGCTCTGGCAACTTAAGAAGCTCTTCAGTCAGCACCAGTTGGCGCAGTTCTTCCCGCCACTCCGGGTGCTTGTAGAGCAACTCTAAAAAAGCGCGGTATTCCTGCACATCAAAAGTCATCGTACACCTATTATAACCGAAGATCGCAGGAAGATCCTTGGCAAGCCTCATACCGCATGCCCGCTAAAATTGGCGAGGAAAGAAGAAAATCCTCGCCAACCATCAGACTTGAAGATAAGGGGTTTCCCTAGAAGCCTTCCAGACGCGAGAAATCGGCAACCCCCTCGGCAAGGGCGACAATCCGTTGCAATAACCCAAGGCGATTTTGGCGTAGACTTGGATTCTCGCACATCACCAGTACTTCNTCAAAGAAGCGGTTGATCGGCGGGATGAGNGGCAGAAAGGTGTTCAAGAAGTCGTCCACCGAGCCTGTCCGCCGGGGCATTGCCTCCACTTGCCGCAGCGCCTCATAAAGGACACGTTCAGCAGCTTCTTG
>JGI24185J35167_1000754_pt1 | contig 14702 bp, 7 predicted proteins | sample YNPBryunderm2012_FD_35167 | JGI IMG/M metagenome (IMG submission 35167) | reverse complement strand
GTGACGACGCTGCCGCCCGGGCGGTGTTCAACGTGGGACGCGGATTGCGTCCTTCCGGGCCGTTGTCGGTACAGCGGATCGACAGGCTCGAAAGCACACCGCCTCTCGGCGGACCGCATACGGGTTTTCCATCGCGGCAGTCACAAGATGCCGACACGGTATTACCACCGCATCCGGCGGCTCCAATTGAGGAATCGGCCGGTGGCAACTTGGGAAGGACTGGTGACTTTTCCCTCTATGCGGACAGGGAAGCAACGTCTGCCGGCAGGGAAGCAGGGGAAGTGGCCGTCAACTATCCCAGTCTGCCGTCATCACAGCAGTCAGAACAGCGGCCCGCAGACGATCGGGCAGCAGGGCAATTGCCGGGTGGGCAGTCACCAGGCGAGCAATCGGCAAGTTCCTCGGCCGCAGCGCCAATGCAGCCGGGGCAGCCTCCCCCGTGGGGAACAGCGCCGCTGGCGTTGCAGGTACACAACAAGTATCTGGTTACCGAGACGGCCGAAGGGGTGATGGTCATCGACCAGCATGCGCTGCACGAACGCATCTTGTACGAACACTTGCGGCGGAAGATACGATCGGGACCGATCGAGGTGCAGAATCTGCTCGCCCCCGAGCCGGTCGATCTGACGCCCGCCGAGGCCGCTGCGGCGCTGGAGCATCGGGCTTTGCTTGGTCAGTTGGGTATCGGCGTGGAGCCGTTCGGTGGCAGCACGGTGCTGATCACCGGTTTTCCGGCGATGCTGGCCAANTTGGACCCGGTCGAGCTGCTGCGCACTCTGGTGGCGGAGCTGGTCGAACGCGACCGGCCGCCCGACCGGCTGGAGATGCTCGACCGCCTGCTGCACACCATCGCCTGCAAGGCGGCGGTCAAGGCCGGCGATCGGTTGACCGATGAAGAGATACACACGCTGCTGGAGCAGCGTCACCTGGTGGCCGAGCATCAGCACTGTCCGCACGGACGCCCCACGGCGGTGATACTGACACGCGAGGAATTGGACCGCCACTTCGGCCGCTGAGCGGGTTTGGCGGGCACCAGTGGATCAGCGCCCACTGGCTGTGCAGGCAACGGCGGCCCAGTGGCAACGAAGCGCTCCCTGAGCCCCGGTTATTTTCCCAACTCATCGGCCAGTGGACCGGCGTCGTAGATTTTTCGCAGGGCTTCGACGATTGCCCGGCAATCGACCGAGGTCGCCCGACCTTGCTCGTCGCTGAAAGCGTAATCCCACACCAGCGACTGGATGTTGCCGTCGAAGATCACTCCCACTACTTCGCCCTTGCGATTGACCACCGGGCTGCCGGAATTGCCGCCGATGATGTCGGCGGTGGAAACGAAGTTCAGCGGCGTTTGCAGGTCGAGTTTGTCTTTGCGGTCCATCCAGCTTCGCGGCAACTGGAAGGGCGGCTTGTGGCCGTGCTTTTCTGCATGGAGGAAGGCGTCGCCGATAGTGGTCCAGGGCGGAACCTGCCGGCCGTTTTCAGTGTAGCCTTTGACCACGCCGAACGACAGACGCAGGGTGAAGGTGGCGTCGGGATAGATGTCGGTTCCGTAAACGGCGAAGCGTGCCTGGGCGATCCGCTGGTAAGCCTGACGCTGCGGTTCCTCGACTTGTTCCTCGAATAGTTTGCGGACGGCGCGGGCTTCCTCATCGACCAGCCGGGCAAGGGCCAGCATGGTGTCCGAGGACTGTTCGATGGCCTTCAGGCCGGCCTCGGCAAGCTGTTTGCGCACTGCCACATCGGCCAGCTTGCTGCCGGCGACCAGCTCGGCCGCCCGCTGCTGCGGAGACCGGCCNGCCAGTACCTTCTGCGCCAGCNNATTGCGCCAGCCGGCCAGTTCGACCAGCATCGAGAGGCTGTCGGCCAGTTTGACGGTTTCCAGGTCGTGGTAGATGGGGGCTTCGGAGAACAACTGTTGCTTCAGCGATTCGAGGTTCGATTCGCGGTACTCGCGCAGCCGCTCGGCGTTGGGTTTTTGCGTTTCCTGCGCCATGCGCAGCAGTCCGCGGGCGATGCGGAACAACTCGCAGTTGAACGCTGCGCCACGTTCCAGCATGTCGTAGCGCAGGAAGACATTGTTCCAGGTGGGCAGCGTAGCCGCCACGTCTTGCCAGGGATCGCCGCACTGCTGCTTGAGCTTGGCATCGTTTTCCACCGCGGCGCGCAGTGCCTTCTCGGCGGCCGCCTTCTGCTGCATCACGGCCGGATCGTGCAGCCCGGCCAGACGGCCCAAAAAAGCCTTGCGCGCATTCTGCACGCCGAACAGATCGTCTTGTGCCCGCCGGGCGTTCTCGTCGCTGCGCTCGCTGTAGGTCTTCAGCAGCACTTCCCAGCGTCGCAACTTGTTCAGCGCGTGGGGCAATTGCCGGTCGCGGATGAACTCCAGATGTGCCAGCGTGTTCTGGCGACTGGTGCGCCCAGGATGGCCGGAAACGAACACCAGCTCGCCGTCGGCCACNCCCTGGTGGCCCCAGCGCAGGAAAGCGGGCGGCTTGACCGGTTTGCCGTCCTCGTAAACGCGGAAGAAGCACACGTCCAGGTCATGCCGGGGATACTCGAAGTTGTCCGGGTCGCCGCCGAAAAAGGCAATCGCCAGCTCCGGGGCGAACACCAGCCGCACATCGGTGTACTTCTTGAAACGGTACAGGTGGTACAGTCCCCCGTGATACAGCGTGACCACGTCGCTGCGCAGCCCGGTCTGGTCCAGCGACTCCTTTTCGATGGTGTTCATCACTGCCCGGCGGGCTTTCTCCGCCTCGGCCGGGTCCATGCCCGGCTTGACTGCCGCCTGTACCCGCTCGGTCACATCCTCGATGCTCATCAGCACGTTCAGTTCCAGGTCCAGGCAGCGGATTTCTTCCTGGCGGGTGCGGGCGTAGAAGCCTTCCTTGACGTAGTCCTTGTCTTTGGTGCTGAGCTTCTGCATCGCATCGGCGCCGACGTGATGGTTGGTCATCACCAGCCCCTCGGAGGAAACGAACGAACCGGAGCCGCCGCTGTTGAACCGCACCGAGGCCCGTTGCAGGCGCTCGTACCACTCGTCGGGAGCCTCGAAACCGTATTTCTCTTTCAGTAGTTTCCGGGGCGGATTGTTGAACAACCACATCCCTTCGTCGGCCAGAATCGGCAATTCGGACAGTGCAAAAATGCTCATGTTGATTCCCAGCAGCAAAACCCACAGCCAATACACGCGCCACGCGACTGTCATTGTCGGTTCTCCTGTTCAGGTTGCGAAACGCTGGCCCCTACGGTCAACTCCTGCCGCCGCGTGCCGGCCCAAAGCAGCAACACCACCAGCACCGCGAAGGCAGCAAGCGCCAGCCAGTTCGACTCGGCATCGATTCCCAGCCTGGTCCAGAATCCTTCGCCGATCGCTCCCAGGCGCTTGGGAATCTCGTCGCTGAAGTATAGGAAGGCGATCAACACGCCGGCAATCGCTCCGCCGGCGATGTAACCGGTGGACATCAGTACGCCGGGACTCATTTCCGATTCGATTTCGGCGGACTTGTGGCCGGACGACTGGTTTTGCCTGGCCTGTCGGGCGGCGGTGTAGCGATCGACCACCCAGCGGACGATGCCGCCGACGAACACCGGCGTGGAGAGCGACAGCGGCAGATACACTCCCACGGCAAACGGCAGCGAGGGAACCCGGCTCAGTTCCAGCACCACCGCGATGAACACGCCCAGCAGCACCAGCGTCCACGGCAGGCGTTGCTGCAAGATGCCATCGACGATCAGGGCCATCAGTTGGTTCTGGGGGGCTTCGTACTTGCGGACCGGTGTGCCGTCGTCGCGTGTGGTCAACCGGCCGCACACTCCCGGATCGACCAGATAGCAAATCTTGCCTGTGCGATCGACGAGGTACTTTCCTCGGGGAATGCCTTGACGCAGCGCCTCGGCCTGGTTGACCTGCCAGGCGTAGTAGGTGGCATCGTCGTCGGGGGCATGTGCTTCGGGGAGCCGCAGGGCTTCCACGTCGGGCGGTTGTTTGGGTACGGGCAGATTCTGGCGGCTGTAGATGGTGCTGGCCTCGTTGAGCACCAATATAGTGTAACCCATCACCAGCGCGGAGCTGANCGCCCCGACGATGATTCCCCACTGCTGATACTTGGGCGTTCCGCCCACCAGGAAGCCGGTNTTNAGGTCTTGCGAGGTGGTGCCCCCGTTCGAGGCAGCCACGCAGACCACGCCGGCGACGGTCATGGCGATCAGGCGGTCTTCGTCGCTAGTCCAGCCCAGGGCCAGAAAGATCAGGCAGGTCAGCAACAGTGTGGCGACGGTCATGCCGGAAATGGGATTCGACGAGGAACCGATCTCGCCGGTCAGTCGCGACGAGACCGTTACGAACAGGAAACCGAACAGCACGATCAACACCGCCCCCAGCAGGCTGGTGCCGCCCAAAGGCGTTCCCACCGGCAGCGCCGTCCAGATGGCTACCACCAGGGCCAGCGTGCCCAGCAGCACGAAGCTCATCGGCAAATCGTGGTCGGTGCGGCGGACTGCGATAGTCCTGCCGGCGGCCGTAGCGCGCACATCGCGCAATCCCACGGCGATCGAACTGACAATCAGCGGCAAAGCGCGGCACAGATTGATTATCCCTCCGGTGGCCACCGCCCCGGCGCCGATGTAGAGGATGTATGCGGTGCGGATTTCGGCAGGCGACATGTCGCGGATGAGTTTTGTGGCCGGAGGGATCGGTTCGTTCAGCCCGTCGCCGAAAAAGCAGATCGCCGGCACAAGCACGAAATACGACAGCAGCGCCCCGGCCAGCATGATGCACGCCACACGGGTGCCGATTATGTACCCGACGCCCAACAACGTGGGGTTGACTTCTATGGCCGGCATCGCACCGCGGAAGCCGGCGATCGCCCGGGCAGGGGTTTCCTTCCAGAACTTCAGCCCGAGCATGAGAAACTGGTACACAAAAGCGATGCCGAAGCCGGTAAACACCGTCTTGGCCGTAGCCCCGCCTTGCTCGCCGACGATCAGTACGTCGGCGCAGGCGGTGCCTTCGGGATACTTGAGGATGCCGTGTTGTTTGACGATGAACGCCCGCCGCAGCGGGATCATCATCAGGATTCCCAGCACGCCGCCCAGTACGGCCACAACCATCACCCGCAGCGGCTCCATGTCGAAGCCCAGCAGGATCACCGCCGGCATGGTCACGCCCACGCCGAAGGCGATCGACTCGCCGGCCGAGCCGGTCGTCTGCACGATGTTGTTTTCCAGGATCGTCGCCCGGCGAAGTCCGAACAGCCTGGAAAACAGGCGAAACAAGGTGATCGACAGCACGGCCACAGGGATCGAGGCCGAGACGGTCATCCCCACCTTCAGCACCAGATACAGCGACGACGCCCCGAAGATGATGCCCAGCACCGCTCCCAGCACCAGCGCCGAGAGGGTGAACTCGGGCATAATCACTTCATCGGGGACATACGGCTTGAAGGTGGTTGGTTTGTCGCTGGTTTGGGTCACGGGCGGCACTTCTCCGATCGACTGACGGCTTCTCCGGTTGACCGGCAATCCAGGCAGCAACGCTAGGGAGCAACCCTCCAAGATCGAGGTAATATAACTGTTTTACGGCATTGGCGGTAGCGCCTTACGGCCCGACTTCTCCCCTGTTTTCGCCTAGGGCAAGAATACTCGGCCTGGTGCACTGCTGGGCCTGTCCAGCAGTCCACAGCGATACCTCGAGTGCCACCGCTGGCTTGCCCAAGCGGTGCGTGCCTAGAGTCTGCCGCCGGTACAGTGCTTCGCGGTGGGCTTACAGCCTAACGCACCTTGCGGCCGCAACCAAATGGCAGCGACGCGCTGCGGTGGCGTCCGCTATCGCTAGGGAGACGGCCACGACGGAGCGTGGCCCTCCGGATGGCCCTACGACATGCGCGCACCGCGCGCAAATTGCACGACGTAACACACTATTGGGCCGCACTGCGCCCCAGGCAACGCGCATCGCAGCCGTGGCTGCCGCGTCTGAGCGATTCTGCCTGCTGGGCTAACGGTTACAGCCACGATGGGCGCTTGTCCACATAAGCGCACTGCTGGACAAGCCAGCACCTATAGGAAGCAAGAAGTCAAGGCGCATTCCTCCAGTGGCACGAAGTTAGAGTGGCACGAAGTTAGAATTGGCTTTCAGCGACCGGGGTGGCGCTGTTGCGGCTCCGCTGGGCTTGTCGCCCGCGGGGGCCAGCCGGTCGAGCAGTTCGCCCACGGTGGCTTCGCAGAAACCGCCAATCGTTGTAACTTCTTTAGCAGCATAGGAATCTAGACAATAGGACTCTTGGCAATTTAGCCCCTTACTGCGTAACTTGTGGTAACTTGTGCGCGTTTTGCGCGCATGTTGTCGAGTGATCTGGAGGGCCACGCTCCGTCGTGGCCGTCGAAGTGGTGATTGCGGACGCGACCGCAGCGCGTCCCTCCATTAGGTTGGAGCCATTGCCGATCGCAATGCTCAAAACATACAAGGGCCACGTTCCGTCGTGGCCACCTTGGGCGTTCTTTATCGGACGGTTAACGAGCAAGACATTACGGACGCGACAAATCGCGTCCCTTCAACGCTATTTGATTGCGGCTGAAAGCCGCTTTGGAACTCTCGGAATGTGCGAACAAACACCGCAGCTTGCGGCCAGGGACACTCGGATACCCTCAGCTTAGCGGAAACCATCGGCTGCCATGAAAACAACCATTCTTGCAAGGTGGCGCTTAGCGGCGCAGGTGTTGCTTTACACGGGCTTTACAGTCGGCGTGGTGTTGCTGATGCTGTGGCTGGCCGGCAAGTTTACTCGCAAAGTGCCCGGTGAAGTGGCCCCTCAGACTGCCACCGGGCAGGCGTCGGCCGCTCAGACAGCGCCGGTGCGGGTGCTTACCATCCCGCGTACCGAATCGGCCGTCGGCCAGGTGCGCGCCGTGTTGGAAACCAGCATCGGTTCGAAGCTGCTTGCCCGGGTGCTGGAGGTCAGGGCCAGTGCCGGTCAGGTAGTCAAGGCTGGCGAGGTGCTGGTGCGCCTGGATGACACCGATCTGCGTGCCAAACTGCGCCAGGTGGAAGCGGCACAAAAAGCGGCCGAGGCCGTCCGCAACCAGGCGCTGGCCGACGAACAGCGCTACGCCGAACTGCTCCGCCGCAAGGCCGTCAGCACCCAACAGTACGAACAGGCACAAACGGCGCTGCGCTCCGCCGAAGCCGAGCTTCGCCGGGCCGAGGAAGCGGCCAACGAAGTGCGGGCCATGCTCGACTGGGCCACCGTGACCGCGCCGTTCGACGGCATCGTGATCGACAAACACGTAGACGCCGGACAGATGGTCATCCCGGGCCAGAAACTGGTGACGATCTACGACCCCAAGCAAATGGAACTGGTGGCGGCCGTGCGCGAGTCGCTGGCGCACCGGCTTCAGGTAGGCCAGAACATCGAGGTGGTAATCGAAGGACTACAGAAGCAGTGTGTAGGGAACATTCGGGAAATAATTCCCCAGGCGCAGGCGGCTACGCGCACCTTTCAGGTGAAGGTCACTGGTCCCTGTCCGCCAGGGATTTACTCGGGAATGTTCGGCCGGATGCTGATTCCTTTAGACGAGGAACAGGTCCTGGTGATTCCCCGTGGGGCAGTCCGACAAGTAGGTCAAGTGGAGTTGGTCGACGTGGTGCTCGACGGCCAGGTGGTACGCCGCGCAGTGCGCACCGGACGGCTCTTCGGCGGCGATGTAGAGGTGCTTTCCGGATTACAGGTAGGAGAAGTAGTGGTAGTGCATCGGCAGGCCTCTTCGGGCGGTTAGTACGACAGCGCTAAGTTACGAGGCAACCGCAATACCTTAGAGTAATGGTGCCGACAGCATCACAACCGGTTTTAGGTGAATGGCAATTTATCGCTGTCGCCTTAGCAGCCGTTCAGCAAGCCAGAGCGCGGGAGCGCAATCGGCCGCCGCGGCGTTTGCCGCACCATGCGTGGCCCGACATCCTGTGCCTGGATTGGTCCCGGTTTTCCTGGTGATGCTGTTGTTTGGCGAGGGACACATCGATGGTGGAACATCATAGCGATATCGGGCACGACCAGCACATCGCCACCCGGATTGTAAAGGCCTTTCTGGAATCCAACCTCTCGCTGATTCTGGTGGTGCTGGCCACTGTGATTGGCCTGGCGGCGCTGGCGGTCACTCCCCGCGAGGAAGATCCGCAGATCGTAGTCCCCCTGGCCGATGTGTTTGTGAGTTTTCCGGGGCACAGCGCTAAAGAAGTAGAGCAACTGGTGTCGGTCCCGCTGGAGAAAATCCTCTATCAGATCGACGGCGTGGAATACGTATATTCCATGAGCCGGGAAAACCAGGCAATCATCACCGTGCGCTACTATGTGGGCGAAGACCGCGAGCGCAGCCTGGTGAAACTCTACAAGAAGATCGACGAGAATCTGGACCTGGTGCCGCCGGGCGTTACCGGCTGGCTGGTCAAGCCCGTGGAAATCGACGATGTGCCCATCGTTACACTGACCCTTACCAGTTCATCGGCCGATTACATGAGCCTGCGCCGTGTGGCCGAGGAGGTCACCCAGCGGCTGGCAGGACTGAACGACGTATCGCGTGCTTACGTGGTGGGCGGGCGTCCGCGAGTGGTGCAGGTGCTGATGGACCCCGACCGCATGGCGGCATACAGCGTCGATCCGCTTGCGCTGCGGCGTGCCATCCAGGGGGCCAATGTGCGCCACCGCGCCGGACAGTTACGCAGCGGCGATCGACTGCTGGAAATCGAGACCGGCGAACCCTTCACCAGCGCCGCCCAGTTGCGTGACCTGGTGGTCGGCGTGTTCGACGGCCGGCCGGTTTTCCTCAAGGACGTCGCCACGGTGGTGGATGGGCCGGAAGAAGTGGATAACTACGTCCGTCACGGTTGGGGACCGGCACGTGGCTTCACCGCCCATGAAGGCTTCCCCGGTACCGAGATCGGCGCTGGGCATGATGGCCATCACAGCGCATCGATTAAGCCAGTCGCCAGCCGCTCGGACGGCGCCAGCCACGGGGAACTTGCAGGCCAGTCATCGGGCGACTCGCCTGGCGCGCAGCCGGCGGTGACCATCGCCATCGCCAAGAAAAAGGGCACTAATGCCGTCCGCGTAGCCAAAGCTGTATTGCACGAGGCCGAGCAGTTGCGGCAGACCATCGTGCCTTCGGACATGTCGCTGGTCATCACTCGGAATTACGGGCTGACGGCCAACGAGAAAGTCAACGAACTAGTGGAAGCACTAGTAGTGGCGATCATCATCGTGATCGTGCTGCTGACGATCGGGCTGGGCTGGCGCGAGGCCTTGATCGTAGCCGTGGCGGTGCCGGTGGTCTTCGGGCTGACCCTGGGCGTGAATCTGATGCTGGGCTTTACCATCAACCGGGTAACATTGTTCGCCCTGATCCTCTCGCTCGGTCTGTTGGTAGATGACCCGATCGTGGACGTGGAGAACATCGCCCGCCACTTCTCGCTCCGCAAGAAGGCCACCAAACGGATTGTGCTCGAAGCGGTGGCCGAAATCCGCCCGCCGCTGATAACCGCTACCCTGGCGGTGATCGTCAGCTTCCTGCCGATGTTCTTCATCACCGGCATGATGGGCCCGTACATGCGCCCGATGGCCCTGAACGTTCCGGTGGCTATGCTGATGTCGATGGTGGTGGCCTTTACCATCACCCCCTGGCTGGGATATCACGTGTTGCGGCGGCATTACACCGCGCACGGCTCGGGCGGAACCAGCACGGCCGGCGGCAGTTCGCTTGCCGATGCCGGTGGCGGCGCGCATTCCCGCGATGCACACGATAGCCTGGCGGACGATCCCCACAACCTCGACGCCGTGCGCCAGACACGGCTGTACAAGCTGTTCTATCCGCTGATGGCGCCGCTGTTGCACTCGCGGGCAGTGGCATGGGCTTTCCTGCTGGTTGTGACTGCGCTGACGGTAGCCGCCATGGGACTGGCCGCCTGGCGCACCGTGCCGCTGAAAATGCTCCCGTTCGACAATAAGAACGAGCTGCTGCTGGTGCTGGACTTCGACGAAGGCGTCACCCTGGAACGCACCGACGCTGCGGTACGCGACTTCGAGTCTTATTTGTCGCGGGTGCCGGAGGTGGTCAACTTCGTCAGTTACGTGGGGCTGGCTGCTCCGATGGATTTCAACGGACTGGTGCGCCATTACTACCTTAGACGCGGCGATCACCTGGCCCAGATCGCTATTAACCTGGCCGGCAAGAAGAACCGCAGTCTGCAAAGCCACGCCATCGGACTGCGGATGCGGCCCGATCTCCAGAAGATCGCCGACAGGCACAACGTGCGGATGAAGATCGTGGAAACGCCGCCCGGTCCGCCGGTGATCTCCACGATCGTNGCCGAAGTGTATGGGCGGCCCGATCACACTTACGAGGACCTGCTGCTGGCCAGCGATGTAATTCGCGCACGCTTGGAGGCCGAGCCGGGCGTGGTCGATGTGGACGACATTCGCGAAAGCCCTGTGGTCAAGCACACCTTCGTGGTCGACAAAGAGAAAGCCGCCCTGAACGGCATTTCCACCGAGCAGATTGCCGCCAGCTTGCAGGCGGTGCTTCAGGGGGATGTAGTCGGCCTGGTGCGCAGCCCCACCGAGCGCAACCCGCTGGCCATCCAGCTTCGCGTGCCCCTCCAGCAGCGCACCAGCCATCACGACCTGTCGCGCATCCATCTGATCGGCAGCAGCGGAGCGCCTGTGCCGCTGGCCGAACTGGGGCGCTGGGAAAGCTCGCGCGTCGATCAGACCATCTACCGCAAGAATCTACAACCGGTGGCATATGTGTTCGCCGAAACTGCCGGCCGGCCGCCCGCCGACGTGGTGGTGGATGTCATGGTCGATCGGGCCGAGCAGTTCACCTCCGCTGCACAGGTCCGCCGCGTGGGCAACGGNTGGTTGTCCANCGCCGCNCCGCGGCCTGTGGAACAGCGCAGCTTCTTCTCTAACGGCAGCGGCATAGCGTGGGGCGTGCCGGAAGGCTTCGTGATCGACTTCGCCGGCGAAGGAGAGTGGAANATCACCNTGGACGTGTTCCGCGACTTGGGACTGGCCTTCGGCGCAGCGATGATCGCCATCTACATCATTCTGGTGGCGCAGACCGCCTCGTTCGTCATCCCCATCGTGGTGATGCTGGCCATCCCACTGACCGTCCTCGGCGTGATGCCCGGCTTCTGGCTGCTGAATGTGCTTACGGCCCAACAGGTGGGCGGATACTGGGACCCGGTGTACTTCACCGCCACCGGCATGATCGGCATGATTGCCCTGGCGGGCATCGTCACCCGCGATTCGATCATCCTTGTCGATTTCATCCACCTGTCGCTTGCCCGCGGCCGCAGCTTGTTCGATGCCATCATGGAAAGCCGGGTAGTCCGCTTGCGTCCCATCCTGCTGACGGCCAGCGCGGCGATGCTCGGGGCCGTGCCNATCATCATCGACCCGATCTTCTCCGGGCTGGCCTGGTCGCTGATCTTCGGCCTTTTCGCCTCCACGTTGTTTACTCTGTTCGTGATCCCGGTGGCCTACTGGCTGCTTTACGCCAACAAGCCCGGCCACGGCTTGCCAAGCCACGACATCGACTAACTGGGCACCTGCCGCCGACAATTTCCGGGGGCTTGCCACTTGGCGCGGGTAGCCGACGGTTTGCTGTTGAGGTTGTGCAGACCGCCGGCGATTGGCTGCTGCCGCACCTAACGCTCTTGGATTTGCCGCTAGCAGGCGCCGCACTGGCAGAGACGGCGCGGATTAGTAACAAAACGATTGGGCGCACAGGTACACTGGGCCGCGAGACTCAACGGCTGGGAGTTCTAGGGCAGGGCAAGGTCAGGCACGCCGGCAATAATTCCATCGGCTATAAGAGGTTGTTGAGCCGGTTCATCCGCTTCAATGTTCGTCTAGCAGCGATGGCTGTCGATGTATCGTCCATCTGAGTTCGGGCCAGCGCTTAACAAACCCAGCCGCCGAAATGCGTGCAAGTTCATTGGGTTCGATCTTGTAAAGTCCACCACCATAAACTCGACCTTCCCCGCGCAGTTCGTAGGCATTAAGAGCCTCAAGCAGACTGAACACGGCAGCAGCGGAGCAAGGGTCTTCACGCATCATCTGCGCTAGAGCATTCTTAGGGTACAGCATGAGATAAAGGTTGGTCGCGATGGCCTGTGAGCGGTTCCAAATGAACCGAAAAGGACGCTTTTGATCGGCGCCACGTCCCATGTATGTGCAAAGGAATGGGGCCGGATCACGCTGTTCCTGTTTGTACCAGGGGCTTCGCTTGCCAACTAGGTAGCCCTCCTTGATGCCTTCTGCTTCCGCGGTCTCCAAGTACTTCCACAGCGCCGGGTGCCGCGCTCGTAAGACAGCTTCTGGGAGGTCGCAGTCGATGACGCAAAGTCGTGGCTCAATGATTGGGTAGCCCTCTTGGTCTGCCTCAATCACCGTCGTCTTCAGCAATCGCGGGCTGGGCAGGATGGGGCGAAGGTAGCGCTTCGGGAATCCACGGCTTTCAGCCTCTCGGCGCTCAAGAATGAAGAAACTGTTGTTGCCTGTTGCGATACCACGCTGGATACGGAAAAGATCACCGAGTGCAACNTCGTCACAATGGCTTGATGTGGGGCGGTCATTGCGGGGGTGGTGCGGATACACGGTCCACTTCCGCGCGTGACGCAGTTTTTCCAAAGGAATGTAGTCACTTGTGCGCGGCTTATGAAGTGATCCCCCCAGACTGAACTGAGCGGCATGTCCTGCGGGCGGCGGCGTTTTGCGCAACACAATAACAACCGAAGAAACCAGAGCATCGCCGAATTGCACGTCTTCGGGATCGAAGCGGTGCGCTCGGATTAAAGTGACGCGATGCGTAAGGTATTGCCTCAGCACAATACCATAGTTGACGTCCATAAACTCTGAAGGNACNAGCCACGCCGCATAGCCGCCATCCTCCATCCACGTCGTGGCCAGAAGCATGAAATAGACATACAGGCCCGCCAGACCGTTGACTCTCACGCCAGCCATTCGGAAGGCGAGCGATTGCAGCCGCTGCTTCTCGGTGCGATCNAGNTGGTGATGTCGCACGTAAGGGGGGTTAGTAAGAATGAGGTTGGGAGGAGGCGGACAGGAGGGGCTGGAAACAATGCGGGTGAAATCGCCTTGCACCACCTGTAGCCCTGCCTGCGCCCATAGGTCACGGGCGGCCTCGCAGAAAGCAGGATCAAGTTCCACGCCAACCGCATGCTCGATCCGTTCCGTGCCGAACACNGCCAGCGCAGCGGAGAAAAAGCTGCCAGTGCCGATTGCAGGATCGGCGAACCGGACTGTTCGGAGTCCGTTACCAACGACGGACCTGACGTAGCGAGCAATCTCCATCGCCAGCGCGTATGGAGTCGCGAATTGACCCAAGCGGTTCCTCTCAGCGGCAGACCTGCTTGAATCTAGCGCCGATTGAATCGCCTGGCGGCGCGCTTCGATGAAATTGACTTGCTGCTCAAGCATGGGTATTACAACCCCAGCTTTTCCAGATCGTCGATCCTGTGCTCCCACACCCAGTCGATCCCCTCGGCGGCTTCGTAACCCAGATAGTCGCTGCCGAAATATCCACAAAGGAACAACACGAAAGTAATAGTTTCCCCGTAGGCCTCCTGTAGCTGACGAATCTTAGTAGCTTCTTCTTTGCGCCGCTTATTTGTGTTTGTGAAATCACCTGCTGACTTGGCCTCGATAAGGATTGGCAGCCGATCCTTGCGCAGTTTCCGGGGCTGGACTACGACGTCAATCGGGATGTTGACTCTACGAGCTTTCCCGACTGGCAGGTTCATCCGGAACGCATACGTGCCTGGTTCCATATCCGTGAGCGGCCTGTCTGATGGATGGCGTTGTTTTCGATAGCCACGCTGATCGAGATAGTCGCCGATCATGGTGAGCTGCCGCTCCTCCTGAGCGTTGCGGACGATGGGATTCGCTACCGCGCTGCACAGGCGGTCGGCGACAATAGTGGAGGCCCTGTCGCGTTCATGATCGGTTGGACCCTTGCGATGGTCCAGCCAAGCGAAAATGTCCCGNTCCAAGAGTCGTGAGAGAACGCCGCAGATATTTGTCAACTCCCTGTCGAGGTCGCCAGTCGCCATCCTGGNTGGCAGTTTACCATTCTCCATTCGCGCAACGAGCTTCTTGCTTACACCCGCCAAGCCGACTAGTCTGTCCACGGCAAGCGGCGGTGCAGTGCACATGCGCAGCGTCGGCAGCGCGCCGGGGTTCGCCTTCAGCGTGGAGGCATTCAAGGCTCGCAGGTCGCCGGTCGCGAGAATCGCCCTCTTCACATGTTCGGTCGTTTTAACCCGTGTAGACCGAAACGCCTCGGGCGCAAAGTCCAGGAACCATTGATTGAAGCGGTCAACAGAGGCAGCGATGTCCGCTTTCCAAAGGTGTGGTTTGTCGGCGTTGATCCTTCCCTTGGGCATACCAGACGTCCTTCAGCACCGTGCAGTGAGGTAAGTCGAAATACCTACGTTACGTTCAGGCATGACCCCACTGGTGGCACGCAGCAGAGCGTATGTGTCAACAATTACCCCACACATTGCGTGCCGCCCGTGACCGCCGCGAAAAAGGTTTCCTGGTTTGAGCCTATCGTCTGTTCTCGGCAGCTTTTCGCACGACAGCTCCGCCTGCGGCTAAAGCATTGTATCAAAGCCAGACAGGCCAAGGCAG
>JGI24185J35167_1000741_pt1 | contig 14791 bp, 11 predicted proteins | sample YNPBryunderm2012_FD_35167 | JGI IMG/M metagenome (IMG submission 35167) | reverse complement strand
CCAGCATCAGCGACGAAGTGTCCAAGAAGCTCGGCATCAAGCTGGTGTATGAGCCAGGCGGCAGCGAGACGGCCAGCTACCAAGACGTGCTGCGCACCGAGTTGGCCGCCGGCACAGCGCCCGACGTGTTCTGGATCCCCGGCACCGACATCGCCGACTTCGTCCAGCGCGGCCTGCTGCTCGACCTGCGCCCCTACGCGGCCAAGACCGAAGGCTACAGCGACGCCAACTACTACCCAGAACCGATGTTCCACCTTACCTACAACCCCGAAACAGGCAAATTGGGAGAGAAGCTCTGGGGCCTGCCGCGCGACGTGTCCACCTTTGTCCTCTACCTCAACCTTGATCTAATCAACGAAGCCGGCGCGCCCGACCCGCGCGAGCTGGCCAAGGCAGGGAAGTGGGACTGGGACGCCTTCAAGCAGGTCGCCGAGAAGGTGAACGCCCTGGGCGGCGACATCAAGGGCTACGGCATGAATGCGTGGTGGGGGCCGTTCGGCGCATTCATGAACGCAGCCGGCGGCGGCTTCTTTAACGCGGAGCGCAACGCATGCAACTTGAACAGCAAGGAAACCCTGACCGGCCTGGCCTTCCTGCGCGAACTCTATGATGCCGGATTGGCCGTCCCCTACGGCGAGGACAGCGAGCCGCCCTTCCGCGCCGGCAAGGTCGGGATGTTCCAGAACGGCCGCTGGGCCACCCCAGGCATCAGCACCGTCACGTTCAACTGGGACGTCGTCGAGCTGCCCAAAGGCCCCAGCGGACACATGGGCAACTGGCTGTTCTGGGGCGCTTACGTCGTGAACAAGAACACCAAGCACCCAGAAGAAGCGTGGAAGCTGGTGGACGCGCTCACCCAGCCGGACATTCAGGCCAAGGTTGCCGCGCGCGGCACCAACATCCCCAGCCGCGTCGGCGAGGCGGTGTTCGCCGAGTTCCTCAAGATCTTGCCGGAGAAGAACAACCAAGCCTTCCTCAACGGCCTGGCCGACAAGCCCACTGCCGAAGGCCCGCTGTGGACGGGGAGCTGGCCGGACTTCGATAGAGTGATGGGCGCGCAGGTGAGCGATGTGCTGACCGGCAAGCTCTCCGTGGAGCAGTTCGGCCAGACCATCTGCGACGAAGCCAATAAAGCGTTCAACAAGTGAGTTTCGCCCCGCAAGCGGGAGTTGGCGATCAGCCAGCAGCGCCGTCAGCAGTTGCTGGCTGATCGCTTCTATCGCAAAATCCGAGCCATGAGCGCAGCGGCTGCCTCTCTGGCCGCGACNGGTAAGCGCGGCCATGCTGTCTTGAACGTGCTCACAGCGTGGCACCTGGTCCTCGCGCCACTGCTCATCGGCGGAGCATTGCTCACGCTCAGTACTCTGGGGGCTGTTGACTTGATCGCGGCGATCCTGGCAGGTGTCGCNNTCCTCCTGGGAATCGCGAGCGGGGGAGCCGCGGTCTTTATCGCGCGACGCAACCACCTCGGCCGCACCTTGTCGCTGACGGTCAATTACCTGCTGTGCCTGGGGAGCGCGCTGGCCCTCGCCCATCTGTTGGGGGTCTTCATGGGCCTGGATGACCTGGCCGATGCGATGGCCCGCGGCATCCCTTACCTGTTGCTTTTGCTGATTGTCGCCGGCTATTTCATCAGCACCGTTGAGGTGCGCGAGCGGCCGGTGCCGGCAGCGCGCCGCGCGCTGGGGCGCGTGTTCATGGTGAGCGGGACGGCGGGCTTCTTGTTCAGCGTCGGCGCCCTGACCGCGCTGNCGTCAATCCCCGGCAGATATGCTGCGCTGGGTTGGCTTCCTTTTGCCCTGACCCTGGTCATGCTCCTCGCCGGCGGCATGCTCTGGCGCATGAGCCGTCGCGATTGNGCCCAGGCNCTGGGCGCGAAGAACATCCACAGCGAGCGACTGAGCGGTTGGCTCTTCCTCTCGCCAAACCTGCTCGGCTTCGTCCTCTTCTTCGCCGGCCCGCTGCTCTTCTCGCTCTACGTCAGCTTCACCAACTGGGATTCGTTCAATCAACGCGACTGGGTGGGGCTGGCCAACTATGCGCGGGTGTTCAACCTCTCGGTGAGCGTGCTGGCGACGCCGGATCAGCCGCTGCGCGAGGTGATGGACGCGGGGCGCTACGATGAGCTGCTGCGCCTGAACATCCTCGGACAAGGCATCCTGATCGGCGCCGAGGACAAGCGGTTCTGGATCGCGCTGCGCAACACGCTGGTCTTTGGCCTGTTGGCTGTGCCGCTCTCCGTGCTGCCCGCGCTCCTGCTCGCCGCGCTCCTCAACAGCCAACTGCCGGGGATGCGCTTTTACCGCACGCTCTACTTCGTCCCTAGCGTGGCCGCCGTGGTCGGCGTGGCCCTGATCTGGCAGTGGATGTACAACTCGCAGGTCGGCTGGATCAACTACTTCATCAGCAGCGCCATCGGTTTTCTCAACGCCGTGCTGGGCAGCAACATCCGCGACCCGCAGATCCGCTGGCTGGCCGATAGCGACTACGCGCTGCTCTCGGTGGTGATCATGAGCGCGTGGCAATGGATAGGGTTCAACACGGTGCTCTTCCTGGCCGGCTTGCAGACCATCCCGCGCGAGCTTTATGAGGCAGCCACGGTGGACGGCGCGAACGCGCGCCAGCAATTCTTCAACGTCACCCTGCCGATGCTCGCGCCGACCACCTTATACGTGCTGATCACCACGACCATTCAGGCCCTGCAGGTCTTCGACCAGGTATTTATCGTCAGCAACGGCACCGGTGGGCCGGGCACAGCCACCCTCACCATGACGCTCAACCTGTATCAGAATGGTTTCCAGAGCTTTCGGCAGGGGTATGCCAGCGCCCTGGCCTGGGTATTGTTCATCGTGATCTTCGTCTTCACCCTTGTCCAGTTTCGCCGCCAGCGTCGCGCAAGCGGCGCTTATGACGAGTGATGGGCTATCGAGCGATTCGCATCGTCCGCGCCGTCGTGATCTACGCGATCTTGACGATCTTCGCGTTGATCATGCTGTTTCCATTTTTGGTGATGCTCTTCACCTCGCTCAAGACGCCTGCGGACACCTTCAGCTATCCGCCGCGGCTGTTCCCCGTTGAACAGGTGACCGCCGCAGTGGCCGGCTTTGATCGCCCCCTGCCTCTGTATCACGTGGTCAGCGAATCGGGCGAGCGCAAACAGATGGCGCTGGCCGAGGAGAACATCCGGGTGGGCATCTTTGCTCCGCTGGATGCTGCGGGGAAGCCGGATGACAGTCGCGCCGTCCTCCGCCGTTTTGGCGAGGTCAAGGTGGCCGGCGGTTCAACGCCCAAAGAGGTGGTGGTGAACGGCCAGGCTGTGCCGGTGTATGAGGTGCCGGTCGGCGACACCATCGCCGAGATGGTCGTGCTCACCCGCACAACGGTCGGTCGCTTCGTCAATCCGCAGAACCCCGAAGAGGTGGCCCTGGCGAACGTGCGCTTAAGCGAGCCGGTGACGCGCCTGACCGCGCATCCGGAGAACTACCTGGAGGTCGTCAACCTGTTGGGCTTTGACCGCGCCTTGAGCAACACGGCGATGATCACCATCCTCACCGTCATCGGCCAGCTCGTCACCAGCGTGCTGGGCGGCTACGCCTTCGCGCGGCTGAAGTTCCCCGGCCGCGACCAGATATTCTTGTTCTACCTGGGCACGATCATGGTGCCGTTTGTGGTGCTGATCATCCCGCTGTATCAGCTCATGGTGGCGATCGGCTGGGTGAACGCCATGCCGGCGCTCATCCTGCCGTGGCTCTACACGGCTTACGGCACCTTTCTGATGCGCCAGTTCTTCATCACGATCCCGAAGGAGATCGAGGAGGCGGCGCTGATAGATGGGGCCTCGCGCTGGTCCATCCTGACGCGCATCTTTCTGCCCGCCAGCGTGCCGGCGCTGGCGACCCTCGCCACGTTCACCTTTCTGTACGCCTGGAACAGCTTCTTCTGGCCGCTCGTGGTGGTCAACACCGGCAACACCCGCGCCCAGGTGCTGACGCTGGCGCTGAACGTGCTGCGCGGCCGTGCCAGCGATAGCCCGAACTTGATCCTGGCCGGCGCGGCGATCGCGATCATCCCGCCCACGCTGGTGTTCATCCTGGCGCAACGCTACTACGTGGCCAGCGTCACCAGCAGCGGCGTGAAGGGCTAGGGCGTGCCGCCGCCGAACTGGGCCTGGAAGTTGCGCGCCGTCTCGCGCACGACCGATGGGATGATCGTCGTGGGGTCAATCAGGCGTTTGACGCGATTTTCGTCCCCGCGCGCAGCGCGCAGCCACTCGTCGAAGAGGCGCTGCTGTTCATTCCGTCGCTCGCTTTCTTCCAACGGGCGCTCCTCTCGTCCGCGCGGCAGCAAGATATAGAAACTGCCGAACGAGGAGGTGATCACGGGCGTTGGCTGGTTCAGCGGCGCGCTCGCCAACTGCTCGACCACGGCCTCGCCGAAGAGGTCACGGACGCTGAAACGGCTGAGCAGCTCGACGCTGTCGCCGCTGCCGATCGGCGCCGGCTCGGTGATAGCGTTGGTCTGCGAGATCAGCGCAGCGAAGTCCACCTCGCCGGCGGCCAGCCGTCGGGCAGCTTTCTGCGCCTCCTCCAGGTTGTTGAAGCGCACGTAGTCGAACGTGTAGTGCGGCGCGGTCGTCGGCACATCGCGCTCAAAGGCATCTTGCAGCCGGCGGCGGTAGATGCCGTTGGCGATGAGTTCGCGCAAGTCCTGCTCGCTCAGGCCCAACGGCTGGTAGCTGGCCAGCGTGTTCTGCCAGAGCTGCTGGAAGTCTGCCTCGCTGATCGAGGTGGGTTGAAGGCGCGGGGTGGCCGTGGGCGCGGGCGTCGGCGTTGGCCGGCTCTCGGTCACCGTGCCGGTCGGCGTCGGCTCCGGCGTGGGCGGCGTCACCGGCGTGTAAGTCGGGAAGGGCGTCAGCGTCTTGCGGTAGAGGCCATAGCTCACCTCCAGCTCCTCGGTCACCTCTTCGGGCGTCACGGTGATCCCGCGCTGGTTGGCCTCCTGCTTGATCAGCAAATCCTCGATCATCGCGTCCAGCGCGTCGCGCGCGATCTGCTCTGCGCTGCCCTGGGCCACCAGCTGCTGAAGCTGCTGCTGGTAGAACTGTCGGATGAACGGGCCGGTGTTGTCGTCGCCCTGGCCGAACTGGGAGAGCTGCTCGGAAAGCTGGCTATAGCGGCTGAGCAACTGCGCCTGCTCGTAGCGCATGCGCGTTTGTAGCGCGCGCACGCTAATCGTCTGCTCGCCAACCGCGGCGACGGCGCGCTGGGGTTCCAGGACGAGAATTTGCAGCAGCGCCAGCGCCACCAAGATGGCGACGATCACGCCAAGGCCGAGGCTACCGTAAATGACGATCTGTCTGATCAAGCGCTCGCGTTCATAGCGGGAGCGCATCGCGCTCACGGCGAGTTTTCTCTTAAACATGCGTTGCTTCAGAATGGAGCCGGCTTATGATTGCTGCGCTTCCGAGGGGGATTGGTGGTCGGCGTGGCTGCTCGGTGGTGAGCGTCGCTCACCGAGCATGATCATCTCACTGGCCACGATCTCGGTGCGGTAGTGGCGCCGGCCTTCGCTATCTTCCCAACCGCGGGTCTGTAATCTGCCCTCGATATACACCTGCTGCCCCCGCGAGAGATGCTGCTTGCAAATCTCGGCCAGGCTGCCCCACGCCACCACGTGAAACCATTCCACCTCTTCGTGCTTTTGCCCATCCTGGGTGAACCAGTCGCGGCGCGTTTCCACGGCAAACGACGTGACCGCTTTGCCGCTGGGCGTGTAGCGCAACTCCGGGTCGCGCCCCAGTTGTCCAATGAGGATGACTTTATTCAAACCCCGCATGGCAACCCATCACTTTTGGCGCAGAAGCGCGGCTCGATAATCGCGAGCGACTAAGCCTCAGATGGTTCGTCAACCGGCGCAGCGGATGGCCCTTCAACCACAGCGGGCGGCTCTTCAATCACGCTGGGCGCTTCTTCAACCGGAACAGGGGGGATGTCCTGCTTGATGGCCTCGGTCGAGGGCGACGATGAATCGCTTGTTTGATCGGCCTCGTCTGCGCGCACCAGGAGATAGCGGATCACATCTTCCGTCAACCGCAAGCGCTGCTCTAATCGCGCCGGCGCATCGGCCGGCAGCGCGAGCAGCGCGAAGATGTAGTGCCCTTCGCGATACTTGCGGATCGGATAAGACAGCGGGCGCAGCCCCCAACGATCTACTTTGATGACCGAACCGCCATCGGCGGTGACCATCCCATTCACCCGCTCAGTGAGGGCGAGGAGCGTTCGGTCGTCCAGATCAGGTTTTGTGATGTAGGTCAGCTCGTAAGTTCGCATCATCGCTCATTTCCTCGGTATGGCTGCCCGCGCGAGCGCGGCGCGAGCGGAAATCTGCGGCGTCGCAGCGATGCGCGACATGCCGGCCTTTAACTATATCACGGCTCGGTTTACAATCCCCTTCGGCATGAGCGACAACGTCGTGGTTTCTGAGTGTCGTACGCCGGCGGAACGTCGCCAGTTCATCACCTTTCAATGGGAAATCTACAAAGGCAACCCATACTGGGTCCCGCCGCTGGTCAGCGAGCGGATGGCCTTCTACGATAAATCGAAGAACCCTTTCTTCGCTCACTCCGACGCCGCGCTGTTCATCGCCCGCTGCAATGGTCGGGTCGTCGGCACAATCGCGGCAATCGTCAACAACCGGCACAACGAGTTCCATCGCGAGCGCACCGGCTTCTTCGGCGGGTTCGAGACGGTAGATGACTTCCAGGTTGCGTCGGCGCTGTTTGACGCCGCCCGCGATTGGGTCAGGGCGCGCGGGATGAACGTCTTGCGCGGGCCGGCCACGCTCAGCCTGAACGACGAGTGCGGCCTATTGATAGACGGCTTCGACAGCGAGCCGATGGTGCTGATGCCCTACAACCCGCCGTATTACGTCCGCTTGGTCGAGCGCTACGGCTTCAAGAAGGCCATGGACCTGTGGGCCTGGTGGGTGTCGTCCGACACCGCCCAGAAAGTGATCGGCGACCGGCTGGAGCGCCTGGCCCAGTTGATCGAGAAGCGCGGCCGGTTTACCCTGCGCACGGCGGACTTTCGCCGCCTCCCCCAGGAGGTTCAGGCCCTGAAGGCGGTATACGCCAGCGAATCCGGCGCCTGGCGCGAGAACTGGGGCCATGTCCCGATGACCGACCAGGAGCTGGAACATGTGGTCAACAACCTCAAGCAGTTTGCCGACCCAGACTTCATCCTGATCGCCGAAGCGCAGGGCAAACCGATCGGGATCGCCGTTGCGCTGCCCAACGTCAACCGCCCGTTGCGCAAAGCCTATCCAAACCCCAAGACGCCTGAGTGGTGGACGTTGCTTAAGTTTCTCTACTACCGCCGCAAGTTGGTGAACAGCGTGCGCGTCATCCTGGCCGGCGTGCTCAAAGAGTATCGCGGCCTGGGCATCGAGGCGCTGATGATGCTCAGGATCCTCCAGACCAGCATCCGCAAGGGCTACATCGGCGGCGAGATGTCGTGGATTCTGGAGACCAACGACGCGATGAATCGCGTGATCGAGCAGGCCGGCGCACGGGTGTATAAGACCTATCGCATGTATGATCTCCCCATCGGTTGAAGCCCAGCCCTACGCGCGCTGCGAACGCGATGCGCGCTTGGCCAGCCATCGGCTGGCGCGCCGCAAGCTCCGCCTGTTCACCTTCATCAGCGACCTGCTTTTGATCAATCTGGCGTTTGTGCTGGGCTACGTGGCCCGCTATCGGTGGCAGTTGTTCCGCGACATCGCGTTTGATGCGTCGCTGGCCGACTATTGGCCCATTCAGGTCTTCTTTAACGTTGCGATGCTGGGATTTTTCACCCTTGATGGGGTCTATGCGCCTCGCCGCGCGCTCTCCTGGTTCGATCAAATCTGGACGATCAGCGGCAGCGTGTTAAAGGCCGTGTGCATCGTCTGGCTGGCGATCTTCATCTACGGCCCGGCTGTCTATTCGCGGTTGCTGATCGCCGAAGCCGGCATCTTCCTGGTGATCTTGCTGGGCCTCTCGCGGGCAGTGAAGAACGCCTACGAAGCCCGCCAGCGCGCGCAGGGGGTGGGGGTGTTCAACGTGCTGATCGTCGGCGCCGGCGAGCTGGGCCGCGCCGTCATGCGCACCCTGTTCGCCCGCCCTGACCTCGGCTATCGCTGCATCGGCTTCCTGGACGACGACCCGCAGCGCGGGCACACCAGCATCGGTCGCTTCCCGGCGCTGGGGCCGGTCTCGGCGTTGCCCGACCTATTGCGACGAGAGCAAGTGGATGAGGTGGTGATTACCTTGCCGTGGTCGGTTCAGCCGAAGATCCTCGAGATCGTGGAGCTGTGCCGCAGCCATGGCGTGCGCGCCCGCGTCGTGCCGTCGCTGCTCCAAATCAACCTCGGCAGGTTGGACGTGGACGACTTCGGCGGCATCCCCATGCTCAGCCCGCGGGATACGCCGAGCAGCATGGGCGGTCCGAACGGGCTGGTCAAGCGCGCGATGGATCTGCTGCTCGGCGGGCTGTTCCTCCTGATCTGCCTGCCGATCATCGCCGTGGCTGCGGTTGCTATCCGGCTGGAGTCGCCCGGGCCGGTGATCTTCAGCCAATGGCGCGCCGGCCGTGACGGCAAGCCGTTTAAGGTTTACAAGCTGCGCTCGATGTTCCAGGACGCCGACCGCTTGCAAGACCAGCTCAAACCGCTCAACGAAGCCGATGGCCCATTGTTCAAAATCCGCGACGACCCGCGCTGCACGCGGGTGGGGCGCGTGCTGCGCAAGCTGAGCATAGATGAGATGCCGCAGTTCTGGAACGTGCTCAAGGGCGAGATGAGCATCGTCGGGCCGCGGCCGGCCATGCTCTCGGAGGTGGCCGAGTATGCCGACTGGCACCGCGAGCGGCTGCGCGTGCTCCCCGGCATCACCGGCCTATGGCAGATCAGCGGGCGCAGCGAGCTGTCGTTCGACGAGATGTGCCTGCTGGACGTGTATTACATAGAGAACTGGTCGCCCGCATTGGACCTGAAGATCATCTTGAAGACCATCCCGTATGCCCTTTCCGGGCGCGGGGCGTATTAGTTAATAACAGCTTAAAGAAAACGTGCTACTGTGCTACTGAAAGGAGGATAACATGTCGAGAAGTCTATTGATACAGATCGCAGTAGCGTCTTTTGTCGCATCAGCATGTGCACTGCCGGCTGCGCCGCCAACCCCTGCGCCACCCCCAGCCAGCGCACCGAGCGCATCTACCCCTGAACCGGCCGAGCCGAAGGCGCCCGCCGCGAAACCAGAGAAGCTCACCGTGCTCTGCACCCCCCAAGAGGACTGGTGCCAGGCGATGACGAAAGCCTTCCAAGAGCAGTTCGGCATCCAGACCAGCTACATTCGTCTGTCTTCGGGCGAGGCGCTGGCCAAGCTGCGGGCCACCAAAGACAACCCAGAGTTCAGCGTTTGGTGGGGTGGCCCGGTGGATACCTACGTGGCAGCCAGCACCGAGGATTTGCTGGAACCCTACGTTTCGCCCAACGCGGCCGAGATTCCCAGCGAGTATAAGGACCCCAACGGCCTGTGGACCGGCGTGTACGTCGGCGCACTCGGCTTTTGCTCAAATCGGGACGCCCTGAGCAAGCTTGGCGTTGAGAAGCCGGATTCGTGGGAGGATTTGCTCGATCCGAAGCTCAAGGGCCAAGTGGCGATGGCGCACCCGGCCAGCTCCGGCACGGCCTATACCGCCGTTTGGACGCAGGTGACCAGGCTGGGCAGCGTGGACGCGGCGTTTGACTACCTCAAGAAGTTGCACCAGAATATCCTCCAGTACACCAAGAGCGGCTCGGCGCCGGGTCAGATGGCGGGCCGCGGTGAAGTGGCTGTGTCCGTGATCTTCTCGCACGATTGCGTTAAGTTCGCCGACGAGGGGATGAACATGCTGGAGGTGTCCTTCCCCGCGGAGGGCACGGGGTATGAAATCGGCGGCGTGGCGCTCATCAAGGGCGCGCCCGAACCAGAGGCGGCCAAGATATGGATTGACTGGGTGCTCACCGCCAGCGCACAGGAGATCGGCCCAACGGTCAAGTCCTACCAGTTGCCCACCAACCCCAACGCCAAAGTCTCGGAGCGCTCGGTCAAGCTCTCGGAGATCAAGCTGGTGAATTACGACTTCCAAGAAGCCGGCAAGAACCGCAAGGCGATCACCAAGCGCTTTGAGGACGAGATCACCACAGCGCCGCAGTAAACCGAGAAAGAGCAAGGTCGGGGTGGGCAGCGTCTCACCCCGACCTTGCGTTTTAATAGCTGTGCAAGCCAGCGCTCCACCTATTCCAATCCAATTATCCGGCTGGCGGCGCGTCTGGCGCGAGTACCGCGCGCTGACGCGCGACCCGATCTACTTCATCGCCCTGCTGCTCGCGATCCTCTTCATCGCGATCGCCATTCTCTACCCGCTGTTGGCCACGCTCGCGGAGGCGATCTCGCCGGCGGGCGCGCAGACCTTGGCCGACGTGCTGCGCCGGCCCGTCTATCACCGCATCATCCTCAACACGCTGGTGATGGGCCTGACGGTTGCGACGCTGGGCACAGCGATCGGCTTTCTGTTTGCCTACGTCCAGGTCAGGCTCGCGGCGCCGGCCTGGATCAAGCGCGCAATTCACATCGCCGCGCTGGTGCCGGTCGTCAGCCCGCCGTTTGCGGTCGCAATTGCGATCATCGTGCTGTTCGGACGCAGCGGATTCATCACCAGCGGCCTGCTCGGCCTGCGCACCGACATCTACGGCCTGCCCGGCTTGACGCTGGCGATGACCCTGTCGTTCTTCACCGTGGCCTACCTCAACCTGGCCGCCTTGATGCGCGGCCTGGACCCGGCGCTGGACGAAGCGGCGACCAACCTGGGCGCGAACAAGTGGCAGACCTTTCGCACCGTCACCCTGCCGCTGTTGATCCCTGGGCTGGCTGGCTCGTTCCTCCTGCTGTTTGTCGAGGCGATCGCCGATCTCAGCAACCCGCTGGTGCTCGGCGGCAACTACACCGTGCTGGCCACGCGCTTGTATCTGGCCATCATCGGCGAGTACGACATCACCGCCGGCGCCGTGCTCTCCGTCATCCTGCTCGTCCCTTCGATTGTGCTGTACTTCGTCCAGTTGCGGCTGGTGACGCGCGCTTCGGTGGTGACGGTCACCGGCAGACCNACTGGCCGCCCGCAGGTGGTGACCGACCGGCGCGTTGTCGTCCCGCTCGTCGCCCTCGCCTTAACTATGGTGGGCTTGATCGCGCTGATATATCTGACNATCCTGGCCGGCGCCTTCACCATCTCGCTGGGCGCCAACAACGCATTCACGCTGCGCAACTTTGAGTTTGTGCTGCTCGGATATGGCGCAAAAGCCATGTTNGACACCACCGGCATGTCCATCCTGGCCACGCTGTGCGCCGGTTTTCTAAGCATGGTGATCGCCTTCCTGGTGGTGCGCGGCAGGTTCAGCGGCCGCAACCTGCTCGACCTGGGCATGATGATGGGAATAGCGGTGCCCGGCACGATCTACGGGATAGGCTACCTATTGGCCTTCAACAGCCCAACCGAGATCTTCGGCTTGGCCATCCTGCCGAAGCTGACCGGCGGCGCGGCCGTCTTCGGCGGGGCGCTGGCGATTATCATGGTGTACGTCATCCGCTCGGCCCCGGCCGGCCTGCGCGCCGGCGTCGCTGCCCTCCAGCAGATTGACCCGGCTATCGAGGAGGCATCCATCTCTATTGGCGCTGATCAGGCCACCACCTTCCGCCGCGTCACGCTGCCGCTGATCCGCCCGGCCCTGCTCACCGCCATGATCTATGCTTTCGCCCGTTCGATGACCACCGTCAGCGCCATCCTCTTCCTCACCACGCCGCAGACGCGCGTGATGACGCAGCAGATCCTCAACGAGACCGAAGCCGGCCGCTTCGGCAATGCGTTCGCCTACGTGGCCGTGCTCATCGCCACCGTGCTGCTGGCCATCGGCGCGCTCTATGCCTTGATCGGGCCGCGCGATGGGAAGGGCGCGGCACCCGCCAGTCGCCCGCTCACCGTCGCGCCGGAATCTTCGCTTGCCCCATGACGGACGCCCATTCGCTCGTGCTGGAAGCGGTGACCAAGGTGTTCGAGACGCCGGAGGGCCGGCTGGTCACCGCGGTGGATAACGTGTCGCTGTCAATCGGCCAGGGCGAGTTCGTCACGCTGCTCGGCCCATCCGGCTGCGGCAAGACCACCACCCTGCGCCTGATCGCCGGCTTCGAGTTCCCCACCGCCGGGCGCATCCTGCTCGACGGCAGGGACATCGCCCACGTGCCGCCCGACAAGCGCGGCATGGCGATGGTCTTTCAGTCGTATGCGCTCTTCCCGCACATGAGCGTGTTCGAGAACATCGCCTACGGCCTGCGGCTGCGCCACTGGCCAAAGGCGGAGATTGAGCGGACGGTGGGCGAGATGATGGCGCTGGTGAACCTGAGCGGCCTGGAGCACCGCCGGCCGGCCTCGCTCTCCGGCGGCCAGCAACAGCGCGTGGCGTTGGCGCGCGCGATGGCCGTGCGCCCCAAGGTGCTGCTGTTCGACGAACCCCTCTCGAACCTGGACGCCAAGCTGCGCGTGGCGCTGCGCGCGGAGATCCGCCGCTTGCAAAAGCAACTGGGCATCACCAGCATCTACGTCACCCACGACCAGGCCGAGGCGATGAGCCTCTCGGATCGTGTGGTGGTGATGAACGCCGGGCGGGTGGAACAGGCCAGCGCGCCGGCTGAACTCTACACCCGGCCGGCCACGCGCTTCGTGGCCGACTTCATCGGCCAAGCCAACTTTCTGGACGTCGCCGTTGAGCGCGTCGCAGGTGGCTGGGCCGAGATCACCCTCTGGGCGCACCCGATGCGCGTGCCGGCCCACGACAACGTCGGGCCAGGGCCGGCGGCGCTNATGCTGCGCCCGGAGGCGATCTGCCTCGCCGGGCGCGCCGGCGCATGCACGGCGCGCTTTCAAGGCCGCGTGCGGGCGGTGACGTTCCTGGGCAGCGCCGTCGAATACGAGATCGAGACCCANGGCCAGACGCTGACCGTCAGCGACAGAGAGGCCGTGTGGGGCGGCATATTCGCCGAGGGCGAGTGGGTCGGCTGGGACTTTGCGCCGGAGCGCGGCTATGTGATCCCCTGACGCCCCGGCTCACCTGCGAACGATCGGCAGATGCCCCTGCCATACCCTCAACTCCACCGCGCCCACGTCGCAGCGGCCGTTCTGGGGCCGGACCGCGTTGCGTTGGTCATCGGCGACGCAGCGCGCCGGCGGGATACTGCATGGTGCTCCTCCTTTGGGTCGGCAGATAAAACAAAACGGGAGCGCTTGGAGAGCGCTCCCTGTTTGCTGGTCAAATAGAAATCGCTCTGCGCTGCGGGTGATGTTTTAGGCCGGCCTTGATCACAAGTCTATCACAGCGGATGCGTTCGGGTGTATTCACGAGTAGGGGCGGTTGTTTAGTGTGTCATGCTGAGCGGAGCGAAGCATCTAANCTCCTGACAAACCAAGCCCTCGAGGATTCACTCAACGCCCCGCTGCCTTTTCGCGCTGCGAAGCATCCGCCAGTCCGGAGCCGCGCAGCCCAGGTGCCCCCACAACAATTTGACGGCGCGAGTTTAGATTCTCAGAATGACAAATATGGAAGGCACTGCGGGGTCACTGAGGCGGGGCGTTGGTGGCTGCGCGGGGGGCGTAGCGCCGCTATGCCCCTACGACATGGTCGGGCGGGATTTCAGATGCTTCGCGTGGGGGCGTAGTACTGCTCTGCCCCTTGTATAACAGTGAGAGAGACGCTGCGGGGTCGCCGGCGCGTGCAACGGGGATTTTGCTGAGACACTATTTCTGGGATGATTTATTGCCCGTTATGCTGGCGACGAAGCTGCTTCTGCGCGCAGGCGCGCCCATCACTTCGTCTTAAGCTTTCGGCCAATCACCTGGGTCATCCGCTGGAAGCGGGCGGCGAAGCCCGCTGCCTTGATCGTTGGTTGGGCGATGCTCTTGCTGAGGAACACAGTTGTGCCGTAAACGGTGCGGGCGGCTCTCTGAGTATCCATGAGGATGGGCACCAGCTCTGACCGCAAGAACTGCGTCAACGCCTGGAGACGATAGAGCAGAATGATGAGCAGTAGGCTACTTATGCTGCTCATCACGATCAATACTAGAGCAGCAACGATGATTACAATATCGCGGATGTTTGCTGTGAGCGGTGGGTTTTGTAGCAGAAGATAAATGATGCCCACCATGGCTGCGATGATCACAGCCGCTGCGAGCACGGCAATGGCAGCGGCTCTGCGCCCGCTCTGTGGTGGGTGGGCGCGTTCTGGGTCGCCCGTCTTGACGCCGGCTCCGTCCTGCTGGGCATGCTCGGTGGACAAGTGGGTAGGAGTATTCACCGCTTCCATTATAGCAACCCAGAGATGCATCCGCTCACGGGCAGGGGCGACGATGCTGCTCCCCAAGAAGCGCTGTGGCGCGGCACGGGCGGACCCTGACCCTGTCATCCTGAGCAGGGGCGGTTTGCGAACCGCCCCTGCGCGCGGCCGGCTGAGGCGCTGCGGGGTCACCCATGTGGGGTGGGCTATGGATGACTTCGCAGGGTTCTGGTCGGGCGGGATTTTGGGGGGCGACGCACCGCGTCGCCCCTACGTGGCGATGTTGGGGATGGGCATGGATGGCTGCGCGGGGGGCGTAGCACCGCTACGCCCCTACGATATGGTCGGGCGGGGTTTTAGATGCTTCGCCTGCGCTAGCATGACAGCCCCCTT
>JGI24185J35167_1000715_pt1 | contig 15006 bp, 8 predicted proteins | sample YNPBryunderm2012_FD_35167 | JGI IMG/M metagenome (IMG submission 35167) | reverse complement strand
GACTGCATGAAGCCCGCAAGCGAGTCTTGGCGCAGCGCTGTGCTGACGGCGGCGTTGATCCGTGCCGTCGCTATCGCTTTCGGCTCAGCGGCGATGGTTCAGGCGGCGGTCAGCCCTTCCGATCCGCCGGCAGCAGCTTGTGCCCGTGCAAATGCTTGCTCTGCGGCGGAAAAGTATTTCGCCATCGAGGTGGTCGATTCTCGAACCGGCCGCGGCGTGCCGATGGTCGAACTGGANACCGTCAACGGCGTGCGCTACTACACCGATAGCAACGGGCTGGTAGCGCTACTTGAGCCGGGTTTGATGAACCAGAGGGTTTTCTTCTACGTGCGCAGCCACGGTTACCAGTTTCCCAAGGATGGCTTCGGTATGCGGGGAACCTCGCTTCAGGTGGTTCCTGGAGGCAAAGCACAACTGAAAATCCATCGCGTGAACATCGCCGAGCGCCTGTATCGCATCACTGGCGAAGGTATTTACCGCGACAGCGTTCTGCTGGGACGTGCGGTCGCAATCGCCCGGCCAGTGCTCAACGGGCAAGTGCTGGGGCAAGACAGCGTACTGACGGCCGTCTATTGCGGCAAGCTGTATTGGTTCTGGGGCGATACGCAGCAGCCGGCGCAGCCGCTGGGCAATTTCCACGCCTGTGGGGCGATTTCGGAGCTTCCGGGCAGCGGCGGGTTGGACCCGCAGCAGGGTGTGCAACTGGAATACTTCGTCGACCAGGAGGGAAAATCGCGTCCCATGGCGCCCATGGCTGGCGAAGGCCCCACTTGGATCGAAGCCCTGGCCGTGCTGCGCGACCAAAGCGCCAAGGAGCGTTTGTACGCGATCTACGTGAAGGTGCGGCCCAATTCTCTGGATGTGTATCGCCGCGGGATAGCCGTCTTCGACGACGCTGAGGAACGTTTTCAGCACCTGGCCGACTGGCCGATGGATAGCCCCATCCAGCCGGCCGGACACACCTTCAAACACACCGAAGACGGCGTGGAGTACGTGTATTTCGCTTTTCCGCTCCCGGTTGTGAGGGTGCGGGCGAACACGGCCGATTTCTGCCGGCCCGATGCGTATCAGGCTTACACCTGCCTGCAACCAGCAGCGAAACCGAGCGACGAGAACGGCCCGACCGGTTTTAAACCATCCGCAAACCGGCTAGACCGTTCCGATGACGGCCGTGTGCGCTGGGGCTGGAAGGCATCTACCGCGCCGGTCAGCCCGCAACAGCAGGCAAGCCTCATCAACAGCGGCGTGCTGAAGCCCTCGGAAGCACTGTTGCACTTGCAAGACCCCGACAGCGGCAAACCGCTGCTGGCCCATCGCGGCTCGGTCTATTGGAACGCTTACCGGCAGCGCTGGGTGATGATCGTCTGCGAGCAGTTCGGCACTTCTGTGCTGGGGGAAATATGGTACGCCGAGGCCGACACGCCTCTGGGGCCGTGGGTTTACGCCCGCAAGATCGTCACCCACGAGAAGCAGAGCTTCTACAATCCCAAGCAGCATCCCGAGTTCGACAAGCTCGGCGGCCGAATCATCTTCTTCGAGGGTACATATACGCACACGTTCTCCGGCAATCCGGAGCGAACGCCGCGCTACGATTACAATCAGATGATGTACAAGCTCGATCTGGCCGATGAGCGCCTGGTACTGCCCGTGCCAGTCTATCGCTTCGTCGCCAGCGACAGAACCATCCGATGGGCCGCTGCGCCCCAGGCGGCCGACGCAAGGCAGGCGGAAGTGGCTTTCTTCGCCCTTGACCGGCCTCGGCCGGGTTGCGTTGCGATAGCCGCTACCAGCGACAAGTCCGGGGTAAGGCTGAAAGTGCAGCCGGTAGAGGGCGCAACGGGCGCCTCGGACAAGGCGCAAGGCTTTTCGGGCGACAAGATCTCAGCGCGATCCGACCAAAATGCCCAAGCAATCTTCTTTGCCTTGCCGGCCGACATGGCCAGTCGGCCGGCTACGACCGTCCCGCTGTTCGAGTATCGCAGCAAAGTTGGCTCGCAGCACACGTACGCCACGGCCGACAACGCCCCAGCGGGCTACGTACGCGCAGAAAAACCATTGTGTCTGGTGTGGCGGAATCCGATCGGACCGGGTGTGCTGCCGGAGGGTCTGCTGCGGCAGCGCGGCCCAAGCCGATAGACTACCGCGCCGCGGCAAAGCAGCNNCCACAGAGGCTTGCTGTGTGCATCCGGGCAACAATTGCGCGGGTAGCAGTGAAATCGGCTGTGCCGACTCGCAGGCGAAAAGCACGCCTTCTGTTGGACTGCGNCCTATAGNGGGCTACGGCGTCANCCAAATTGGGGTAAGGGAGGGACGCGCTGCGGTCGCGTCCGTCAGCACTCGACACGCGGCCACGACGGAGCGTNGCCCTCCAGATCATTTGAAATCATGCGCGCAAAACGCGCACAAGTTTCGCCGTAAGGGAGCAACGCCGGCCACGGCCGCGACCAAACCGTGTTGATGGAGGGACGCGCTGCGGTCGCGTCCGTCAGCACTCGACACGCGGCCACGACGGAGCGTAGCCCTCCAGATCCTGCACAACATGTGTGCGTTGACCATGGATGANACGCCATAACAATCTATCGTGGGGGGTGCTGCGCTTGCCGCCGGCGGCTACGATAGAATAAGGGTGGCATGGNGGGACTGGTAGCGGCTGTATGAGTCTGGAAGTGACATGTCCGTGGTGTGGGGCCGAGTTCACAGCGGCCGACGCTTGCGCCGGCAGCAATCAGCCTTGCCCGGCCTGCGGTAAACCGGTGCCCATCCCGTTGGTCGAACCACTGCCTGTGGGAAAACTGATCTACCCCGGGCAGGATTTACCACCGGGGGATAGCAAAGCGGTGATCGATCGCTCCAGCCCGCCAGTGGTTCGTCGTTCTGTTCCTGTTCCGCCGCCGCTGCCCGAGGAGCCGGCCACGACCGGCGTAGCAGGAGCCTCTAGCGGCTGGCCGGTCGTCAGTCCTGACAAACCACCGGCTGCGGGATTCAGTGTGGTATCCACTGGCGGCAAGGGCGTTTCCACTCAGCGAACACCGGCGGAGGCTCGGCCGGTTGTCCGCCGAAGGACGATGGTTCCCCGCTGGGCTTGGACCGGCTTGGCCGCCGCGGCGCTATTGGCGGTGCTGTTGGCGGCCTTGCACTTCACAGGACGAGTGCGCAACAGGGAAGCCGCCCGAGCCGGCACTTCCGAGGGACAACAGGCTTACGAAGAACCGGAACTGGCGGAGGACGTCGGCAAGCTGGCAGAACCCAAACCAGCGCCCGGCCCTTCTAAATCCAAGCCGCAAACACCTTCAAAGGCCAAGCCTTCGATCCGGCCGGCGGCCAAGCTGCCGGTAGCCCGCTGCCCAGACGATGTGGTCAAGGCCATTGTCAAGATCAATCTGCCCGGCCTGCGGGAAGGCTCGTTTTCCACCGGGGCCGGATTCCTGATCAACGATTTCGGCTGGGTGGCGACCAACTATCACGTGGTGGCCAATGCCAACACGGCTGCGCGGGCCGAGTTCGTCAACGGGCAGCAATACCAGTTGGAGGGCTTCATCGCTCAGGACCCGCAACACGATCTGGCCATTGTCAAGCTGGCCGATTTTCCCCTCGGCGCGGCGGTGCTGGATATTTCCTACGACCAGACGCCCAAGGTGGGCACCGAAGTGTTCGCCGTGGGACATCCGCTGGGCTTGGACTTTACGGTGTCCAAGGGGATCGTCAGCCGGGTATTGAGCACCGAAGAGTTGCAACGCCAAGGCAAGGAGTTTGGCGGCCGGGAGATACGGGCTCCCAGCGACACCATCTGGATACAGCACGATGCCAAGACGTCGGCGGGCAACAGCGGCGGACCGTTGGTGGACAGCTCTGGCCGCGTGCTGGCGGTCAACAGTTTCAATATCGCCGTAAGCAACAGTTCCAACCCGCACTTGAAGATCGAATACGGGTATGCGATCCATGTGCGATACCTGCGGGCGTTGGCAGAGAAGGCTACCGGCCAGTTGCAACCGCTGCCCGCCGCACACCAATCGCCGAAGCCCGATGGCCCCAAGAAACCGCCCTCCCTGGAGCTTGATCTGCTGGCCAGACTGAACGACCTGCTGGTTCAGGCGATGGCCTTCGAGTTCTCGCCTGCCGATCAGGGGCAATACGCGGTACTGGCCGAAACGGCCGGGTGGCTGACGGCCATCCGCAGCGCCCAGGACAAAGGCAAGGGCAGTCCCGACCCACAGGTTCAGGCGCTTGCTGCGCTGGCGCCAAAGGCCGACGAACTTTTCGCACAGATCGCCAAAGTCAAGTTCGACCAGAAGCGCATAGCTGCCATCAACCAGTTCGCCCAAGCACAGTTGGGCAAGCAACGGGAAGGCATAATGACGGTGGCCACATTGATCGGTCGCGGGCCGGACGCCTTGCTGTTTGCGATCGAGGGGAGCGAAAAAACATTCGTGGTGGAAGTACCTCGGGATGTGGCCGAGGGCGCACAGACCAGCAGGTGGCTTATCATGGGAATATCCCAAGACTCCCGGGAAATCGTCGACAAGCAGGGCAACACCATGCAAGTGCAGAAGGTCTTGTCGTACCATCTGCACCGGCTGGAGTAGAACGCCGAGCTTTGCGGACATTGTCGGTGTGGCAAACTCCACGGCCTGCAATCTTGCCGGCCTGCACTGTCGCCGGGAGGCAGTCGCTGCCTGGCAGGTCAACAGTGGCATCCAACGCAATAAGCCCGCCTACTTGCAACGTCGTAATTCGATAGGCCAGAATACCGGTTAGTCCCATAAGCCGTAAATCGTGCGCGTTCTGGTACATTTGTTCGGGTGGTCTGGAGGGCCACGCACCGTCGTGGCTGCGCGCCTAGCGCTATTGGGCGCGACCGCAGCGCGTCCCTCCAACAAAATTGGGTTGCGGCTGAAAGCCACGTTAGTTAGTTGCGGGAGGCTGGAATCGGTGGCTGCCGACTGGGTTTGTCTGTCGGGGAGCCGGACTAACCCACTCTGGCCTGCTTGCGTGGGGCCTTTCCGGGAATCACTGGCCCAGGTTGCGACGCTGTTCAAGGAGTAGTTATTCATGCCTCAGCAATTAGGGGAGCTTACTTTTTTGCGCGAGCTTGCACCGCGGTTCGCCATTCCCGTGCCCGAGTATCTGGAATGGCCCGCCGAGCGCAAGTCGGTGGCCGATTGCCTGGACCGCTGGAAGAGCGCTTTGGCCAAGGCCGACATCCTGGTGGGCGGCCGGGGAAAGGCGGGATTGGTCGAACGCGTTGACTCGGCCGCCGACGCCATTCGGGCGCTCAAGAGACTTTCGGCGGCAGAGCTTGGCGGACGCATCGCGCGGACATCTTACCTGGTCCAGCACGTACCAGCCAGGCACGAGGTGTACACGGCCATCACCTACGATTCCCGCTGGCTGTCGCCGGCAATAACGCTTTCGCTCAAAGGGGGCGTGGATGTGGAATCGATCGCCGAGAGCGACAAGCTCACCTTTCCGGTAGATGTGTATCAAGGTCTGGACGCCTACCAGGCCAGCGAGTTGCTGGAGTCGCTGGGATGCCCGCGGCCGGTAATCAGTCCGTTGTCGCGGGCGCTGGTGAACTTGTGGGACATGTTCATCACATCCGGCATGAGGATGTGCGAAGTCAACCCCTGGCGGATCACGCCCGACAACCGCCCGCTGGCCTGCGACTTCAAGGGCGTGCTGGACGAAGCCAACTTCAAGCACCGCAACATCGAGTTCGAACTGCCCGAGTACCCCGAAAGCGTCAGCGAGTTCCAGCAGGAAATGGACCGCTGGAGCGCAGCGTCGTATCAGGGGCAGGCGCACGTGAGCGACCTGGGCGGAAAAGGAGTGCTGCCGATACTGTTCGGCGGCGGGGCTTCCACGATCATCATCGAGACGCTGCTTCAGTCAGGCGGGGATCCGATGTTCCTGTCGGACTTCGGCGGCAACCCGCCTTACGAACGAATGCGCGGCACCGCCTCGATCTGCTTCAAGCACAAACTGGCCGACGCAGTGGTGCTATTGATTCTGGGCGGCAAGGCGAACAACACCCGCATCGACATCACCTTTCAGGCCATCGCCGACGCCCTGGCCGAGCACGCCCATCGCCGCCAAAGCGAGTTGCCGGTGATCGTCGGTCGTGGCGGCCCGCGGCTGGTGCAGGGGCTGCTGGCCTTGCAACGGTGTCTGGAAGAGCTGGGCTGGCCGTATACGATTTTCGGGCACGACACGCCCATCACCATGGTGGCCCAGTATGCCGGCCGCTTGTGCCAGTATCTGCGCAGCCAGAAGGAAACGGACCAACAAGGCCAGAAACAGCAGTAGAAACAGGAACAGTGTGTCATGCGCGCTACGAAGCTAACGGATCTGCTCCGCCGCGGCGACCGCGTGGCGGTGTCGAACATCACCGGGCGCGAGGCCAGCAAGGTGACCGACGTCAGCCAGCGCTACTGCGGAAACATAGTAGGCGGCTGGGCGCTGGGCAAAGGCGGCGACCAGCTTCCGGTAGGGGCCGACTCGTCGCTGCCGGTGTTCGCCGATTACGCCGACCTGCTGGAGCACTTGCCCCCGCAGCAGCATCCCAACAAGATCGTCATCTACTCGCCGCCGGAGGCGGTCTATGGCGAGGTGAAAAACGTAGTAAAGTTCTCTCGCGGCACCGTGGAAACGATCTTCATTATCACCGAGAACGTTTCCATCGAGGTATCGGCGAAAATCTACAAGCTGTGCCGGGCGGAGAACATCGACGTGCTGGGCTGTAACACCCTGGGCGTGATCAACGCCACCGAGCACGTGCGCGTCGGCGCCGTCGGCGGCGACGCCCCCGAGGAAACCTTCCACCCGGGCAGCGCCACGATAATCTCCAACAGCGGCAACATGGTCAACACCATGGCCAGCTACTTGTACGGGGCGGGGATCGGCACGCGCTTCGGCATCTCTACCGGCAAAGACCAGTTGATACTTACCCCGCTGCGCGAACTGCTCGAACTGACGCTGGCCGACGAGCTGACGCAACTGGTGGTGCTGTACGTCGAGCCGGGCGGACTGTACGAGCAGATGGCCATCCAGTGGATGCGGCAGGTTGACTTCCCCAAGCCGATCATCGTGTACGTCGGCGGCGAAGTGGCCCAGCACTGCAACATCTCGCTGGGACATGCCGGCGCGGTGGTCGAGGGCGCAGGAACCAGTGCCCGCGACAAGAAAGCACTCTTCGACGATTACTTCCAGTCGCCGCCGTTTAACCCGGGGATGACGCTCGACGGCCAGCGACCACTGCGCGGTCTTCGCCTGGAAGCACTGCACGATCTGCCCGAGGCCGCCCGAGTCCTCTACGACGCCCTGGGCCGCGAGCGCGACTACCGCCACTACCATCCGCTGCGCTGAATCCGTGGCTGAAGAACATGGGTCGTTTGGGCGCCCGGCTGCCACCGGCGCTGGTGCTGGGCGAAGGGGTGATCCCCTCGCCGTACAAAGAGCAGATCGAGGAGTTCCACCGCACGCAGTTCGGGCGGATGCCGGCCCGCCGCGACATGCGCAACGCCAGCCATGCTTCTTCCAACGACGGGGCGACGCCGCGCATCTACGGCCGCAGTGTGCTACGGCTGATGGAAAGCCGAAGTTTCGCATACTCGTTGATTCTCAGTTGGACCGGTTATCCNCCTTCCAGACCCTTCGAACCGCAACTGGTGGAGAAGACGCTGGTGGCGGCGATGACCAACGGGCCGGGCACGATNTCGGCGCAGGCGGCCAAGCTTTCCGCTTCGGCCGGCAACAGCCCGCACACCGCCATGATCGCCACGCTGGCAGCCATCGGGGAAGTTCACGGCGGCAACGGCAAAGAGGCNGTCGCGCTGATGATCGACCAATTCGCCAACTCGGGGTTGACCGATCCGTATGANCCATCCTGCCGCGAGATGGTGCGGCANAAGGCCCGGCAGGCAGCCGCCGAAGTGNTGCGCCGCAAACGTGCCGCAGCCGAGCANGACGTGCCGTTCCAGCGGGTGCCCTGTCTGGGACACCCAGTGTACCGCAACGACGAGGTAAACTACGATCCGCGCGAGCAAGTGATCTCCCGATTTCTGGAAAGCATCGGCGTTTACCACGCCTTCTTGGATTTCTACCACGAGTTGGCTTNTGCCATGCGTCAGGTGGGCGTAACNCGCAACGTCCTGGCCGTGAATGTCGATGCCGCAATAGCCTGCGTGTGGCTGGGCATTTGCTGGCCGCTATTGTGCGAGAAGAAGCTGTCGGTCGAGCGGGCCAAGAACATCGCCATCGCTGCTTTTGCCCTGGGGCGCGTGGCCGGCGGGGCAAGCGAGTACTTCGACCACGCCGACTTCGGCGAACCGATGGACATGCGCATCCCGGTAAACGAGTGCGTCGCCCTGACCCCCGACAGCGAAGAGGCCTGAGCCAGCCGGCAAACTCGTTGCACGATTGGACCGTGCTGCCGCAACACGGGCATTTGCGCGCTACAGGTGCGATGGCGCACTCCGCCGGAAAGTACGCAGTAGTCTCTTACGGCGGAACTTGTGGGCGTTTTGCGCGCTTCTTTTCGGGTGATCTGGAGGGCCACGCTCTGTCGTGGCCGCCTTCTCTCCGTCCTGCCCGTTTGGAGGGCCACGCTCCGTCGTGGCCGCCTTCTCTCCGTCCTGCCCATTTGGAGGGCCACGCTCCGTCGTGGCCGCCTTCTCTCCGTCCTGCCCATTTGGAGGGCCACGCTCCGTCGTGGCCGCATGAACCGCTGTTACCCCGCACTGCTGGACAAGACAGCAGTGGCACCAGGCGCGCTACAGGTGCAATGGCGCACTCCGCCGGAAAGTACGCAGTAAGATAGTCTACGTTACCGACCAGTCCGGATCGGGCCGATCGAGCACCACAGGCGTTGCGCCCGCCTGGATGGCCGCCACCTGCTGCTGGGCGGCGCTGACTGCCGCAGCATCGCCGTGGACCTCGATTGCCAGCTCGAACCTGCGCGANTGTCCTGGCGCCAACGACNCCACGCGGCCCTGCTGCTTTTCAAACCACTTGGGGTTGGGGAAATTCAGTCCCGGCTCCAGGCCTGTGACATATCCGTCCTTTACCGATTGCCGNTTCTTCCACAGGGTGAAGTACGGCAATTGCTGCTTGTTGAAGCGGATGCTTACGCCTTGNGTAGCGGCGGCGTTGCACAAAGTAGCTTGCGTGTTGCCCTGTTCGTCGGCCCGCAGGTCGAGGAAGAAGACCGCTTCCGGTGCGCCTGGCATTTCCGGGCCGTAGCACTCCCACTGCGCCAGATTGGCTGCGGCGGTTGCGTCGCGCGGGGCCACCTTTGCCGCCGGCAGCAGGACCCGAGCACCAGGTTCCAGCAGCGGGGCGCCGAAATTGACGTGATATAGCAATTCCAGGTCGCCCGGCTCGGCAGAAAGATTGCTTATCGTGTCGCTAATGGCAAACCAGGGCTGGCCGACTTTGGTGGAGATGACCGTCTCCATCCGCATCTTGTTGCCGAACAGGCGTGCTTCGTCGACTATTCCCCGCACCGAAATCGTCCCGCTGTGGTCGTCGATGGTGACGCTGACATGATGGGCGGGAATGTTGGCGATCTTGCCGTGCAGCGGATACAACAGCGTGCCGTTGGGGTTGAATACCGGCGCGCCGTTGCTTTCCAGCCCGCAGCGCACCACCAGTTCATCGAAACCATCCAGCCAGCCGATGCCGCTGGGCTCCCACAGGTTCACAAATGCCGGATGCACCGGGCCGCGCACCGGCGAGTCCCATTTCAGTTGCAATGAGCCGGTGCTTGCGCGCCAAATACCCATGCCGCGGGTGGGGACAACGACCAGCCGCAGCAGCCCGTTGTGGACCTCGATCACATCCACCCCTTGCCGCAGGCCGCCGCGCAGCGTCCGTTTGACCACTGCGTAGCCGGCCGCCAGGCCGCCCAGTTGGTCGGAACTGAGGCTGATCTGCTCGACGTAGATGTCCTGTTCGACATCGGTGAGAACCCAGGTTCTGGTGGCCATCGTCGGCGTCTCCTTGTACGTAGGCGATTTGGCTTGCCAAAGCCGAGCGATATCCGCGCAAGCTCACTGCCGCAGTTGTGCCCCATGACGCGCTGCGCAGGCGGCAACGATCTGCTCGCGAAGCTGGTCGGCCTGCTGGTTGGTCATTGTGCCTTCTGACCAGCGGAGCGAGATGCTAAACAGCAGACTCTTCTTGCCTTCTCCCAGCTTGCTGGCGTCCCTGTACGTGTCGCGGTACTCCAGCCACTCCAGATACGGCCCGCTAGCCTGACGGACGGTGGCGGCCACGTCGGCCCAGCGCACCTGCTCGTCCACCACGAGATTCAAGTCTCGCACTATGGCCGGATATTGGGACAGCGGTGTGTACGTCGGCGTCAGGTTGGCGTCGCGCACGAGCGGCTCCAGCCGGACCTCGGCCACGGTCGTACGGCCGCGAAGCTTGAACTGCTCTGCCACTTCGGCCGTAATGGTGCCGATGTACGCTACCGGCTGGCCACGGTACATCATGCAGCACGATTGCAACGGATCGAGCAAGGGTGCCGAACATGTTTCGGCCGTTGCGGCCGCGGGCAAGCGCAACACTTCCAGCACCGCTTCTACCACACCTTTGACCGCCGAAAAATCGCGCCCGCTGACCACCGCCAGCATCAGCTCTTCCCGCGGCAAGCCCTGGCCTTGAGGAAGGTACACCCGAGCGATCTCGTACAACTCGGCCTCCGCATTGCCCAGCGACTGATTGAACTGCCTTGCTTGTAGCAGGCTGGGCACCACGCTGCGGCGCAATGCCTGACAGCCGCGCAACACCGGAAGCAGCGTGCGCAGCGGCGGCTGGTCGCTCCAGGGGCTGAATGCCTCAGAGCTGGCCTCATCGACAACGCTGACGGTTATCGCCTCGTCTATCCCTGCCGCTGCCAACACCTGCCGGAGCTTGCCCAGCACACGGTCCTGCCTGCTGCGGGCCGAAGGGGCGATGGGTATCGGCACGTCGTCGGGAATCTTGTCGTAGCCTTCGATGCGGGCAACTTCTTCTATCAGGTCGATCTCCCGCAGCAAATCACGCCGCCAACTGGGAGCGATCACCGTGATGCTATCGCGCCGCTGGCCGCAAGCCGATGTGCCTGATGCTGATGCCCCTGATGCTGATGCCCCTGATTCCGATGGCTCTGCCGCTGGCTTTCCCGCCGATAGTCGAACGGCCGATCGCTGAACGGCGGCTGGCTCATCGGCGGGTAGCTCTGCTGCCAAAGTCTGCTCCCGGCAGCCCAACGCCAGAAGTATCTTGCGAACTGTCTCCGGTGGTACGTCGATTCCCAGAATGCGCTTGATCTGCTCGTACCGCAAGGTGATGGGCGTGCGCTGGGGCAAGCTTTCGCCCACATCGACTGCCCCGGCAGCCAGTTCTCCCCCGGCTATCTCGAGGATCAGTTCGGCGCAGCGGCGGCTGGCCCAATCGATGCCCTCGGGGTCTATGCCGCGCTCGAAGCGATAGGAAGAATCGCTTTGCAGTCCCAGTTTGCGGCTGGTGCTGCGGATCGACAGCGGGTTGAAGCCGGCCGATTCGATGAGCACATCCCGCGTGGCCGACGAAATCTCGGTAGCCGCCCCGCCCATCACCCCGGCTATGGCCACCGGATCCTCGGCATCGGCGATCACGCACATCTGCTGGTCCAGTTCGTACAGTTTGTGGTCGATCGCTTCGATAGTTTCGCCCGGTCGTGGGCGGCGGACGATGATTTCCGGCCCTTTGAGTTTTCCGTAATCGAAAGTGTGCAGCGGCTGTCCGCACTCCATCAGCACGTAATTGGAAATATCGACCACGTTGTTTACTGGCGTAAGGCCGAGTGTTTGCAAGCGGCGCACCAGCCACTCGGGGCTGGGGCCAACCTTCACGCCACGTATCACCCGCGCAGAATACCGCCAGCATAGCTCCGGACAGTCGATGCGAACTTTGACCAGCGACTGCACGGGCGTGCGGCCTTCCTTGGGCTGGGCCGGCGGCAGGCGCAGGGGGAGGTCGAACAGGGCAGCCGCCTCGCGCGCCACACCCAAGTGGCATAGGCAATCAGGGCGGTTGCTGGTGATCTCCAGTTCGATGGCCAGGTCATCGCCGATCTGCCTGGTGCCTTCGTGATTCAGCCCCGCCATCGTCAACCGGCGCGCAAGCTCTTCAGCCGGCACCTCCAAGGGCACATACTGCTTCAGCCATTGCCAGGAAACGATCATGGCGGTTGTGGTTCTCGGTTGCTAACGGGCGGTTGCGATGCGACTGGCTTGCCTGGGCGGCACAGCGCGCTTTCAAAACTGGTGCAAGAACCTCACATCGTTGCGGAAGAACTGGCGGATATCGGTCACTCCGTGCCGCCGGGCGCAGATGCGTTCGATGCCCAGCCCGAAGGCAAACCCGCTGTATTGCTCCGGATCGTAACCGACTGCCCGCAGCACATTGGGGTCTACCATCCCCGCCCCGCCCATCTCGATCCACCCGCCCTGCCAGCTCATGTCCACTTCCACGCTTGGCTCGGTGAAGGGGAAAAAGGAAGGCCGAAAGCGGATTTCCACATCGGGGGCGAAGGCCATGCGAGCCAGCAGGCGCAAGGTGCTCTTCAGGTGGCCCATCGTAACATCGCGGTCCACCATCAGGCCTTCGATCTGATGGAACATGGGGAAATGGGTGTCGTCGGGCGTATCGGGGCGATATACCCGGCCGCACGAAATCACCCGTACCGGCGGACGCATCTGCTCCATCACCCTGATCTGTACCGTGCTGGTCTGGCTACGCAGCAGTCTGGGCGGACTGTTGGCCGCACTTTGTGCCTGTTTGCCGCTGCTTGCCGACTGCCAGGGCGCACAATTGGCCGCCGCGGCCAGATAGAAGTTCTCCAGCGGATCTCGCGCNGGATGCTCCGGTGGAATGTTCAGGGCCTCGAAATTGTGCCATTCGTCTTCCACTTCCGGGCCTTCGGCCACCGCGAACCCCAGCCGACCCATGATGTCCTTAAGTTCCTCGATGGTCTGGGTAATCGGATGCAGCCGGCCCAGCCGCAATGCCGTGCCCGGCACCGTGGGATCGAACGCCCGCTGCCGCTGCGCCTCGACCTGCTGGCGACTGCGCTGGGCGATTGTCTGGGCAGCCTTGTCGAAGGTTTCCTCCAGCTTCTGCTTCAACTGGTTGAAGCGTTTGCCGGCGGCGGGCTTGGCCGCGGCGGGAACCTCGCCCAGGGCCTTCTGTAGTTGCTTGATCCGTCCGCTGCGTGCGCCGAGGAACTCGATGCGAGCCNCTTCCAGTTGCTTCTGATCGCAGACGGCCTCGGCGGCCGCAAATGCAGCCAGCGCCTGCCTCTCCAGGGTGTCGCAGTGCTGGAGGAACTCGTCGGGTGACATTTGTACGCCAAGTGCAAACTACTGCCGTATCGCCAAAAAAGAATCGCTCGAGCGGCGCCAGAAGAATCCGCTTCAGACAGTCAACCGGCAGACGTCTCCAGGGCCGATCCGTTTCCACACTGGCAAATTCTCAGCGACTGTTTGCCAGTCGACCGCCTTGCGGGCAAGCATTGCTCAGGCTGCGCCGGCCGGCAGCGCCGCTTTGGCCAGTTCTACCACGGCATCGAAGGCTGGCGGATCTTTGACGGCCATCTCGGCCAGCGTCTTCCGATCCAGTGCCACGTTTGCCCGTTTCAGCCCGGCAATTAACTCGCTATACCTCAGCCCGCGCTCTCGAGCAGCGGCGTTGATGCGAATGATCCACAAGCTGCGGAACTCGCGTTTCCGGACGCGTCGGTCGCGGGTAGCGTATCTGCCGGCGCGAAGCAGCGTTTCCTTCGCGGTCCGCAATAACCTGCGCCGACCGCCCACATACCCCTCGACCTTTTTGAGCAACCGCCTTCTTCGTCTGGTCTTCGCCGGACCGTTGGTAGTCCTCATCTTGGGGCCTCACAGCTTTGCTTGTTTATTGCTTGTATCAACTTTGCTTATTTATTGCCTTGTATCAACACAGAGTGTGCCGCGATACCGGCAGACCGGATTCTGCAAAGTCCGCAGCGCGTCGTTGCGGTTTCGGATGCACGCCACAGCCGGGCTGACGCCAGCCAGCCGCGCTTGTCAGCCGGTGGACATCACAGTGGCTAATCGGCCACCAGCCACAGCGACGATCAGCCACAGCGTCAGTAACTGTTGCCTGCAAGTGCCTCTCGGATGCGCTTTGCCTCGACGCCATCGAGTATCTTGGTTCCGCGCAGGTTGCGCCGCCGCTTCTTGCTCTTACGGAATGCCAGGTGGCTGGTACCGGCGCACCGATGCTTCGCCTTGCCGCTGGCGGTAAGACGGAACCGTTTCTTGGTAGCTTTGTTGGTTTTCATCTTCGACATATCGGGACCCTTGCAAACCGGCTGGCCGGACAGAGCACCGCCCCGGCAAGGCAGACAATAGTGTCCCGCCGCAAACTGCGCTACCGACGGCACGCTCCGCCCGAGAGCCGAAACGCACATTATAACCTGGGCTGCGACGAGCAGGAAGGGCGTCCCCGCAAGCGGCAAGCCAACAATGCCAGCGCTCCACGGCTGCACCAAGAAAACGCCTTAAGAGGCCTGCGGCCGCAACCAAATGGTGTCATGGAGGGACGCGCTCCGTCGCGTCCGTTGCGCATTCGTCAATGCCCGTCAATCACCCCAAATGCGGCCACGACGGAGCGTGGCCCTCCAGATCACCCTACAACATGAGCACAATGCACACGTGATTGGCCGTAAGTCTCTTACAGAGATCGTCCGGTAAGCACAGCGGCCGGCGACTCGGGCCAGTAGACGCCTGCCGTGCAATGCGCTACTTGGACGCCGATGCGCATACTGTTGCCACGGCAATAGTTACGACCGCCACCGACAACGCGGCCGGCACAGCCCGAGCCGGTCGGCGAATCGGCTACAGGCTGTCATTGCAGCGGGCTACTCGCCGCCGCGCATCGCCGTGCAGGACGCGGCCGGAGCTGCCTGGCCGGCTTGCGTCGCAGCGGTGTGCCGTTTACGCCAAGCAC